>Ga0265797_10010378_pt1 | contig 11875 bp, 11 predicted proteins | sample P2T30metagenome_FD_192433 | JGI IMG/M metagenome (GOLD analysis project Ga0265797, IMG submission 192433) | Plant litter microbial communities from East Loma Ridge, Irvine, California - P2 T30 | ecosystem: Environmental > Terrestrial > Plant litter > Unclassified | place: USA: California... | reverse complement strand
ACCCGGGCGTAGTTAATCTCGGCCGCCGCTCTTGAGGGCCCATCCTGCAATACCACTTAACTAAGGCTGACCTGGAAACCGCTTTCGCTCTGTCAGCATCTGACTATGCGCCGCCACCAACGTGTGTAGCGCGAAGTCTGTGATGGCGTGTGTAAGGTTCAGCCATCATTGCATCACCGCGTGGAGTCGATAATAACGGTGAAATCATTGCGCAGTGTCTATATTATTATTATTATTTCGCGAAAGCGATGAGTAGCAAACGAGCCAGAACGAGTGAGGAGCTAGACCGTACCGTTGCCCAGACAGGACACGGATTAAGCTCTGTGCCTCGTATCTGAGGTAGATCCGTTTTGCCTGTCGTTTCAGGCAGAGCGTCCGCTCAGGAGTTTTGAGCATTCGAGGGAGCGTGCACTTGGTGATTCGTCACAAGCTTGGCTCGGTAGAAGATGATTGTTCTCTGATTGACAGCGGCATTGGTAGAGGCTCGCTAGGAACAATGATGGATTATTCAGAGATCTCACCGGCCAGAGCAGTCTCGATACGGATGCTTCGGGCCTGCAAGGAGTCTGACACTCATAAGCAGAGCGCATGTAGATATCTGTAGTCGTATTGCTACTTCCGATCTTCACACCCCACTTATCACATGACTTCGCGTAGCTCATTCGCGTCCACCTCTAGGCGAAAGCGCGTTTTACTCAATCGATCGCAACGGTCTTCGACCTTGATACACCCACCAACGACCATTACTAGAATGCCGCATGGCGCGCAACCATGGCGCCCATAACCGACTATTTCAAATCATTCACGATCCCGAAAAACCGCATTCCGCGCCAGGACGAAGACGATGAGATAGTAGTTGCGCCTTCGAACTCGTCACGAGCCAACACACGCGAACGAACAACATCACCAGCGAAGCGGCCCACACAAGCGCCAGCAGAAACAAAGAATGCGCAACATGGAACCAGCACAGTGAAGCGTGGGCGCGGCCGGCCGCGCAAGGACATTTCGACTTCGCCGGGCAGGCTGCGCCTGGCGACACCACTGCTGGAGGAGGGAGAGTCTGGACGTTCAACGCCAACAAGGAGATCGCCTAGAAAGCATACGGGAGATATGGACGACCTGCATAATCTGCCGCCAGACAGCTCGGGTCTCACATCGGTGCGATCGTCTCTCAAATCTACGCCTACCAAGGTAAGGGTTCTCGAGGCTGTAGAAATACCTTCTCCTGCGAAGCGTTCCAGTCCTGAAATGCCTGCGCCCTCGCAACTACCTGCATCAAAAGCGAAGAACCTGGTCAATACCTCGTTTTCCTCTTTCTCCTCGCTCACGAGCCTTTCTGGCATGAGCTCGCAGAGCTCTAGCAGGCGGATTGTTAAGAACGGCGTCCAAGCGGTCACGAACTCTGATTCTGCGAGCATGTCGTCTAGTAGCGAAGATGAACTCGTGGATCTGGAGTCTTTTGCTCCACGCAAAAAGCGCCGACTATCCCCACTTCCTGAAGACAACAAAAATGACATTTCCGGCCATTCAAAGTCGACCAGAAGCAGCACACGCCTGAGTGGAGAACAATCAAAAAAGCGACCGAAGGACTCGTGGCAGCCGCTGGGTCCTCCACCGAAGACCACATACAAGTACAGTTTGGTCAACATGGCAAAACAGAGTGCAAAGGATGCTGCAAGCGAAGCAAAGATAGCGCAAGCGGAGGCTGAGATGCAAGAAGCTGAGAGGCTAGAGAAACAGCGTAATCAGTTGTTTTCGAGTGCGGTCGAGACCAAGAGCATGATGGCTAAGGAATTTGCCCAGGACAGCGAAGAAGAGGAACGAATGGTGATTGCTATGGAGCGCACCGAGGTCTTGCGAGGCGAGGAGACATTCTACTTCTTCTGCGGTGAATCGGATGAAAGAATCGAATTGGACTTCCTAACCGCGGAACTATCGACATGCGGATTGAGTTTCTTGCAAGATGAATCAGCGTGGCGACATGCTTGCACGTCTGGATTCCTGGCCACTGTAGCGTCCCAGAAAGGGCTACCTCAGCAAGTGATCAGTTGGATCCATAGCAGGATCTTCCATGAGTCCTCACAAGAGCTATGTGAAGCATATGTGGCGATTCTGGACGCTCTTGTGAGAGGCGGACATGATCTTCCCAATCTGCACTTTTCACTCAGCCAAACACATCCAGGCCAAACAGTACGAGACGCTGCGGACGATACTACAATAGATCGAGATGCATCGCTACCTCCCAATTTGAAGTATGCGCTTACGACAATGGCTGTGCTAGCACCTCACATCGGCCCAGTCAATCAAGCATGCACTTTGGCTGAGCTCATCCTCCTGAATAATGACGAGCGCGTTCGAAGCGACATTGCGATGCAGCTTCACATTGAGCGTGCAATGCACTCAATCTTGGAGTCTCATGCGTCAGTCGAGGATCGCGAAGTGGTCTTCCGCGAAACGACTCGCCAGATCCTTCACGCATCGTCAATTTCCCGCCACCTTCTCTCTCGCGCCATCGCAAGTTTACCAGCAACTGTCTTGTCTCTACACCAACTTCGCCGAAAATTGGCCCTGCACATTCTTCTCGACGGCTCAATTGACGAAGACATCGACGTCACTTCCCAATCCATCGGCGTACGCCTACTCCTCAAACTAAAGAGACACGCTTCCTTCCACATCTCCGAGAGCACTGACTACACCACTCTCCACTCCCTCATCGACCTCCTCGACATCGCTATCGACGTCGGCTTCTCAGACTTTGCGTTCCTCTCGCAAGAAACCCAGACACAGCACAAAGCTGCCCCAAAAAGCCTGTTCGGCCACGCAACAACCACCTCCTCCCCAGCGGAAATCTCTTTCAACGCACAAATCGACGACATAGTCTCACACCTTCGCCTCATGAGCAGTAAGATCCGAGACGCCGGCACCAGCCATCTCAAACGCACAGAAGCCAAGAGCGCGCTTGAACGGCTGATAGTCAGGCTAGAAGCTTCCGCGCGGACAAAGCCACGGCCACGAAAGGGCGTTTTTGATCGTCCTGGAGCTTTGAGTGCTGGGGCTTTGGACGGATATTTGAGGCGAGTTGAGAGTGAGAATGTCGCGGCGGGAGTCGGTGGAAGTGGTAGTGGTAGTAGTAGTAACAATGGCGAAGGAGCAGCTACCAAGCGTGCCGTCCAGAGTGCACCAGGAAAACAGCACAAGGTGACCTGGCGGGACGATGTAGTGGGGATGGGGGATGCTGGGCCTGGTGCGGACGAAGGCAAGCGTGGGAGTGAGGCTGAGAGCGAATGCGACGACGAAGACGATGAGACGCTCAGGGATATATATGGCAGCGATACATAGAGAGTGTCTTGTTCGGGGCTTTGGAGGCCAGTGAGAAACCAGCACGACAGCACAATAGCACAACACGCACCTTAGGGCCAGGTATAATCAGTAAGATGAATATTACCTCGCGACAGCCACTACTGCTACATAGAAGTACCACCATCACGTCAACGGAATTGTTTTATGAGTGGGGCAAATGCAGTAGAAGACGAGAACGCTCATATGTAATACTCGACAGAAGTTATACTAGAACGAACAAAAGGTGGTAAGGCAAAAAATAACGCAAATAGGAGGGTCTGATATCTACAAGCTCGAACACACACCACTTCTAGCGGCACGCTCTATATCCGTGGGGTCTGTTTGCTGTCGCTCGCTCGCTCGGCTGGAGGATGGTTGGTACGTCTAGTCCTTGAAGCGACGGTTCTCGTTCTCGCCGAAGAGCGAGAGGCGGACGGAGGGCAGGGCGTCGGTCTCGAGGAGCTTGAGGCGCTCTTCGAAGGTGTTGTTGATCTCGATCTTGCCGGTGCCGTTGAAGATGACGACGCCGCCGGCTCTGTTTGGGGGAGGGTTATGTTAGTAAAGACGTGGTATCAATGAGATAGATGTTCGAGGCAGTATTCCTCAATGGGTGGACTTACGACTCCTCAGGCAGGTTCTCCTTCTCGTCCACGGTGACCTCAACCTCCCGGCCCTTGAGGTTCTCCGAGTACTCCTTCTTGGCGGCCTCAATGGCCTTCTTGACGACCTCGGTGTCCTTTTTCCTGCAGCGGATGGACACCTTGCTCTCCACCAGCGCGTACAAACCCTCAAGCACAAGACCCTTGAGCACGCTCTCGTAATCCACACCGCCAGCACCACCGTTCTTCTTGCCCTTCTTGCCACCATTGCCGTTGCCCGAGCCAACAGTCTCAGCAAGCTTCTTGCCCGCCTGCTCGAACAGGCCGTCGAGCAGCTCCTGCTTGCTGGCGAGGACGCGCAGGCGCTGGCGGTTGGCGAGGGTGGAAGCGGTGATCTGCTGGCTCATGCCGGCCTGCTTGTGCTTCTTCTCGTACTCGGCGTCGATGCGCTGGGTTTCCTGGCGGACCAGCTTGCTCTTCTCGATGCTGAACTCCTCGTCGGCTTTGAGGTGGATCTCGCGCGCTTTCTCGAGCGCTTCTTGCCGGATGAAGGCGGTCATTTTGCGCAGCTCGGTGTCGACTTGCGAGTCGGACATGCTGTGTATTTGGGACATGGTGGGTGGTGGTTGATGGGGAGGGTGCCCGTGGAGGGTTGGTTGGGAGGGTTTGGTGGTGGTGTTGTTGATGGATTAGGCTGAGGGGAGCCTATAGGAGTGCGTAATCGGGCGGTGGAGGTGTAGTTGAGATGTATTGCCCCCGTGTGGTGTTGATGGATGCTATCAAACACAGCACTTGGACAGTAGGCAGCTCAGTTGACGTCGGGAGCTCGCTGCTAGCGCTCTCTGAGGGTCGCCTTGGTCGTAACTGACGCAGCCACGCAGCCAATCGGCGAGTCGGCCCAGGCTGTCTGCAACTAGACCGTATGCAAGCAGCACCGCAACGACTAAGACAACGCCAACGTCACATGCAGACAGTGCATCGTCCACAACATCACCCGCACCACGCCCGCTCTACACCTCTCTTCACTCCACCATACCATACCGACTCCATCGCGCTTGCCGGCTATTGTCGCAAGCAACCACTGCCCATTGACGACACCATGGACCGCTCGCAGCGATAGCGACACCACCACCACTACCCGCCTCCGCCTCCACACTACTCTACACTCTCCACACGGCCTAGACCACGGCCGTCTACTTTCACCGCCTGCACATTACACACCCAACACACCCCATGGCCGACATATCACCTGGTGCGGGTGTTGCTGTGGGCATCATCGTCGGCCTACTGTCAACATGCGTCCAGTCCATCGGCCTCACGCTCCAGCGCAAGTCGCACATGCTCGAGGACTGCAAGGAAGACTATGAGACACGTCGTGCGCCATACCGCCGCCGAAGATGGCAAATCGGCATGTCATTGTTTTTGCTTGCGAACATCGTCGGCTCGACCATTCAGATCACCACACTACCGTTGCCACTGCTCAGCACGCTGCAAGCATCTGGATTGGTGTTCAACAGTATCATGGCGAGCCTGATTCTGAAAGAAGCATGGACATGGAGAACACTGGCGGGAACGGCATTGGTTGCTGGAGGAGCTGTGTTGATCAGCTTGTTCTCTGCCCTACCTGAGCCGAGCCACAATCTGGAGCAATTGCTACGACTGCTGCATTATCCGAACTTTTTGGTCTGGTTCATTTTGTCGCTGGTCTTCGTAGTTGGTGTGCTGATCATGGACTTCTGCCTTCGACATTTCATTGCGGTGCACAAAAGAGAAAGTCCAAAGATATTATTGATACGTGGCATGGCGTATGGACTGCTTTCTGGCATTCTGTCGGCCCATGCTCTCCTACTCGCCAAAAGCGCCGTCGAACTTATCGTCCGGAGTCTGGCAGATCGCGTTAACGAGTTCCGGTCTTATCAAAGTTGGTTGCTCGTTCTGGCTTTCTTCGTGCTGGCACTCACGCAGCTGTACTACCTCCACCTGGGCTTGAAGCTCGTTTCGACGAGTGTGTTATACCCTTTTGTATTCTGCATCTACAACATTGTTGCAATCTTGGATGGCCTAATTTACTTCCGCCAGACAGATCGTCTGCCACCACTACACGCCGGACTCATCGGACTGGGCACATTCATCCTCCTGTCAGGTGTCCTTGCACTCAGCTGGCGCCTGCAGGACGACGACGAATACGACTCCGAGGAAGCTCACCGCCACCAGATGGCGCAAGCAGAAATTCCTCAGACAGTGCTCGCTCCAGGCATGGGCTTCGTTGGTGAACCAGACACCGACACAGGCTCGAACTCGCCGACTGACGAGGAGACTGGTTCAGAAGAAGACCTCCACCGCCCTACTCGCGGTGAAGGAAGTCCCCTGCTCGGCAAAAGCAGATCGGGCAGAGGCAGCAATGGTGCCCACTCGCCAGCCACTACTAGGCGCCGCAAACGCGCTTCAACCCTCAAAGAAATCTACAGCATCTGGGAGGAGCTCGGCGATGGCACAGCGGACGACGATGAAGAGCAATATGGCACCTTCAACAATCGTCGCCGCTCCTCTGCTGGCAACCACCCTGTTTCAAATACAACAACTCGCTCGCGACCTCACTCAAGCGGCGGCCAAGAAGCTGCTATGATCGACGGCGCTACCGAAGAAGACGCAATCGCCGACGCCGATACCGAAGATCAGCGTGCCAATCTGCTACGTTCCAACTCGATGCCTCTAGGCGGACGGTCACGGAGTGGCAGAAGGCGAAGGCACAGTCGAACAGGCCAAGGAGCACTGTTCAGCGATATGTTGCGTGTCGAGTGGTGGCGATCAAGGAGGAGGCGGCAAGGCAGTGCTGTTGAAGAGGAGGGCGGCGTAGAGCGTAGTGGGCATTCAGGCGAGCGGAGCTAGAACTTTTCCTTACTTTCATTTTTACGTATCTGATGCATTTATGCCACCACCTACATTTCGGGATTCGGAAATTTTCATGAGCGTATGACCGGTGTTATAAAATATGTACCAGAAAACGGAAACGGCGTAGCACGGATGGATTTTTGTGTCTGTTATACTCACAGCATCTGAGAACCCTCGAATTTTTTTCTTTCTCTCTTCAGACGCTTGTCAACGTGCGAGAATGATTATTTGGACCGGACGATTGCGATGAATTTATGACCAAGGAGCGAAGCTTGCCACCCTTCCGCAAGCCTCCGTTGTACTACGACTCAAACAACACCCCATATCACACCACACGACTCACTCAAACCTCACTGCCCCTCCCCTCCAAACTTCTCCTCGTAAGCCTTCCAATTCGGCCCACTCTTATCGAACCCCCTCTCCCTTACCCTCGCCACCCTGCTTTTCACCACCGACCCAAAGACATCCCGCCCAGAAGCGGACCCCGGAAGCGAGTAGCTAGAAGCACAGCTCAGTCCAGAATCGCAGCGATACCCAATCGAAGCGTCGCAGAATTCGCCCTGCGGGCATTCGGAGTCGGTGCCGCAGGAGCTGAGGCTACCCTGGCCGTCGACGCAGTAGGCGTAGGTCGGATCGGAGTCTGAGTTGCAGAAGCAGGGGTTTTGGCAGCCGCCGTTCTCGAGAGAGCCAAAATAGGCGAAGGCTGGGTCGCAGCGGGGAGCGGAGATTACTGTGGGGCATGGGTGAAATGTGACTTGTAGGGGAAGGGATGCATACCGGAGACTGTTGCTACTATGGTCGTGGTTGTTGAGGAGGTGGTCGTGACAGTTGTGGTTGAAGGTGCCAAGGTTTGGAATGCCGCTTCGGTGCTGATTTGCGTGTTGGGGACTGTAATAGTGGTCGAGAATAAAGTCAAGACAGCCGAGGTAGAAGTGCTTGTGGTTGATGTGGTGAAGGTGCTGGTCGATGTCGTACAAGGCGGTGTCGTCTCGATGCAAGAGCAGGCTGTCTTGATTATGCTGGATGCCGCGTTGGTGAGCGATGCAAAAGCGGCTGGGACGGTTGTAGCTTTTGCAGCTCTCTTTCCATTGTTGTACAATGATCTTGTCACTGTTGTCGTTTCGGACTCGATCTCTGTGGAGGTCACAACTAAGTTCAAAGTCAGCGGGCTGTCTGGGAGCGATCAAACTGCTGAGAGAACCAACCTGGAGGGGTGACCGTGTTCGTAATTTTGATTGTGCCGGCAATTCCCGTGGTGATCGTGAAGGTGGCGGACGAAGAGGCAAGCGTGACAGTTGCTGTGGCTGCAATGGTGTTCGTCTTGGTCGTTTTGGCGGTACATGTCGGCGGTGGTATCGGGAATTTCGACGAGCAATAGGTGGGAGCAGGCTGATAAGTCTTGAGGGCTTGGAAGATCAGGTACGGAGTGTTGGAGCAGACCGATATTGCAGCATTGGTACCGAGTGCGTAACCCAAGAAGAGGACTAGCACAGTTGTAGGAGATCAACGCATATTGTCAGTGTACGGCGATCGTGCTGGTCAGTCGATTCTTTCGATGCTGATAATGTAAAGTATTCTGAGCTTGCTCAAGGTCCGGTGCGCTTGATTTTTGTTCTGCAGTTGGGACGAAAAATTGTATTAATAGCGAGGATAGATGAGGCTTTATATGTTCTCTGTCACGTACTGCAAAGCCACGATGATCACTATGTTGCCGTCAACGAGCTTACGTTATTCGTGCGATCTATATCCGACGACCATGCCTCGTGGTCTGGCCGAAAAGCCACATCACCGTAGTTGAGCACCGTCGCTCGCAAATCGCCTTAGCCATATTCAAGAGCACCGTGTCGGTGTCCCGCTCAAGTCTACGCAGGCCAAAGGATACAGGTTCGAGGTTCACCAGAAGTGTTCTGGCCAGGTAGCCACAGCGTCGGGAGTGCCCGATCATGACCTGGAGTTCTTCTCAGGCTTCCGCAGATGCGAGCTGATGTACGACCACAACTCCTGTCCGCTACAAAAATTGTACCGCGTTGCCTGACTGACAGTGCCAATCATGCACAGTGGCGCTCAGGTTACTCAGCCAAGACGCTCAACGGTGTCGCTCGTAGCCTACCTCCACATGGATGATCTCCAAGCGCCGTAAAACCGAGTAGTGCAACGGCTCATGTGGCTAGCTGATATGCTCTGATGTTGTCGTGGCAGTGCCACAGAACCAGATCTGTCAAGCTCGATGAAACCGCACGTGGCGTTGATGCTCTAGACTTGAATGTGCGTCTCAATTTGGATTTTTTCAACAGGGACGGGACTCTTTGGGGGCGGAAGGGCCAGGGGTTGTGTAAGCGAGCCGTGTCTTTTGTCCTGGCACGAAGCAGATCCATGGGCGCAACCTGCGGTTTAATATACCCAGCCTCGCGGTCTAGCTTCAAAGTCCGTACTGCTTGCCTTGCCGCAGAGAGGTCGGTACGAGGTTTGAGTCTTGCCCGCGAGCCAGCCAGCCACAAAACCTTGAGAAAGCTTAGCTGCGAATCGTGAGGCTTGGTTCCAGCTATCTGACCAGACCGCTGTACTTTGCCTTCAGCCGGCCTGCGAATGCTTTAGGCTTGTTTGAACTGCTTTGTACAATACTGCATAGCCAAATAAAGGATGTATTTATTCTCACATGCTCACGGTGACAAAATCTGAATAGAATTGGGGTGAGAATTGGAATGCCTTGTTAGCCAACAGTTTGAGAGATTAACGTTGCATCTTTCGCACTCTCCCAGGCTGTAGGTGGGAACGTCGCACATGAACAACGTATCCCACATGTTTTCTTGTGGCGGACATGCATGTGTAAGCTGCAATTGGGCTTAGCGCGCGCGGTTGAAATGATGCAGTACAACATCGATGACCCGCCAGCTGCCATCCGGTTAACCGATCACGGGCATAGACAGGAGCCTGCAAGCTGTTCTGAACACTGACACCACCAAGGTCTCACAGTCACGTCCATCCAAGAAGCCTTTTCCGAGCGGCATCGAGCTCATCTTATAGTGCGATTGAACTTTTCAAGAGAGTCTTATTCCCCAAATGTATTGAAAAGGCTGGAATTCCCGGGAAGTAATGTTGCAGAAACTTGTCATCGTCGAGTCGAAATTTGATCTGAAACTGCTCACGGAAATCCATATCAATCTTCAGATTGATTCCGATGCGACCCAAGTCGCTGGATGATTCTATCGATCCTCTCGCACATGCTAATCGGAAGAAGTCGCTCGATTTGTCGGAATTGTGTTCGCGTACACGATGTCTGTCTGGTGCATGAGTGAGCTCGTCGCAAGCCAACGACACACCATGAGCCGTCAAGCCTTGTTGGTACAATTTTGTGCAAAGGAGCAAGACGATGCATGTACCGCAAAAAGTACGGTCAAGCCCGAATCCCACGAGGATGTCGACTCCAACGTGAAGCGTTATCACGACATGTCCGAAAAGGATCAAGTCGGTCGAGGATCCAATTTTGAAAAGATAGTTAAATTTCGTTTGTGCCACTTCAGACAATGTCGGTCCATCTTTGAGCGCACGAAAGTGGTTTGCGATCCGCCCGTAGCGAGCGGTGCATTCCGCATAACGAGGCAATTCGAATGCAACGTGGAATTTGCGAATGCCGTTAATCTTGTGATGGTTGACTGGAGCATGTCGCGTGATGAATACTTGCCGCAACGATCCCAGACGTCGTGCGTTCTGATGAGGCAGCTCGATCCTGATCCATGCATTACCTTCGACTCTGACCCGACGAAACGACGGCGTGGCTCGCGATTCGAATTCGTTCAGCTCTTCCAAGAAAATACCATGACCCGGACGCTATAGGTTGTTGACTTCGTGTACATAGGCGAAGAAAATCTTTTTCGTGTCCCGGGTGAGTAAGTACGGGTAGACGTGCAGTTGGATGTCTGTGCCAGAGTTGTTCGTAGTCCAGCCCCGAGAAATGTTGAATGGACCCTTGTGCATCGGCGGATCCAGGGGATTGCGAACGTCTTTCTTGAAAGAAGAAGGAGCAGCCGCTAGCATTCCGTTCATGGGCGAAGCATTTCCTTGCCACAGGAGAATGCTCAGGTCAGTGCTCACTTTCATGATTTCTTCTAGAAATCTGAGAAAAGTCTTGCCCCCTTCTCCATAAAGCAATGGCATATTCACATTGAAGAGGCCCAGGAGACAGTATGCGGAGTCTTCCTCACGCGTTGTCTGTCTCTCAGCGGCCCAAGCCATTTTCTCGGCGATGCAAAAGTCGCCATGCCGGAAATCGTGGAGAGCGAGTTGGAAGATTCCTGTAATGGCCTCGAGTTCAGCTGACAGCTCGTATCTTGAGGCTTTAGGTGACCAGCCGCTATCGTAGAAGTGTAGTTTGGTAGGAGCTAGCAATTCCTGGAGTGTCCAGCCTCGCGTGAACCAAGAGCTTTGGGCGACATCGTCTATACCTTGGACATCGCACCGATAGGCATAGCATATGTCGGCTCGCTCGTACCACATGTACATGCTGTTGATGGCCTCGCCGAGCTCAGCGCTAGACTTCTTGTCTATGCAACACGTGTCGGCCCATGCGTAATCAAAGTTGTTTCTTCTCGCCTCCTCGCAAAAGACCTTGACTTTCTGGTAGCCCTTGAGGTGCTGATGGTCTGGGGTGACATCGCCGAATGACAATTCTTCATCTTCTCATCTATGAGAGAGGATGGTGTAATTGGGTACATTGCCGAGAAATTCTTCGAGCTTCAACGTCTGTGTGTTCAATAACCACATGGCGGAGATATTCTTGAGAGGGGCCTCGGTTGATACAGGTCAATTTTTCGTCTGGTCAAGAGAGCAGAGTGTGTGATAGCTTTCGCCATCAGAGTAGACAAATATGCATGCGTGTTGGAGCCTTGAGTGGCGGGGCGCAGTAACAAGGCACATGCACGTCGATAACTCAGCCGCCCTCTCTTGCTTTGAATGGTGACTGAGGCCCTTGCTCGTCCATTTTATACAACAACGTTGAGGTCGAGTATTCCGCTGTTCTCGCCGACCGATTTCTCATAACGATATCA
>Ga0265797_10010377_pt1 | contig 11875 bp, 12 predicted proteins | sample P2T30metagenome_FD_192433 | JGI IMG/M metagenome (GOLD analysis project Ga0265797, IMG submission 192433) | Plant litter microbial communities from East Loma Ridge, Irvine, California - P2 T30 | ecosystem: Environmental > Terrestrial > Plant litter > Unclassified | place: USA: California... | reverse complement strand
TACTAAGAACAACTGAAAGACATGGCGCTCACCATGACAATAGCGATAACCGCTCCAGTGGGAACGGCATCACTCCAGAAACGAATGACAACATTACACGCGGTCATCTCAAAGGGCACCAAGATCGCCTCGAAAACAAAGAAGTTCCATCCGGCAGCGAACCCGAACGCTTCGTCGGCGTAGCGGCCTGCGAAACGGATGAAAGGCGACGAGATGGGCAGGTAGGTCACCATCTCCGCCATGCAGAGAGTCACGGCGAGGATCACAGAGCACCATATGGTGAAGGCGATGAAGAGGCTTGCAGGCCCGCCTTGAAGGAGGCCGCGGCCGATTTGGACGTAGAGCGCGGTACCGATGGTGCCTCCGATGCTACGTACTGTAAGCTTCCCGAGGTCTGAGGTCTCTCGTGAGAGATTTTCGCAGCGCGATCGTGGACTGACCCTATGAGCTGAATGTGTCTCCCTTTCAGTTTTCGGTGCGTTTTGTCGTGCACGCCGGAGATGTTGACGGCTTCAGAGCCGTGGCGCTCGGTATCGTCGTAAGTCGGAAGGTCGACATCGGCGCTCTCTGCACTCTTGCCTGCGCGGTGTTTTTCGTCGATGTTGTTGGCGCTCTCGCTGTTGTAGCCTGACGTTTGCGTGGCAACGCCGTGGTCTTTGCTGTCGGCCATGCTGGCCCGATGATAAGGAAAACCGCAAGTACGCTCTCACAAAAGAACAAGCATGTGGAATGATAATTGAAGACTCAACTGCAGCGTGAGTAGATCAAAACGTGTTAGGGCCAGGAAATGCTCGCAGACATGGAATGAGGCGAGAACCCAGAAAAGATAGAGAGCCTTCCACGACTCCAAGATAAACGAGACGACAGCCCACCTACCACGCCTGTGGAACCATTTCCAAGGTTCCCACTCTCAGGGAAAAAAGCGAGCCCCACTGCTCCGCCCCTCATCGATAAGGGAAAAGAAAGAAACCATTACTCCGGTTTGTGGCTCTCTGCGGCGTGCGCCAAGGCAGCGTAAGTGCTTGGGTCGCAAGCCGCAGTGGTATTCGTGGGTGGCGAGTGGTTGTGCGCTGATCCGCTTTGCAGAGCTTCGATGGCCTTGATAATGGCATGCCGAGGCTTGGTACTGCACGCATGTGAAGTAGTGTGGAAGTGGATGCATTTCTCCAGTCCACCGGTGGTGGTGGGGAATACATTATCAAACACACGCAGATGGAAGTCGTCACGTGGCCCTTTTGCAACTCGTAGGAAGGCCAAGGGGCGACGCTGTTCTTGTGTTCCAAGCGCTACCGGGTCTTGTCGGGGACCACACCTGCGTGTAAAGCGCTTTGTCCCGTCGCCTAAGAAGAGAAGATGTTGTGCGGCACTTTATGCCGGTAGAAGAGGTGAAGCGAGCTTGGAGAGTGGAGCCAAGAACGATGGGTCGAAGCGCCTGGGGGCTCGGCGTGGGGGGTAGCATTCATTCATTCGCTGTGGTTTGTTGTTTCGTCGTAGCAGCAGGTCTAGATCTTAGACCTTTCTACGTGAATAATATTGCGAAAGCAGATAAACTTCTCGTATAGGATAAGGAGGATCGAGTGATAGTGCCCGCCTATAGTACAGTACAGTACCCACGTACCGACCCTTACCCATTGATCCTTCAGACTACGAATTTCTTAACGTCTCATTATCAGTGAAATTCACTCATCGTGGAGGTTCGACTTCACTACCTCCCCGTATAATGGATAGCAACCAACAATCCTGAACAACAACAATTTCATCTCATTATTCGTTACGACCTCAGTCCACCACTCACACATCGGCTCAAACGAACCCACCTAGTCATCTCCAACAAATCCCTTAGGATAAGGTAACATATATATCAAGCTTCCACAAACAAAACCTCCCGTCCCTAGAGCTCAATTGTAACCAAACCTGCCGCTCTCATCTCTTCTGTACAACGGCGTCGTACCAGTGAAATTACCACTCTGAGTCGTGAAAGGTCCAACCTCGCTGAGCGACTTGATGCGGCCCAGCATGAGCTCGACGGTACGGTACGCGGCGCCGGGAGCGTAGCCGGGCAGTTCGTGGCCGGCGAGCTGGACTTGGTAGAATGTCAGGCCGCGTTCGGCGCCCCAGAGGCCGAGGTAGCCGGACCCGGCGAGGGCGCCGCCGTTGTACTCCGGGTGGTCGGGGGCGTAGAAGGGGGTGCCGGGGTAGGTTTGGAGACCTTGGAGGCCGTGCCACTGGGGGAGATGTTAGTGGTTTTTTTCTTTCTGGAGGGACGGAGGAAGGGGATTGTGGGCGACTTACGGTCACGTTCTGGATGGCGAGGAGGGTGCCGTTGGTGCTTAGGAGCATGTCTAGGTTGCCGGAGCCGATCAGCGTGTTGTTGGTGTATTCGATCACGCGCTGCAGGACGCCATTCTGCGCCGGGCCTAGGCTTTGGTCGCTCACGGTCTTGTTTGTGGCGGGGTTGCGGAAGACACCGTTGACGCACTGGTTCCAGTCGGTCGGAGGCGCGTTAATGGCTTTCTGCACGTCGGTGCGGTTGAAGTAGACTTGGGAGCCTGGCGGGGTGTAGTCGCCTTCGTTGATTTCGCCGAGGACCGAGTAGGGGTGCGGGCAGGTTTCGGTGATGTGATAGATGTTGAAGCAGGGGTTGACTTCGAGGATGGCGGCATAGGCGTTGGTGAACTGGTCGCAGGAATAGTTGTTGGCGGCGGTCTGGGCGGGCAGGACGGGGAATGGCTCCTGCGGCGGTGGGTAGGTGAGGTACTTGGTGAAGTAGTCGGTGTAGCCGCACTCGTCGTTGCGCTCCCACAGACGCTCCATGAAAGAGTCGTTGAGGTAGAGCATGTTCTGCCAATACTCGAGGTAGGGTGCAATGACCACTTCCTGCTGAGTGGTGTCGTCGGCGAGGATTGGGTCGTTTATGTTGATGCCCTTGAGAGGCATATCGGGGTCGTCGGCGGTGATGAAGGCATCCGCGATGTAGGGAACGTAGTAGCCGCCGTAGCTCTCTCCAGTGAGGTATAGGTCCCATCCTTGAACTCCAAAGGCTTCAACGAACTGCTTGTAGAAACCGACAAACTGCTTTCCGAGCTCATATTCGTTGGTGATGTTCGGTGTGCCTTGAGTGAAGCCCACGCCAATGGGCTGCTCCACCCACATCATGTTGGTGAGGTTGACCCAGGTGTAAGGGTTCTGAACAGGAGCAAGAGTGCCGGCCTCCCAAGTGAAAGGACCATTCTCGGTCAGCAGACCACTGAGGGAGCTGCAACCGGGGCCTCCATTAAACCAAATGGTGACCTCCTCTTGAGGGTCGGAGTTGGTGGTAGGGAAGAACCAGAAGAAAATCTCACGAGTCTCATCGGCGTCGCCAGAGATGGGTAGAAGGCCAGCATAGCTCTCGCCGATGTCGAAGTCAACTTCTGGGATGGCCGAGCCGTTGACGACGAACTTCTCAGTGGCGTTGTTGAGGTAGTTGAAGGCGCGCTTTTGCAGGCGCTGGTCCTTGAAGTCCTGGTGAGGAACTCTCTTCTCGATAACAGGCTTAGGTCGCTGGGCCTTTGCGAAGGCCTTCTCGGCAGGGCTGAGGGCTGAAGCTGTGCATGAGAGGCCAAGTAGGGCCAAAAGGCTTGAGGAGAGAAGCATGATCAAGACCTGGGCCGGTGGCTGATGGTGCAAGCTTGTGAAGCGAGTCGCACGATAGAGATGCAGGACAAGCCTTTTAAGAGGTATGACCCAAGACGCTTAAGCAATGGTAAAATGTGGGCGGGTGTCTTGGAAGCTGAAAGAGTGTCTTGCCCTGCGGAAGCATGTGTTTACAGTACTTACGGTTGTTTACGACAGTTGAAGATACCACCTTCTTCTTACCGTATAGCGGGCGGGACTGGATCCGGAAGTGGCAGGTGATGAGGACATGACCAGGCATGCTTTGACCGGGATCAGCGATGCTCGAATGCTACGACGTGACGAGATGGAGCATGGCCATCCAAACTCTCCCGTAAAAGGCAGGTGAGTGGTATGGTGATGATAATTACAGTGGCAGGTAGCAGGACGGCGGCTGAGCGGCGGCATTCGACAGGGTCTGTCTGTGCCGCGAACCGAGGGGCACACAACGGCCGCCAACAACGTCAAGACGCGCGGTCACATCATCTGAATCATCATGCTTGACATTCTTCTCCTGCTGCCTTCATACTCCTCACTTGGTCCTCCACAAACATCCATCAAGACCTGACCCGAAGACACCACCACGGCAGAAGTATCGACGACACCAAGATTGGCAGCAATCCGGGTAGCTGCATCGAAACTCAGGCGTACGTCAAGGGCTGTCAACGATAAGATGGACCGAACTCTACCTCGATGCACCGCACAAGTCAATCACGCAAGGACCATCAATTATCCTTAAACCGCCCTGCAGACCGCCGCTGACGTCGTGCGGCCTTACCGCCTCATCAATGTGAGCTGTAGTCGGAGACAGACTTGCAAGACGCGCCTCGCAAACAAGTCTTGATTACGAGACAGGCCTGCCTCACGTAGATTGCTCACTGTCACAGCCGACACGTCCAGCGACTCTGCCTGAAAGCACCTCAACCAACCCGGACATCCGTCACACCCAACTCGCTTCAGTAGATCGCCTCCATCTCCCGCCGGATAGCCGCGGCCTGGGTCTCTTCTCACTCCACTCAACATCCTGCCAGCTCAAACCCTCCTCTCGTCTGACATCGCTCTCCAAAACAAGACCATGTGCAAGACCGATCGGTAAGCCCTCGATGGCCAAGGAGTCTCGAGCACGCATCAATTTGCCCCAAACCATGTACCCGCCCTCTCCATCGAGCTTCTCACCAGCCTCCGGATCGCGCTTCGCAGTAGCAACAACATCACCCGCAAAAATCTTGCACGAACCCATCGCCTCGCCTCGACACATGATCGTCGCCACACTGACTCCAAGTTCCAGCCCGATAGGATGGTACGGTTTGCTCTGCGCTGCGCAACGGCCGGTAGAATCCGTCTTCATGCCATACTGCGCAGAGCACTCTCGCTGGGACTCCCCGGGTCTGGTGCCTCAAACACTACGTAGACGCCCCATCTAAGGTCGTTGAACACTGGCCGTCCGTCCGTCCACTTCCAGACACGAAACCACTTCGACACCCCCTTTAGTGTCCATCTGATCTGGCTACCATCCTCCACAGGCTTGTAAACCTCCGGCAGATCGTGAAGACCGCATGGCGGGAACCGCAAACCAGTTCTCGGCAGCGTGAGATCACACGCGTTCGCAACAGCCGCCATCTCCATCCAGCGCACTCTTCGTCCCGTCAAGGAACGAAATCAAATTAAACATCTGCGGACTGAAGTCTTCCGTTTGCTTCCGTGCAAGCCCATAATGCCCCCACACAGTATCCGGCGTCGAAGACTCGAAGCACGAAACGAAGGCAGGCAAGTGTCTAGTCCCCTCCCCATCCCAGCGCAAAAACCATCGAACCCAGCCCTCCGCGCCCAATCGACCAGCTAGGCGATCAAAGCAGGCTAGGCTGGTCGCCGTATGCCATGCCGTGCTGTAGATGATGCTAGCTAGCCTCCTGCGGCTTGCGCGCCAGTAGAGAGCCAGCCAAGCCAGGACGTCCGCTCCGGCATTGATCGTGACGATGTGCTTGTTGTGTTCGCAGCATAGAAGAAAGAGCGTGGCGCACGCTTGCGGCGGGACTTCCTTCCGGTTTCTTCGAGAGGATTACAGTGCGTCGATGTCGGACGTGGCGAGGCGATGATGAGGTCGGCAGAGGAGGAAGTGTCGTGATGGATGGCTGTTTTGTTCGCTTTCGATGCCGTTCTGCGATGGTCATGCATGACATGCATGCATGCAGGCTTGAGCGTCGTATTCATCTGTCTTTGTCTTTGGGAAAGCCGGTCCGTCCGCTCGTTCGAGTGAGGCTATCGCCTCTGTCTTGTCTTTGGATGGAGAGGTCTGCGATTCCGGCTAGGCGCTTGCAGGCAGGGGGTTCTGTGGACTTGTGAGACGCTAGGTGTGTCGTTGTTTGTCTGTTAGCGTGCTGTGTGTGTCTTCTCTCCCTCCGAGTCGGGTTCTCAGTCTTGGAGGCTGAATAGGTAACGTGCGACATGCTCCTAAACTTTTACTTGCCGGCGCCAATCCAATCAGTCCGATCTGGATCGGTTTTTCGCTCGCCTCGCCGAGTGGGGGGCGAGTTTTTGGTGGTGAGGCTTGTTGTGGTTTTGTAGAATATTCTTGTCGATGCTGTTTTCTGATTTTTTTTCCCTTTTCTGTCACTACTCTAAAAGCCGACCCATCAATTGCTAACGACGAACGAGACGCTGGACTACATGTACACAAGGTAGGTGGGTGTTAACCGGCAGCAGTCGCTCGCAAGTACCTTTGTTCCGAAGGAGGATCAACACACCGCTTCTCTGCATGCCTATGTACATTAGCAACTTCTCTCTCTCTCGTGTCCCTTGGTCTCTTCTCGGAATGCTATGATACATCTAATAAAACCTTTCGGCAATCGCGTCTGTTATCATTGATGTCTCCTAGGAAAATGCAAGCGACACTTTCTTTCTAACTATGTACATCTGTACATCCACAAGTCGTTAAGAAACCTGCCAATCCGGAATTAGCGTCAGCATCAGCGCTGTTGTGAAGTGAAGTGAGGTGAGGTTGGGCGGTTGTATTGTACTGTGTGATGATGAATCCAATTTGTACCGGATCTACCGGACCACCAAAACTCTGCGTTTTCTCTTTTTTAATCTGGTGTTATGCAGCGAGCGATGGATGAGAAACCTCTGGTACTCCGAAGTAGGATGAACGGACATCACGGAATCTATTTACTGGATATTGGATACTAGATACTGTAAGTAAGATGGAGCTGACCTTTGAGATCCGTCTGATCGACTCGACATTGAAAGTATACATGTAGGTAGGTACGAACTCCGGGAAAAGGGGAATCTCGTACGTGCAGTGGTGCCAAATCATTGCAGACTACTGAGCCCATTTTGAGCGAGCGAGCGGTCACATACATCTCTTTCGCTTTAATGGATTAATCTTGATCGAGAGAGAGGATGTTCGAATGCTTACTATGTAGGTAGATGCGAGGACACTTATCTTACTTACTGTAAGAAGATGACGGAGAGTGCGTTTAGGTAGCCATCGATCGGGTTGGTCCGAAGGATCAAGGATCAAACGAACCACCAAACGGGTCTTCCGATGCGGTTGCGGTTGCTCCGAATTTTGGTAGGGGCCGATGGCGCGGGATGGGGGGTTTGGATTTTGTATATTTATCTGTCTATCTATGGTCTTGGAGGCGAGGGATATCTTCTCGTTGGTTTATTTGTCGGTCTTGTGTAATAAATTAAATTCGAACTAACTGAAGCAACTTTAGGAAGAACGGACTTCAGCACCAGCGATATCATCATGGCGACCAAAACTCTCGCCCAATGGGCAGTCAACCTCACAGACATCCCGCCGAACGTCCGCAACGCAGCCCTGCGGTCTCTCTACAACTACATCGGCTGCACGATCGGCGGCTCCAACCACCCGACCGTCAAGAAAGCCCACGCCGCCCTTTCACCCCTCTTCGGCAGGCATACTTCTTGCCTCCTCGGCAGCGCTTCCAAAGCAGATGCCCAACACGCCGCTCTCTTGAACGGCATAGCCTCGCACGTCCACGACTACGACGATACGCACCTCGCTACTATCATCCACCCAACCGCTCCGGTGGCTTCTGCTTTGCTGGCTTACGCCGAACTCCAGGGCACCCCTGTGCGCGGCGAAGACCTTTTGACAGCTCTGGTCGCCGGCATCGAGGCAAGCTGTAAGCTCGGCCTGGGCGTCTGGCCCGAACACTACGACATCGGCTGGCACATCACCGGCACGACCGGCGTCATCGGCGCGGCCGTGAGTGTGGGCAAGTTAATGCGGCTCTCGGAATCGCAGATGACCCATGCGATCGGCATCGCCGCCGTGAATGTCATCGGGCTCCGCGAGATGTTTGGCAGCGATACCAAGTCTTTCCACCCCGGCCAGGCGGCGGCGAGCGGGATTGTCGCGGCGCTGTTGGCGAGGCAGGGATATACCAGTTCTGAACGGGCGCTTGAGGCGAAGCGCGGTTGGGGGAATGTTGTTGCTGGAGGGGGGGCCGGGGCCGCGGGCCTGGATTTGTTTGTTGCTAGTCTGGGCAAGTCCTGGGAGGTCGAGGTCAATTCGTTCAAGCCCTTCCCGTGCGGGATTGTGTGTCATCCGGCGATCGATGCGGCGATCCAGTGCCACGAGGAACTACGCCAGCGTGGAGTCGATCCGGCGGAAATTGAGGGTGTGGCGTTGAGGGTTCACCCTTTGGTCGTCGAGCTGACGAGCAAGAAATTCCCGAGAGACGGCTTGGAGGCCAAGTTCTCCGTCTACCACGGCTGTGCGGTCGGCTTGCTCTACGGCAAGGCTGGCCCGGCGCAGTACGAGGACGACGTGGTGGCCGATAAGAGAGTCACGTCGCTGCGCGACATGGTCAGCATCGCAGCCGACGCGTCTGTCAACGCGGACGAAGCCCATCTGACTCTCACGCATCGCCTTGGGATGTTGGAGAGACACATCCCGCATGCGGTCGGGTCGGCCGAGGTTCCGATGAATGACGCGCAGTTGGAGAGGAAGTTCCTCGATCAGGTTTCGCCTGTGCTCGGCGCGTCTTTGAGCAAGCAGGCGAGTGATGCTGCGTGGGCGCTGGGCGATGCTGAGGACGTGTTGCCGACTATGCGCCATTTTTGCCGGAGATACATTGTGCCGGAGATTGATTTGTGTACATAAGCATTGAAGGTACACAGTAGGTAGATGTGTCGGCTGATGCTGACGAAAGGAAGAATAGAGTTAAAAGTTTCGATGGATATTCACGTTTCGGCCTGGTTCTGTCGGTACTTCCGATCCGAGGTCGGCGCCACCGAGATATTGGACTCAGACTTCGGAGCCTCCGTTCGCGCGATGTTGGTCGTACTCTTCACAACTCTTCCTGATAATGTTGTGATTCTACCAACAGCTGTGCGTCGTTGCATTCGAGAATGTACAGTAATTGCACAATAGCTCATTCTTCGAACACCACGTCTGGCCTGTAGCACTACAAGCATCCTCCACCCGATGCAAGACGAGAGGCCCAGCAAACGAGCGCGTAATGCCACCGCCTGCACCAGATGCAAACACCGCAAGCAGCGCTGCGACAATGACTATCCCGCCTGTACAGCCTGCTCGTTAGCAGGAGAGACCTGCCACTACGAGAATCGCGTGTATCGCGCCGAACACGTGGAATCGCTGGAAAAGCGTGTCTTGGACCTGGAGCATCAATTGCGACTATCTAGACAGCAGCAGCGTCAAAATGTATCTCCCGCCGTCGGGAGCTCTGCAGGTGGCACAGCTATCACGCCTGCGGCAAGCATGGCCATTACTCCTCATGAGGGCAATGGGGAAGCGGACGCAGCCTTCGACATGCTTTCTTCCACCTCTTATCTTGGTACCTCGAGCGGATTCCCCCTTGCAAGAACCCTCCAGGCAGCGATCGGTCCATCGAGTATTCCACCCGCACGGCAGAGAAATAAGAATAGTCCGACTCTCATCAAACCTGCATCTCCGGACAATGCATTGGGCCTTCACTGCATCGATACCTATCTGCGCAAAGTCCATCCGAAACACGCTTTCATGCGGCCTCAACGCATCGTTGATTTGCACTACTCGTGCCAGACTTTGGCCTCGTCCGCGCGACCTATTGCGGAGAGTCCGACTCCTGCCAGAGTCGACTTTTTCGTCCTCCACCTGGTCTATGCCATTGGCGCCCGGTACATGCAGCTTTCCCAGACCGGCTTCCACTGCAATCCCGAGGTAAGCATGTGCGTGAGATTGTCGTACAACTACTCTAATTGACAGGTCACCTTCTATTCAGGCATACTACGCAGCGGCAATTGAAGATGTGGAGTGCCTGTTCGAAAGCCGCAGCCTCGAAAGTCTAGAAGGCATGCTGTTGCTCTGCATTTTTCAACTTCGCTCACCATCTAGGCCTGGGATTTGGTCTATGGTCGGCACCACCATGAGACACGCTCTCATGCTAGGTCTTCACCGGAAGTCCAAGGGCTCCGATGTCGTGGACCAGCGCCGCAAGCGGATCTTCTGGACAATTTACATGCTCGAGCGCTCTATTGCCCGGACTCTGGGTCTCCCTGTATGTGTCTCCGATCGGGATATCGAAGTCGATCTCCCGGCAAACGTTCCGGAGGACATTGAAGACGACAGCGTCATGAAGACTGCCTTGCAACAGGATCCTGGCGCGACACCAATGTCCGCGTTCATACACATCGTCCGACTCGCCCAGCTCGAATCCAAAATCTACTCCAGTATCCACCGAGTCGATCGTGTGGCGACGGAATTCCCGTCACACAAGATAACCCACCTTCGAAGTCTCCTGGAAGATTGGAAGAGCGCAATCCCAAAAGCAATCCCAAACACCCCCACCGGAGACGACCCATCGCCAAACTCCTACGTGTCCCCCCACTACCACACCCTCCACTACCACCGGGTCATGCTCCTCCTGCTCCTCCCTAACCTAACAAAATACACCCCAACCACCCCGGACTTCCACCTCTGCGTAGCCTCAGCCGGCCAAGTCGCCCAGCTCTACAAGAAACTCCACGACCACCAGGACATCCTCTCGTACTCCCTCATAGCCCTGCACGCCACGTTCGTCGCCGGCCTCACCCTCGTGTTTTGCTTCCTTGCTTCTGACCGCGCTATCTTCACCCCGCTGTTCAGCAGCAATATCCGCGCGTGCTCGACGGTTCTTTATATTATCTCCGAACGCTGGCCGGCTGCGAGCAAGGTCCGCGACGCTTTTGAGCGGATGGTGAGTCTTACGGTTGAGCGGGATGAGAGTAGTCAGGGCGGGGGGGATGATGCGGGTCTTGCGCGTGCCACGAATGTGAATGCTGCCGCTCCTGCTACAACAGCAGGCAGCGGCCCCGGCACATTTGTCGACGACGCTCACTCGCGCGGCTTCGACGGGCAGCAGCAGACGGAGATGAATTCGGCGTGGCATGAGTTGACTGCTCAGATCCCGGGTTCTGGTTTCGATCTGGGGAGCGGCGGCTTGAGCGGAGGAGGAGGAGGAGGAGGAGGAGGAGGAGGAGGAGGAGGGACTCTTTTTTGCGATCCTAATGATTTCTGGAATTGTCTTGGGCCCTGGTTGGGGGATGAGGCTGATTTTCTCGGGCAGGGGTGGGGGGTTGCTGCTGCTGAGTTTGTGGGGGTGGGTTCTTCTTCTGCTGCTGCTGTTGCTGCTGCTGCTGGTGGGTCGCTGATGCAGGGGAGTGAGTGGAGGGTTTGAGCTGAGCTGGTTGCACCCACTTGACCCGCCAAAGGTTCTTCCAGACTTCCTGGTTCAAGGTAAAGAACCCTGATCTCGTCCTCTTGAAGGTCGTCAAATGTGGGCGGTGCTTTGCTGCTATTGCTGTTGCACATGGTGGTTTGCTAATGGGCAGTCTTCTGTCTTGGTGCTCGCTCGCGACTCACAAAATGATTACCAACAAAATGGTTACCGAGAAGGAAGGGATGTGTGCGCACTCCGCCTTGAAGACAGTCCGCAGGTCCTACGCGACCACGAAGGTACCGCGGCTTGTCGAGAACGAGGGGACGAGTCTTGAGCTGGCGTTTTGGTGGTCATTATCAGACACCTTTACGGAATTCGTAAACCAAAAAGGAGAAGATGTTGCTGCCAGCAAGAACAGCAAAAGACAAAAACATACAACAGGCGGGATTCCCAGATGGTCACCCACTCTAGTACTAGTCGCCCGGTTCAGTGCTTATGTATGGCAGAGCGGACGGGATGCCCAGTTCTCACTGACCTATGGTCGTATGTGT
>Ga0265797_10010376_pt1 | contig 11875 bp, 9 predicted proteins | sample P2T30metagenome_FD_192433 | JGI IMG/M metagenome (GOLD analysis project Ga0265797, IMG submission 192433) | Plant litter microbial communities from East Loma Ridge, Irvine, California - P2 T30 | ecosystem: Environmental > Terrestrial > Plant litter > Unclassified | place: USA: California... | reverse complement strand
CATGTATATACGATGCAATCTGGTTGTGGTGGTGTTGTGCTGGGCAGTCTGCATCTCGATGTCGTGCTGGGTCTGCGGCTTGATTCTACTATCCTCGCGATCAATGCTTGCAGCACAGACGGTCAAGCTCGACAAGAAGTTCGAGATTTCTGTCGCAAAGTCTTCCCAAAGGAGTAAAGTGAGGCTGTGAATTCCACGATTAGAAGCGTCCCACCCTGACTAAGATATACCACTGCCCCACTGCGCACCATGTCCACGTACCAAATCTGCACCAGCCGCCTCAAACCAACATTCCCACGCGACTCCACTTAGCCAACAACTTTTCAGGCGTCCTCGACATGTCCTTTTGAGTGGCAACGGCCAAGTACTACGATCACCTACTTTCAAAATTTGTCATCAACAAGACAAAAGTCGGCCTGATGGTCTAGTGGTATGATTGTCGCTTCGGGAAATTTATCCTGGATACAGAGTATCTGTTATGTGACAGGCCCCGGGTGTAAGTTGTCACAGCCTTGAATATGTGAAGTTTAGAATCTAACGTTTGTAAAGTCGAATCCCGGTCAGGCCCACTCTCCTTTTTTGCTCGTGCAAAGCCCATAGAAGCTCCGCACTTTCTGCGTGATTGTCGGCGTCTTATTTTTAACCCCCTATTTGTATACTCTAAGATTGGAATTCACCTTTTCCAGAAAATGCTTTCTCTCGCTCTGCATGTTTGCTGCCTCCAGACGTGAGGACGAGGACGCATATAGCACAGGGAACAGCTCACAACGAGCATCTTCGCATCTTCCCTGAGGGTCCCAAGGAAAATATAGCATTAGCGACTATCATAACTTGAACTCCTACAATTTGCCTATCTATATGCGTCTCTGCAAAGCACAAGTCTACGAAACGCGCATTCAGTAACCAGGCTAGAGATCCTCTTGTGCTTGCTTTCACAAACACGCGGTACAGGAACACAAGTGAATGCACGTTGCAAACCATGCGCTTCTAGAATAGCAATCATACTAGATCTCCGGCTGGCGTCCCATGCTGCATGATTAAACTTACATACATCAGGATAATTCTCCAGCGTAGCCAAAGCACCAGTCACATCACATCTCAAACGACCAAGAATCAAAGTGAAGGCTTGAAGCTACATTTCGTGTGGTATATACTCTCGTCTAAATCAAACAGTACAACGCCACCGAGCAAAGACGGCTACAAGCAGGCGTCGAGGCCCATAATCTGCAAAACAAAACTCCTCGATAGTCTCCAATCCGGGGGTATCAATGACCCTTAGGCGCGTACGAAGGCAATGAAAGTGGTATCCAAACAAGAAACATGAAGTAACAGAAGGCACAAGCGCGCATGGTTCGTAGGAACAAGTCGTGAATGCGTCGCAGAATCGTGAAGAGATGAGGGCCGCCAGAGAAGGCAGAGCGTGAAGAAGGACGGTTACCGTCCGTCGTACGAGTCACTAACCCACCCGCTGTTGTTTCCACCAGCGTAAATGGGCTGTTGACCACCCTGTTGGTAGTCGCTCTCTTCTTCAAAGTACTCGCCTCCACTAGAAGCATCGAAACTGCTGCGACCGCTGATATCGCCATCGTCGTCAGGCGGCCCAGCCGGGAGCTGGTCCCACTGAATGCCCGCCAGTGCTGGGTACTGAGCGAGAATGGCAGCAGGCAGGAATGGCTGTGGGGCTTGCATGCCCCCAGCCTGAGGGAACGACTCGAAGCCAGTTTGCCCTGGCATCATGCTACCGAAGTTTTGAGCTGGCATTGGTGCGAACATGCCATTGCCATTGTTCAGCTGCTGGTTCTGGCCATCCCATTCACCCTTCTCGCGCGCCTCCTCTTCGAGTAGTGGACGGATACACACGCGGCCTGCCTCGGATCGGAAGTGACGTCCAAGAGCATCTGCACGGGCGAATCGTCGGCCGCAGCCCCAGTTGTTGCCATTCTTGAGGTTGCCACGGCAGACAAACTTCTTCTCGCCCGAATGGAGACCTTCATGTCGCTTGCGATCGTGCTGGCGCGCAAAGGCTTTTCCACAGACACTGCAGACGAACGGACGCTCGTCCGTATGTGTTCGCAGATGTGATCGGAGGTTGTAGGCTCGAGTGAAGCGCTTTGGACACAGCGTGCACTGGAAGGTTGCCGGATGCTTCTGTGTGCGCTTTGGGTTGGAGCCATCCGCCGGCGCAGGTCGCGACGGATCTGCAAGATCCAAAATGTAGTCGCGATTGGGTACGCTTGATGTAGAAGAACGGCGCGAGGATTTATTCGAGGGCGAAGGGGAACGAGACTTGGCAGCGTGGGGGGAAAGTGAGCGGTTCACGTCCGAGCCTGGTGTTGATGCGCGCGAGCTAGCACTGCTGAAAGGATCGGATCTGGCGCGAGTTCTGTTCCGGCTGCGTGCTGTTTCGCTGTTAGAAATGGATGGAAGAGTTCCTTGGACTGCTTACATCTGTCTGGCGGGCTCAGCGCATCTATCTGATGCTCGGGCTTGGGTGGCTCAAAGCTTGCCTGCCGTGAAGGCGGTGCGAAGTCAATGTTGATTTCCGGCGGCGACATGGCGTCGGCCTGACCGAACTCAGGCACAGGCTGGTTCAGTGAGGGGAACGGCTCAGCTTGACCTGGGTAGCTATTCATGTCTGGAGGCGCATATGGGTTCATGTTCTGGGTGAGACCAAAGGTTTCGGGCTGGAATTGAGGAAGGACTTGTTGATTCTGCGGAAGCAGACGAGGCGAGATGTGAGGGCTGTTACCCGCGCTCATGTGCGCATTGCTGCTGTTCAGATTGAATCGGTCGAATCCTGGTACAGGGTCCTGGAATAGCTGGGGGTCGTTCTGTGCGTTGATGAGGGGTGACGGCTGCTCATTGTCCAAGCTGTCCTGGTGGTGCAGGTACGGCGAGTTGTGCACCGACGATGCGTGTACAGAGGACGCAGCATCACTGTTGCCCCTAGACCTAGACCTGTGCTGGCCAAACCCGCCCGCCATCTGCCCCCATTCCGTAATCTGACCGTAGGCCGCGCTGGGATCCAACGACGTGTGTCGCGAATGGCCGGGTGATCTGAAGGGGCCTTGGTTCAGGTTCGGCGAAGCATGTGGGCTCGGAGAATGGTGGTTGTTCATGTTGGGCAGCAGGTGCGGCGGGGTAGGCGCGTTGTGCTGTGTGGCTGCCATCTGGTGCATAAGATCGGAAGGGTCGATGGACTGGTTGTGTTGCGACTGGCTGTCGAGCATGTGCGGGTCAAGCGTGTTCCCAAGATACGACGGCAGCGATTGGTTCTGGCCGAGGTCGTTGGCCTGGAAGAAGTTGGCGTAGTCGGCGTTGGTGGAGTTGGCGATGTCGAGTGGGTCGGGCGAGATGTTGCTGCCTTGGGGGCCGAATTGCGGAGTGTTGTGCTGCGAAATGTTCTGTGCAGCTTGGAAGAAAGCTGGGTCGGCAAAGGTGTTCTGCTGAGGGAATGGCTGGCCTTGGGTCGTGGTGAGGAAGTGCGTGTTGTTTAGCCCCGCGCTGGTGACGGCGTACGAGGATGGGTCTTGAGCAGGATCGAAGCCCAGGCCGACGTTGTGCTGGTGCTGGAAGGGCGCATGTGGGCTGGGCGAGGGAGAGTGCGCCTTATGAATGCGCTGGCCGACTGAGGGAGAGCGCCCTCGCTGTTGGATGTCCATGATGTAGGTACTGGATTCGCGTGTGCCCAAGAATAGGTGGGATGTGGAGGAGGGAGCCCTGGAGGCCGCGCTTGGGCCAACGTGGAGAGCTTCGTAGACACCAAGAACTAACGGCCGGCTGTGAGTGGTCGAATATCCTCCAGGTACACGCAATGTCGTCGGGTTACTGGCTTGTCTGCTGAGGCTGGTGAGTGTGAAGGAGGCGCAGTGTAGTCGTCGGTCGCAGGACACAGCCCACCTCACGAAGAGCGACGGCGCTGGAAGCGGCCTAGTCCGCTATAATTAGCCCCGCAATGGGAGAGCCCGCTGCAAAGTTCCTTGTGTGTTCCTTGGTTTCAGACTCTTGAGAGACGTGAAACCACGAGCTAGGGGATGCGTTATGCGTTGTTCCTCTGCCCGCCGGTAATGACGTCGAGAGCAACGCGGGCGAGGGAGCTTGACGTCGGCGGTAGCAATGGCGACAAGCAAGCGCGGCTGCGAGTCCCTGAGAGATACGCGCTGGCCGACGTGGATCGTTGTCGCGTGATAGTCGCAAAGCAATTCGCGGGTTTAGGTTCGGTGGAATAGAGCTGACCGCTACTGGCATTCGGTCTTGGGGAATCACTGTGTTCAACTGCTCACTCCGCCCCAGCCTTATACAACGACTTAGCTTGCGCATATTCACGCGGGCCGTCCATTGGTGAAGCGTCTAATAGCCGGCTACGGCGGGCGGTCGACGACACCGCTTGAGAACATCAAAGTGATGCCGAGCCGTCACAAAACGTTCGAATCACACCCTCGGCGACCAATCCGACGGGCAACACTACTGGCCCAATTTCACACACCGCGCGATTCTTTGGCGCGAAGGCCATTCGGCGAGCCGTCGCGTCCCTGAGGTCATTACCCGTAGGCCCACTGAGCGTTCTCTGCACTGCCTCGCTCGAACCAACGTCGCAAGGCGCACTTTCTCAAGGCGTACTCCCGTGTCCCCACAAACCAAGCCCTCGCTCCTATGCTCGACAACGTTGTGAGATGCATTACTTAGCTACGATAATAATAGCATATTTGGTCCCAATCGTGTGTTTTCGCAGAGCCGCACAAGTGCATGTGCATTGGGTCCACATCTCGACCATATACTACTTGTGCTAATAGCATGACGCTTCAGGCCACCAAATCTACCCAAACTTTAGGCCTTGTGCAGGGTCCCACCGCCCATCTTGTGGAGGACCAGCAGAAGGTCGAGCGTTCCCGGATGATGTAGGCACCCCACCAAACCGGATTCCAACCTCTGGTGTCCACATACCAGACGGCGGGGGTACATTTGCTCTCGTGGGTGTCGGGGCTGCCAAAGGTTCTTCCGCATGTGCAGTCGCACCATAATGCGGGTTTTGTGCATCTGCCGCTTTTTGCTGATGTAATGAGTTTGTCGTTGCTTGCTGGAGGCCGAGGGAGCTCATTCGAGTAGTGAGATCGCTGGGACCATTAGCACAGCCGTTGGAACTAATCGTTGCATCTGTATACCTTTCTAGATGTGACGCTTCTGACTTGCGATTGTAAGCAAAAGTGCGCGCTTCATCCCGAAATCGATTTACGATCTTAGCTAGGTCATTGTAGAACTTTCGCCCAACGTCGAGATTCGAGATGATCTCCTTGTACTTGAAGTATGCGTTTTCTAAATTCTGCAACGCTTGCTCACGCTTCTTGGTGGATTGATCGCCACGACGAGCGATCAAGAACGCCGCGTTTGCGTCTTGCAGTCGCTTGATAGCTTCTGCCTGCTCCTTCTCTTCATCTTGGATCATGTCTTGGTCGGCATCGTACATCTGAAGACGCTTGTCGAAAAGCCCTTCAAACTGCACAGCCTCGATTGTCTGCATAGGGTACTCCCGTTCTAAGCGAGCAGCTTCGCGCAACAGCTCCGGATCTAGCCTGCTGTCAGGATATGGTTTGTGTAGGAATGTGCGGGACTTACTTATGTCGTCTTGCTTCGCCTTTGTCCGCAAGGCCTCAATCTTCCGCCGTCGCCTACTCTCGAGCCTGCTGACTTCATTGAAGCTGCCACGAAGCTTGCCAGCCTCGCGCTCGACATCGCCAGTGATGGCAGGTCTGCGGCCGCTTGGGACATAATTTTCGAGTTCGTGATCTGGTCCACTGAGCAGTCGTATGAAGTGCTCATTCTCCTTCAACTTCGTCTTTACGATATTATCACTGTTAGTAGCAGCCTTGAAGTAGCCGTCAATTTCGTTGATCTGGGCATAGAGCTTAGGCGCTGCTTGCTCTGCAGGCGGCCGTGTCCAGCGTTCTGTGCCAAACTTGCGTCGTGCGCCTTCGTCCTCTGTCGCTTCGGACCTCAGGATATCGACACCTTCTTGATATATAGCTTGGTCGGTGTACATGAGCTTCTTCGTATCCTCCATTGAGCGCAAGAGACGGTTGATGCCATCTTGTTGACGGATCTCTTCAGCGTGTGCTACGAGACCAGGGGGAAGTCCTAGTGGCTTCTCTAGAGCCTGCAAGGAGCCGGGCAAGTTTAAGCTGCGGAGTACCTCGTGAATCTTATTTGTCAATGACTCTAGCTCTTCTACGATGGTACCGTTGACTAATCGATCCCGGCGGTCTACGTAGATGCTAGCAGCCAGATGTACTGAGTAGGGCACCAGCTTGGAGAAGAGCGCTGGGCCAAGCTCGCCGCGCTCTCCCAGCATCGAGTTGGACTCGGCTATCTCCTTGGGGACTCTAGAGACTACCATGTTGGCTCGATCGAGGATCTTGAGCTCTGCCTTTGGTGGTACAGGTAGCAGGTAGATCATGTCATTGTCCTTCTCGGCCCGCCTCAGGTCCTCCGTTATCCGGTTCTTCAAGCCGTTGAGATCTGCAAGCACAACTTTGTTGATGTAGCGCTGCTCCTTGAGAGCCTCGTTGACGCACGTAAGGCTGTCGCGTAGCCGTGCGACCTCCTCGCCGTACTTGCGCTTCTCGAGAGAATCGCAGGCTGCGCGGTATTGTGCAGCAGCCGCAAAGTGGTGGTGTTTCGCCGTCATATGATGTATCCACTCGCTGCTGATAGCGTCCGATTGTATGCCTGCGTCTCCCGCCTCGTTGTATAGATCGGATACGCGGGCGGCTAGTTTGGCGATGGTCGCGTCTTTCATCCCGTCCTTGACAGCCTTCTGCCAGAAGCACTCCTGCCCTTGAGCCAGCATGAGCTTTTCCAAGCACTCAAGTGTCATGAGGTCCATGTCTTCGGGTGGCTCTGTCCGCAGCTCCGGCAGAATAGTATTCCTCAAGTGCGACAGGACTCCGGCTGCGAGGCAAAAGTTGTTGGCTGCCATCTTCAGCCCGTCTGGTGTGCTCCGGTTCGACGACATGGCCAACTGGGAGTACATGGCCGCGAGGTTGAACATGATGTTCGCGAGTTCGAAGCGGAGGTTGTTACGCGATGTCGGGCGGCTCGTGTTGTATCCCAGCGCAGGATACCAGGGGAATTCTACGCCGATGTCGATGGGGAACTTTCCGCTCAGCCATATCAGCTGCGCGGCGTACTGCTGCAGCTTCGGGATGTTGCTCGGGTGGGGTTCTTGGGCGTGGGTGGCGACGGACCGCAGCTTCTCGATCGTCTCGAGGTCTTTGGTGAACATGTCGGGATGCTGGTCATATTTGGAGGATATGTACTGCTTGATGGCGTCGGTGAGGTTCACAGAGTGCGAGCGCCGGAACGGGAGGAACAGGATGTTGCTGGCCATGGTGCGGGTTGTGTCGTCTGCTGGCTGGCTGCTGCACTCAAAGTCATGGGCAAGAACAGTTTGGCCGTGTTTACAGACGGCAGTGGGCGACGTCACCGCCCAACCGCCTGGGCGTGCGAGGGATGCAGCTTGAGCCCCGCGCTAGCCAACGTGGGGCGGGCGCGGCCTCAGGGTTCAGCAATTCACCTGCAGGAACGGGCCCAGCACATGCGAGACTTGGACATGGCAATTTACGGGTCGCGGCATGCAAGACACCGTGTCCCCATGTCAGAGCTCCGGCGAAGACACCTGACCGTCTGCTCCCGGACACTCACTGAGCATGTTTCATGCCACCAAAGTATCGCCATGTCAAACGAGACACGGACATTGTACATACATGGCTGAGGCGCGCGCGGTTCCACAACCCGGAAATGTCGTGATGGAGGCTCAATATGTCAGCGGGGCGCGACGGCAATCTATAACAATCTAGCCGAATTGCACCACCATCTTGAAACTTGCTCATCCGCTCGTCGCAACGTCCTTCCGCTAGTGATACCTATATATACTAGTCACAGCTCCTCTCTTCGTGGTTATCAAACAAACACAACCACGCCACATCACAGCCCCGCGACCCGCACTAAACCTCGGACTTTGCCAGCAGCACCACCTACAAACTCCTACACCATGACGCACACCTACAAGTTCAACGTTGCCATGAGCTGCGGCGGCTGCTCTGGCGCTATTGAGCGCGTCCTCAAGAAGCTCGAGGGTCAGTTTCCGATGCAGCATGCGCCGGTGGTCTAGGGATCAAGTTCTAACTACTCCACAGGTGTTGAGTCGTACAACGTCTCGCTCGAGAACCAGACCGCCGAGATCACCGCCGCCGATTCACTATCCTACGACACCGTCCTCGAGAAGATCAAGAAGACTGGCAAGACCGTCAAGTCCGGCGAGGCTGACGGTGAGGCCAAGGACATCTAGAAAGTGCAACGTAGCGTGCATCTACGACAACCTTTTTCTATATTGTTTTTGGGTCAACAAGCGATGGATTTCACGGCTGTGTTTGCGCGCAAGCTCTGACTTTGAGCTGCCGCCGCGGCCCTCTACATCTGGTGCGACTTTGTAGATGCAGCGAATAAATGAAGAATACCCTCCCACCCTAAATCCACACCTGACTATGTGAGATACCAAAGTCGCTTTTGGGCGCGATCCAGGTCAAGACATCAATAATGTAGCACGTTCGAATCATTTCAGGGGGTTCCGATAGAGTCAAGAGCGGTGCGCATGCGCCATCACAGTCCTCCGTCCAGCGTCGCGGCATCTCGGTGTTCCACCAGATTGCTCCTGCCCCAAGCGGCGCGCAGACGTCACATGCCACGAGCTGAAGCCGGGTCGCCACGCATCATCGCGAAGCCACCGTATCCAAGCTCCCCCATTACAATTCCCATTGCTATCTTGGTCACAACAAATCTCCGGCCCTGATGTAATTCCGCGACAGCTGACCAGCAGAATCTGGTGCCTGAGCCCCAAGGCGCTCCGTCGGACCTCTTAGCCTTGAGCTCAATCTGAACGTCTCCGACTTCTTCCTTTAACTCCGCTCACAGCCACCGTCTAATCATCTTGGAGTTGTTTCAATGCGTTCAAGTGCTTATCCGCGTTTTCGGCGCTCCCGTTACGCGTGCCGCTTACCGAACGCGTTCATCCACTGGCATGGATGCGAATGGGGATGCCTAGTCTCTCATCACGGCAGTTTACGAGGTGAAGAACAGGCAGCTACATCTGAACTGGAGCCACCATAGGCGATACACGTATTCAACTTGATTCGAACGCAAAGCGGTGCGATATGGGCCTGTATACGCCTTGTTGCACGATAGCGAGTCTGGTCGGGAGCAGTCGGTCACGAACGGCTTCTAACCGGACTGAGTCAGCGAGCTTTCAAGGGCACCAAGGGGCTGAGCCGCACCTCACTAATGCAGATCATCGTACAGTGGGGAATGCGTATCCGTATGACGCTTGACAATACTCTTGCCCTGCTCACTGCTACCTTGGTTTCAGGGATGTACGAGAGCTTACTGCCTGGAGTGTATAAAGCCATCCTGAGGCCGCACGGTAATATTGCCATACACATCAGCTCATTTGAGCAAAACACCTATTCATCAGTCAAGTTCAATCTCCACTCCATCGTACCAACTGTCACTTCTCCTCATGCCGTCTCCATCAAGAAGCGCAATATCATTCCCGAGCCAGGCCGACCTCTTCTACTTCTGCACCACCTCATCAACCTCCGAAGAAGACCTCAACATCCACTATGCACCTCCATCAAAACCCTCATTACGCATCGGCGTGCTAGTACTCAGCAACGACCAAATCCAACTAGCCGACCTAGCCGCACTTGACCTCCTCGCCATGGTCGGAAGAAACAGAATCAGCAGAATGCACACCACGGCAGCAGCCATCGACTCGGCCGTGGACGAAATCGACATTCGATATGTCAGTGTGACCGGAGAGGGGAGTTTTCCTGTCACGGCTGGCACGCGAATGCCGGTGACGGTGAGCTAAGCTTCGAATTGCTCCGTATCGAACCCACGATCGACACGACCACCCACCCATCCATCCATCCATCCATACCCTCCAAACAGCCATCTCCTCTGGCCAAGAAGAGCCACCCTTTTTGGTCGCGCTGGATTCGCCTGGTCTTGACTGCCTTTCATAAAGTAGTCATCTCTGACAAGTCTGGCAGGGAGGTAAAGGTCAACACGAGCCCCTACCCACTATTCGCTTCAACTTCTTTTTCGAGTAATGTGACTGACGTTTAACTAGAACTCGTTTGACAACGCGCCTCAGTTCGACATTCTCGTCATCCCCGGATCCTTCTCATCGAACACAATGCCGGTAGAAGCTACCTCCTTCCTCACCTCACAATGTCTAAACCCCAATCTCATCGCTATCATGAGCATAGCCTCAGGAATCTATCCCCTCGTCCAAACTGGCATCCTACACGGAACACGAGCCGCAGCACCCAGATCGCTACTCCCTATGCTGCAGCAACAGTATCCTGAGACGCTATGGCAGCATTCATCATGGGCCCGCCACGAAAAGGTCTGGTCGAGTAACTCGGCCGTTTCGGCTCTCGATATGGTTTCGACGTGGATGCGCGAGTACTTCTGGGATAGAAGCGAGACGATTGACTTTGCGCTTACGGCTGCGGGTATGGGCTCGCTTTATGACTATAATCACTGCGATTATTGATGAGTTTATGAGGATGGCTAGCATGGAATGGCGTTCTTTTGGATATCATCTCAACTCTGTATAACAAAGGCACTGTTTTGGCAGGAATGAGGCGTTCTTGAAATGTCATATAGATTTTTAAGAGATTTTGTCGCAGACGTGCATGTGGAATCGTGACTGAGCTCCCATGTCAGTTTTTAGCCACAGAAAACCATGAAGAGCCAAGTTTCCCCCACACGTGGACTTTGTCATGTATAATGACCCATAACCACCCCTTTGGTTCCTTCCGACGGGTTTCCGAGCCTGAATCCCCCTACCCAAAACCATGCATAGCCATAGCCATAGCCCTAGCTTGGTCTTCGTTCCGCCACGCACTCTCCTTGACCTTCTTCTCCCGCCTGAGCTCTACTGTAGAATCAGTGCTAAAGCTCGATCGGATGTGGGCTTCATCACAACTAGGCCTGTTGTCCCCTCCATCTTCATGGGTGCCGTTGACTGCAGCAATAGCTTCGTGCGTAACCCGACCCAAACTGAGATGCATGGACGACATAAGTAGGGCGTCTATATCAGTACCATCGATTGTTTCGTCGCCACTATCCAGACTCATTGCCGCTGACGCTAGGAGGTGGTGGTGCGATGCCAGACTGCTCGCTTCGCCATGTGTGGAACGCAGTTCGGAAGAGATGCTACCGTCACCGCCTCGCATGTTGATCGTGGGATGAGGAATTGCATCGGTTTGTGCGCGGATGCCTTGCAGCCATGCCATCGTTGTGGCATCTACCGTTTTGTGGTCGTAGTAGGTGTTGAGACGTGAGTGGTACGGATATCCCAGTGCGGGATTGAATGGTAGGACCTCTCCATCGCGGCGACGGACGTATAACTTTCCCTCGCGATCTGGTGGGCCAAATCTTGTTTGCGGTGTACCTGCTGCGTCGCTAGGCGTGAATTCGGGTTCTGGGTGGTGGTACGTGGAAGACTTGGAAACAGGAGCAATGGGAGGCTCAGCGGCTCGCGTTAGAGCTTTTGGTGATGGCGAACGTGCGCGAGGCGGATGTTGAAGCCGTGTACCACCTTTTGACCGAGCTGCGTCTTGAGACGCAAAATCGATGACTTGAGCATCTCCAGTGGACGTCTCGTCATCCGTTTTTCTTCCCCACCTCCCTCTCCTTTTCTTAGTCTCCACCTTCTCGACTTTCTTCGCTCTCCTGCCTCTTGGATGCTCCCAACCCCTGCTATCCGATTTCTTCACATCATCTCCACTGGTCTGCGGCCGATCGCGGCTGA
>Ga0265797_10010375_pt1 | contig 11876 bp, 13 predicted proteins | sample P2T30metagenome_FD_192433 | JGI IMG/M metagenome (GOLD analysis project Ga0265797, IMG submission 192433) | Plant litter microbial communities from East Loma Ridge, Irvine, California - P2 T30 | ecosystem: Environmental > Terrestrial > Plant litter > Unclassified | place: USA: California... | reverse complement strand
GCCCCGAGGAACTCAGAAAGGCGATGGAAAAGTTGAAGTACGATATTCAGCCCCCCGTTGGAGGCGGTGCGCTAGGAGAGATCCTCGGTGTGAGTGCGGAGACGCTGGTGGAAGGGAAGAGGTTGGGCGTTGATCACGTGAGGTTTGCGGTGTTGAAGGCTGCGGGGTTGGATCAGAAGTTTAGGAGGGAGAGGAAGATGCAAGAGGAGAGAGCTGACAAAAGGGCACTTGAGTCGGGCGACTTTGAATAAGTCAATGACCGACGAAGATAGATTGTATGAGGATATGACTATACCCTCTTCTCAGTACGTCTGCTACACATGGCTAACTCTTTGGGACTTAGGTGATAGTCGCATCGAGGGCAAATACACATGGTATATATTGACCACCACGAGGACGAAAGATGAGCAGGAGAAAGTCAAATAAGCTGCAAATACTAACGCGATCTGTTCCGCGGTCAGAAAACGTCAATCTTTCTATGCGCTGGTCTCTTCACGTACCTTGCTTTTATCATTCCACTCGAACGACCACAATGGCTGCAACACCAGGACCGACAAACCAACCGCATACGATATCGTCGCATAGCTAAGGAGCATTATAGGGATCTGAAGTATATACAAGCTCAATAGCCGCGGTACACGAGCATCGCGACCTTGCAGCATGTCTAGTAAATGCTCCTTCCCTTGTTCGTTCGTTTCGTACGCGGTAACAAATATGCAGAGGTGAAAAGCGGTTATGATGCAGAAGATGCTCATGATCAGACTGCCATACCAGGATGCTAGGACAATCCAATGCGAGTCTGCCAGCGATGTCCATTGGAGTGAGCCAGTCACGACCGACGCGACTAGCGATCCCTGCATTCGTCAGCAACAGATACCCGAACACTTGGTGGGGCTGACTTTACCGCAAAGCTGACGTAGGTGAACTCTGACTTTTTCGCCTCATTCCAAGCCTTCACCTTTCTTTTCTGGATCGCCTTGGCCTCAATCCGCAGTATGTTCTCGACGGAAGAAGATAAATTCGACCATGGCGCGGTCCAGACATAGACCAAGGTGTGCGCATATGGCTTCGTGAGCGACCACACTAACAGGTACCAATTCGGAAGGACCATGCTACCCCGTCGGAACTGTGTTCAAACACATATGTCTAATCACCGCACGGGTACTGTGGCTTTGGGGAGAGAACTTCCAGGCTTTTATGCTCAGAACGCGACGTGCTACGCCGACCGCACAAGCGACCTTTACGTACACCATCTTCGTCATACGTTTCCGAAGTCCACTTATTGTCTTGGTTGCGGCGCGTATCATTGCGCCATTTCTGCCGAAATGAACATACCATCTATGGCTAACTCTAGCCTGCACCGCGCAGTGCGTGCTTCATCAGATCTTACTACGAGGCACAGCCTCGAGCATGAGCCTATCTTGGTAAATACCTCGGCTGCGCGTACGTCGACCGGAATCTTGTGCAACCAGAACACAAGGCTATGAGACCTCAGGCCGCAATGCGCTAGCCTTGCATATGTGTATCAACCCTGAAGGACGATTCGTAGGCTGACTCTGTTGTGAGCGGCAGACTTCGGTTACCGATTGGTCCCGCAGGCTGCAGCAACGTTCACCGGTAGCGAGGCTTGCAGGCGACCCGAGAAGGCTGAGCAATGAAATTGAGCAGCGTGGCATATGCTGAGGATAGGATAGATCAGATCCCGTTCTGACATAAGAGCCTCATGTGGATTGGCTTATCTACAAAGTCGCGCGGGTCCTCCAAGGAGGCCATCAGCAGCACGAAACCCGTACAAGACTTAGACGCTCTTCGCACGACCCACGAGACCCATCCATCTCGCCGCCCATCCGCGTCATCTGTGTACATCGAGTTGAAATGGTATGTTTCTGTTTCTCGCTAGCCGCAGATGCATCGTTGGTTGCAATCGGAAAGTGTTGACAGCAACTACAGTCGTCGTCGACTGCAAGCAGAGAAACCTCGCCCCCGTACGAAAAGTATGGTCTGATACAGCTCTGGCCAAAGAACGATGAGATCGGTAATACCGCTATCGAGTGCGTTCACTCTCCCACCACATGAGAGCTGATCTGACCAAATTTTCGCAGCCTGATAGCTTTGCCCGGACTGGATACCTCACTGACCAGGAGGTCTGACTACAACCACACCATCGCAACTTTCACTGCTGCAGACAACAAAACATTGTGGCTGCGAGATCTACTCAAGGATGATATCCCCGAGGCGCGGGTCTTCCTTTATGGGTACAGCGCTAGCTTATTCTACAAAGACGACATGAACATCATGGAAGAAGCGGAGAATCTCCTCCGAGACGTTAACGAGCTACGGGCAGGAACAATTGGTACATCAAGGCCAATATTTCTACTTGGATACTCCCTTGGTGGCATTTTGGTCAAATACGCTCTGACACGGGCTCGTTTGGATGACACTTTCGCAGGCCTATTTAACGACGTATATTGTACCATATTCATGGGCACTCCTCATAGAGGTGCCAACCATGTCGCCCTAGCGGATACAGTGAAGACCATGGCGAGTATTTTGACTGGTCAAAAGAAGGACAGCTCTTGGGTGACATCGCTGTCCGCCAAAGAGGTGTTTGCTGAATCGATGCGCGAAAATTACAGGCAGATGCTCAGGTTCTTTCAGATAGTCACCATCTACGAAACCCAGGAGATGAACGGCAAAATGGTGAGTGAGACACATTTGAGCCTCGCGCCATCTGCTCATTTTCTACAGATCGTGGAGAAGCACTCCGCCACCCTTGATCAGGACGGCACACGAGAGTACAAAACTGGAATGCACCGAAACCATGTAGAACTTCCCAAGTTCAGTTACAAGGATTCCGATTACAAGAGGTTTTTGAGCAGTGTTAGACCGCGGGTTAGGGAGTCCTTGCGAGCCGTGGTCGTGAGAGATCACCAAGGCGCATTCGCTACATCACTAGCTGATCCCAGATTTGAGGGTATGGATCTCGAAACAGAGTAAACCAGATTGAGGACAGCTGCTTATCGTTTAAAGTGGTCGCGCTCAACACGATGGAAGACCAGGATAACCCAGACTTTGTCGGTCGCGGTGGCGAGATCAAGCGTGTATACGATATTCTCAACATCGAGTTCGATAAGCGATTCACAGGCAAGCAAGCTCGTGTAGCTCTATATGGTCCCGCTGGAGCAGGGTAGGTTACTACTCATGCCGCCTGTTTACACGTCTGCTAAGACTCATATGTTCACAGGAAATCGGCGATCGCCAGCAGGGCATGCCATCACATATTCACCTCAAGCACTCCAAGAACGGTAAACGTGTTCTGGGTCCCTGCAAAATCGAATGAGAGCATTCAAGCAGCATTTGTCGAACTTGCGCGCAAGACCGGTGTTCATAATTCATCCAGCCAATCTTCGGATGACGACAATGTGTGCATTAGAATGAAGAAGTGGTTGGAAGGACCTCGGAGTGGGATTTGGGTCCTCGTGCTCGATGGCATGGATACCCGAGAACTTGAGGCTCGGAAATACATTCCGACTCGGAACGGCAACATCATCGTCACTACGAGAAACGCGCACATCCTCGGGGATTTCGTCGGCGTAAATCAGGGAATTCCGGTCGGCAAAATGGAAGAGTCTGAAGCACTCAATATGTTCGGCTCGCTCTCTAAGAAGCAATTGGACGATCCTCTCATACGACAAGAAGCAGACCGTCTCCTGGATATGCTCGATCACATGGCGTTGCCCATCAAGACCGCGGCAGCACTCATACGCAACAACCACCTGAGAATATCTGAATACATAAGGTTGTTTACCCAAAGCCAGGAGGACAAAGAATCTGTACTGAGCTATGCCGCAGTCTATACGTGGAACCCAGACGAACGGCCCTCGACGATCGTTATGACGACATGGACTATCACTTTCAGTCATCTGCGCAACACGAACCCGGCTTCGCTGGAGCTACTTGGAACGATGGCATATATGGATCCGACTAGTATACGACGAGACATATTGAGTCAATCCCAAGAGAAGGAGCAGCGCATCGCATTCTTTGAACTAATGAATCCTCTTCTAGCCGTATCTTTGGTCACAGCGCTCAATGAAGACGCGTATAGGATGCACAGCCTGATCTCATTCTGCGTTCGTCTGCAGATGGCAATGGATCAGATCACCGCAACGATCATGCGCGCAGCCATTCTTATGGTGACTTCAGTCATGCCTGAAGATGAATCAGATCCTCGCGCCGTAACGACTCTATCCCACGCTCTGAGCTTATCTGAGCACGTCGTCGATCAGTCAAAGCGCGCGTTCAACACATCCAAATATGCCGAAACTACGGATCAGTTCGATAACTCTATCGTATCGTCCACTCTCGGGACGATGGAGTATCTGCTGGGAAAATATCTGTTTCCTCGCGGTAACTATACTGCTGCGATAACTCACGGAGAGAAAGCCTACGCGATACGCCACATAACAGAATCCACGAATGAAGAGGACTATCCTGAGATCATGGAATGCATAGCTCAAGCATACTGGAATAAGAACAAGCATGAGCAGATGCGCAAGTGGATATACCGAGCTTACGAGGAAAAGAAAGGTCGCTTTGGCCCGGACGACGTCCGCACATTGGACACAGTGGGCCGTATCGCCACCTACTTCCATTTTGCTGGCGACTTGGATGAAGCCATAAAATGGCATCGGAGGGACTTTGCTGGAAAGGAAAGACAGTTTGGCAAAGCAGACTACAGGCTCATCAAGATCATAAACAACATGGGCAACATCTACTTCAAGTTCAACAACTACAAGAAAGCTCTGGAAATGCACGATGATGCTCTTTCAAAGGCTCTCACCAACCCCCATTTCCCGCCCTCGAAGATTGCCGACCTGGAACTCTCAAGAGCTAGAGAGTGGTCTAAGTTGAACCGGCCGCGAGATGCGCGCGAAGTCTTCGTGAGACTACTAGCTGACAGCGAACGCGATTTCGGGCAGAACCACCCAGGTTCTGCGCGGCTCGCAGAAGATGTCGCTGAGACATTCTTGGACGAGCATCTCCATGCGGAGTCTGAAAACTGGTTCCTCATGTCCCTCGCACGATACAAGGAAGCACACCTTCCTATCGGTAAAATCTTGACCAACATCGGCGAGATGTACAAGCGAAAGGGTGACCATGACCCACACAATTGCCTGTCCTGCTATGACGAAAGCTATCGATTCACCAGGCTGGGCTTAATGTGGAAGAGAAGAGAACTGGAAAAAGATCACTCAAGTATCATGCTGACGATAAGAAACCTCGCAGATCTGTTCATGACGATAGGAATGCCTGGCATCGCTCTCGCCTGGTATAAAGAAGCTCGGAAAGCTGGAGAGCGCAAAATGAAAGAAGGCGACCAGCTACACTTCAAGCACTGGCACCTCATCGCTAAGGTGCTCGGGGCCTTGGGGAGATATCATGAGGCTCTTGAGACTTGTCAAAGGGCTGTGAACGGGAGGAAGGCTCTGCGCGAAGACAATGAAGCAGCGTATCAAGAGTCCCTAAAGCTATTGGATGATCTTAGGGTGCAGCAGAAAGAGCTTCTAAAGAAATGGGATGCAGAAGAAGGCTGGCAGCATCTAGAATCGCTATAGTGTGGCAAGCGACAGCAATCTTGGCTTTTTGCGCCATCTCTTTCAGTCTTACTAGATATGAAGACCATCCAAACGTATCTGCCCAGATAATGAAACCATGATACGACAAACTGAACTCAGTCTTCGCGCTCGTCCTCGCAGGATTGGTCCACCAAGCGCTACAGCTTCGCCCTCGCGACAAACTCCGGGATCTCCGGCAACCCGCCTTCCAAGTCTCTCGGGATCAAATGCTCCACATCTCCTAGATTAAGATACCTAGGATGGCACTCCTTCAGTGACGTTATGCCCAACAATCTCATCGTCGTTTCTAGCTCATCTTTCATGATGTCGATGAAGTGCTCCACGCCCTCTTGACCATATGTCAAGGAGTACAGGAAAGGACGGCCCATGCCAACGGCTTTGGCGCCTAGGCACAGCGCTTTGACTATGTCGGTCCCGCGCCGGATGCCGCAGTCGAGGTAGACTTCTAGTTGGCTGAAGACTTCGGGGGCGTGCCACCGGATTTCGAGAAGGGTCAGGAGGGAAGGCGGGGAGCTGTTTACTCTGTCAGCATGCCATCAAGTATGCGTGAAATGAGGGAATGGAGGGTGTACATACGTATCCAAATTCCTCCCTCCATGGTTCGTTATCACTATACCATCTAGTCCGTGTTTCACGGCCAGCACCGCGTCTTCGACCGTCTGAACGCCTTTCGCTACGATAGGTAGTTTCGTTGCTTTGCGCAGCCAAGCGATGTCATCCCAATTAAATGTGTCGTCTATGTAGCCGCCCATGGTTCGACCGAGGCCACCGCCTTTCTTGTCGTTTGTTGCTGCGGCGCCGCTGATGGCGGCTTTGGCGAAGGTCGCGGATTCGACTTTTACGCGCTCGTCCCCTTCTGTGGTAAAGACTTAGCATCAGTCTCCGGGTGCTGGAGATGCAGAGAGGAGGGCTTGGTAGGGTTGGATAGGACATACCTCGTTTCCCTTGCACAGGCCCATCGATAGTGAACCACACGCCCTTAATCCCGTTCTTCTCCGCGTCTTTGAGGAGAGCTTCGGATGCCTTCCGGTCTTTGTTGACGTAGAGTTGGAAGAAGAAGGGTATATAATCTTTCTTCACACTGCCCGTAATTTCTTGCATGGTAAACGAGGCATTCGTGGATATCTGGAAGTCTGCGTTAGCACATCATCTTTCTCACCTTCCCGTCTTCCAGCTCGCACAGCAAACGAAGATGTCAACATACACACTGCGCAACCCCCCTCCCCTCACATCCTCTCGCCAACGCTCTCTCCCCCTCCGGATGCGCCAACCGCGCCATCGCAGCCGGACTAACGAAAAACGGCAGATCCACACTCTGCCCCAACATCTTCGTCCTCGTATCAACATGCCGGATATTTCTCAACAATCGTGGTCGAAACCATATTCGATCAAACATGCCCTTGTTTGCATCTCGCGTCACGAGGTTTGTGGCGCCGCTTGAGTAAAAGGCCCATGCTTTCTTGCCGAGCACCTTTTCGGCGACGGCTTCGAAGTCGTAGCTGTTTATTAGGCTGGACAACGGTGGTTTTGAGGCGATTGATAGGGCGGGTTGGGCTGATTCTGTTGGGGGTGGTTTGAGGAGGTCGTAGGAGGGTGTTGAGGAATACACTTTGCCGATTCGTTTGCTTGGGGAGAGGGTTTTGGAGATCAAACTAGGGGAGTGAACGGAGTTGTAGGTCAGGGAGGCGTCGAGGCCGGCGTGTTTGGTTATTACTGGGAGCTGTCAGTCTCGTCTTTTATAACATGATGGTACTTTGAAATGGGTGCATCGAAATAGAGGTTCTAATTTTGTCTGCATGTTTTTCAATGCTTCGTAAGTTTGATAGAACATGCAAGAAAATACCCACTCTCATTGCCCCCAGGATGACTTGGTATGAACTCTGTTATGTCCCATACTACATCATCTACTACTATCCAACAGTCTTGTTCAGTGGCATGCCTCTTGATCTCTTCCACGGAAACGGTATTATCTGCCATTTTTACACACTGTCACAAGAAGGACTAATGACTTGATCGTGCTAAGAACGCGAGTAAATTGAGAACGTTTGTAATGTTCGCGAGGCTGTCAACTGGCGCGGCAGGTACCTCGCTAGTCGATCTACCGACGTTGATGCGGAGAAGTGGGCCCGGCGAAACGCCGATGGCTCGCAGGCAGCGACGAGCCCCTGGCAACCGCAACCGCGGCCGACACTACCAACACTATCTAGCACCCGACCATCGCGGATACAATGAACCGAGGGGAGAAGGTGTCGCGAGCAACATGCCTGCATCACAAGGGCATACAGTCGGCCGAAGCACCGCTCCGACGGTTGCGGAGCGCGATTCGTATATGAGTAAAGTTTGTTTGGCAGAGCCGCATGCCATCTCACACTACCCCAGTTCATCAAAATCACAATGCGCATTCTTATCACAGGAGCCGCCGGCTTCATCGGCCAACTCGTAGCAAAGAAGCTGCTCGACGACGAGAAGGCAGCGCATTCACTCATACTTACCGACATCATCGAACCACCCATCCCATCAGATGCGCGATCCTCAACACGAGCACAAGCCATCAAGGCGGACTTATGTACAGAAGCAGATGCTGTCGTTACTAAAGACATAGAAGCCGTCTATGTCTTCCATGGCATCATGTCCTCAGGCGCAGAAGCCGATTTCGAGCTCGGCATGAAAGCGAACTTCGACGCTACCCGCGCGTTACTCGAATCGATTAGGAAGACATGTCCGGGAGCCAGGGTAATATACGCCTCAAGTCAGGCAGTATACAATAACTCCGTCACATTACCCGTCACGGAATCTCAAATGCCAACGCCAGAAACGAGCTACGGCGCGGAGAAAATGATGTGCGAGTACCTCATCACTGAGTACACACGACGCGGCTTCATCGACGGCATCTCGCTTCGCTTCCCCACTGTCTCGGTACGGCCGGGCAAACCCACCGCTGCAGCGAGTTCGTTCATCAGCGGTATGATCCGCGAGCCGATGAATGGCATCAAATGTGTTATCCCGCTGGAGGATAAGCAATGGCGGCATTGGCTCTGCTCTCCCCGGATACTAGTCCAAAATCTCGTCTACGCCGCCACGGATTTCGACATCAATCGTCTCGCCAAGTTTGATCGCTGCCTTAATTTTCCTGGCATCGGCGTCTCGGTGCAGGATATGATGGACTCTCTTGCGAAGGTGGGAGGTAGCGATAAGCTTGATCTGCTTGAGATGAAGGACGAACCTACGTGCAAGAAGATTCTATACTCATGGCCTGCTGAGTTTGACAACACCAAGGCTCTGGATCTTGGGTTCGTGAGAGATACTGGATTTGATCAAATTGTTCGGGATTATGTGGAGGCTTTCGCACCAAAACAAAGTATGAAGGAAACCGGGCAGGCAGGCCAGAAGATTGAGAGTGTGCAAGTCAATACTGTAGAAGTCGCAGCATAATATACCAAACGGCGATTCAGTTGAAAGATTAGCACATCCGCTGTGCTACCATTTCTATCAGCACTCTCTCATGATGTCCAAATCATCGCGTGGATATTATTACATCTGCAAGCATACATGCCAAAAGTTTATATTTCGCGTTTCAATGATCGAGTCACTATCATCTTACACAAAGTACCTTTTTCTGTTATCGCATGCAATACAGCTTTACGCACTGTCGGTGACTGAATGCGCATGCTGCCCGTCGGCACGTTCCATCACGACCCTGTTCGGCTATACATAAAGCACCGTGATCGGCGCATCCCCGGTCCTCCCCTCATCTCTCATCCGGGTCATTGCCAACTCGCTCAAGGACCGATACTTTAGCATGCAAGTAATAGTTCAGTATGTCTCGGCCAAAATGCCGTGATCACCAGGCTTGGCTGGCCATGACACCTGCTACCTAGGTATGCATGTGCGACTTGCATGGACGACCTTACCCGGCCGGGAGACATAGCTAAATGCGGGAACCCCCGCATCTCATCCCACACTAAGCTAGCCAACGCGAGCAGGTAAGACGACGACGTGACGATGTGGATCTAGGGTTGGTGTATAAATTGTAGTCTACCCCAGATTCGTGGGGTAGGTAGCGTCAATTACGCTCCCGCTCTCTAGCTACTCTCTCAGCCTTCACGACCGCGAAGCCTCTTCCAATTCATCACCATGGACGTCGAAAAGCACTCCCTGGAGAAGGATGTAGCGTGCGAATACATCGAAGCTACGAACGATTCTCGCAACTCCGTCCCCGAGATCCTGCGAAACCACACACCTGAGCAGCTCATCGCTCTCGAGAAGAAACTAGTACGAAAGATCGACTTCCGAGCTTTACCTATCTTGATCGTCCTTTTCCTGCTCAATGTGCTCGATCGAAACGCCATCGCCAACGCACGTCTTGGAGGCCTGGAAGCTACACTGGGTATCGATGATGTCGAGTACCAGACCGCAGTCATGGTGCTGTGGGCTGGTTACATCTCCATGATGATTCCGTCGAACATGCTCCTCTCTATCTTCAAGCCTAGGTTGTACCTGCCAACGGTCGTCATCATTTGGGGTATTGTATCTGGCGCTACAGGTTTCGTACAAAATCACGCGGGACTAGTCGCACTGAGATTCCTGGTCGGTGTAACAGAAGCGCCGTACTTCCCTGGATGCATCTTCTTCCTCTCATGCTGGTACACGCGGAAAGAGCTACCAAGTCGTATTGCGACGTTCTACTCTGGGTACACGCTGTCTTCAGCCTTTGGTGGGTTGATCGCAGCGGGTATCGTCGACGGCATGGAGGGTCTTGGTGGCTACCCGAGTTGGCGCTGGATCTTCATACTTGAAGGGGCTCTGACCATCGTTATGGCTTTCGCTGGATACGCACTTCTTCCCAACTACCCATCGAATACCTCATTCCTATCGGCTGAAGAGACTGCTATGGCGCAGTGGCGACTTGACCGCGAGAATGATGGCGTGGCAGACGAAGTGAATGAGTCGGTCTTCGTTGGGCTGAAGCAGGCCTTCTCTGATCCGAAAGTGGTACGTATCTCTCTCAGCTTATCATTGCGTGTCGAGTTTCGAATTCCATAAGCCAGTATGCTTTGCTAACTCTGAATGTCACCTCTAGCCACTTCTTGTCTTCATCCAGACATGCGCCGTCGTATCCATGAGCTTCACCTACTTCTTCCCATCCATCGTCCAGACACTCGGCTTCCCCCGCGTTGAAACGCTCTTGCTCACAGCGCCGCCTTACTTCCTAGCCTTCATCTTCTCGGTCGCAAATTCGTGGCACTCTGGGCGCTCCGGCGAGCATTGCTTCCATATCGTCGCCGCATGCGTCATCTCCGCGGTTGGTCAGATCATCTCCATGTCAACATACCAGACTGGCCCTCGCTACTTCGCCATGTTTCTACAAGCTATGGGATCTTTCTCCGCCTTTCAGCTCATCTTGCCTTGGGTCTCTGCGACAGTCGCACGACCAAAGGCGAAGAGGGCCGTTACACTGGCATTGGCGACGGCTGTGTCGAATGCGACGAACATCGCCACTGCTTACCTATACCCCGCGTGGAGCGCACCGTGAGTCTTTTTCCATATCCCAGATGAACAATCACTAACTCAGCGATTTAGCCTTTACCGCATGGGCTGCATTGTCTTGACAGTAGCACTCCTTTGCTGCGCAACTGCGTCACTCATACTGCGCTTCTGGCTGCAGAAACTGAATCGCAAATCTGACCAGGCTGTAGGCTTGGAGGGTGTCGCCAATGGACCCGGCCTTCTTTTCCGCTACACTCTGTAAATAGGCCGTAGGCAGACATCCGGTTCAGAACGTAGCTCCTTCTGGGGTGTCGATAGCTCCCCTTCTGAGTGATGTCGTTGTAACGCTATCAGGGCATATCGAGAACTGACACTCCGTACCCTGACCACCTCTTGTGCTAAATTGTGTGCTGTTCTACTCCATAGTGTGATTTGTATTATAGCCCACCAATAGGGCCAAATACTAGTAAAATCTAAGGTTTTGAGAGGCTCAAAATCCATGCTGTGGGGCTAATGATCAAATGTGGAATAGCTTTGCCACCTTCCATCTCATCTTTGATTGGATATAATCCCTACTAGAGCCTCATCTTCATTGGCAGACGATAATACAGATCACAACATGGAGTAATGAGTACATCATCCGATAACAGCCACGTGGGTGTGGGATGCGGAAACATCGCCAAGTAGCATCCGTCGTCGATCGTCTCAAACCATGCCATCACCTGTATCAAAGCATCCTTCGTGTACTAT
>Ga0265797_10010374_pt1 | contig 11877 bp, 11 predicted proteins | sample P2T30metagenome_FD_192433 | JGI IMG/M metagenome (GOLD analysis project Ga0265797, IMG submission 192433) | Plant litter microbial communities from East Loma Ridge, Irvine, California - P2 T30 | ecosystem: Environmental > Terrestrial > Plant litter > Unclassified | place: USA: California... | reverse complement strand
GTACTACACATGGACGGATGACACGCCAATCTACCGCGCCGCTGTGTTCCTTCATCCGCTCCTGAAGTGGCGTTGGTTTGACAGGTACTGGTCGACTAAGCCTGAGTGGCGTGCGGCCGCACGAGAGTCTATTGCCGAGTTGTGGAAGCAGTACAAGCCTACCAACGCTAACGCTAACGTGGCGCCGGTGCCAGTAGATGAAGACGACGAATGGCTGCAATACGACGATGCCGCCAGTATAGATCAGCTACAGCTGTATGAGCTTGAACCTCATCCCAGCCCTAGTACTATGTCATAAAAGGACTCTCCTATCCCCTACTGGACTAGTGAACGCTCTATCTGGCCAGAGCTTTCACAGATGGCGCTTGACATCTATTCGACCGTCCTAATGAGTGACTCGCTAGAGCGAGTGTTCAGTAGTACAGGTCATCTATTATTCCCAAAGCGTCGGACCATGGCCGGTGAAGGGGTTGAACAGATGACCTGTTTACGAGCTTGGGAGCAATGCGGCATCATCTCACTTGGTTAAGGCCGATTCAGTAATGCCGTGGCAACAACATCGGATGAGCCTGAGATCCTACTACTAGATTGAGATTGGCGTGAGAGTGAGATTTGAGAGCTCTTATCGATCTGCGCTGTCGGATGATATAAAAATGACCCTGTCTGCGACAAAGTCGAAAAGAAGCCTGGAATCCAATCTGAGAGGTTGTAAGCTCGAGTAAGACTCGGTATACCCGTTTGTCAGAAGCAGGTCGGGCGGTACTTAGCATTCGAAGCCATGGTTTGATGTGTAAATTGCACTATTGAGGACTTATTGGTATCAATGGTAGCGTGATTCAGATCATGCCTTGATTTTGTAAGAGATTACAAATAAGAATCCAAGGCTCTTGTTGCTTGTCTGACGTGGTATCGCACAGTTCAATATCAGTGCGGAAAGACTGACTGCATTCGATGATCAGGACCCATCAGCCAGTAGATCTTGAGAACGATTTCGCGCGACACGATGCATGACAGTTCTTGAGGTTCGAGCCACAACAATCGTACCCTGGCAATGTCGATCCAATGTTCCAAATAGATCGTCAACCCGATAGAATCCTTGGTGAGTTGGCTGACTATTCGCGATTAGGCTCTATTTTCTATGCTGCGGAGACAGCCTGTGTCAGATATTAACTGTTTTTGCTTGCCCGGGCTATGGTATTCGCACCAATGTAGCGTCTCGACCGGGCCAATGAGCTCGACAGTGGCACTAAAATAAGCTGGCCATGCACCAAGCACGATCTCGTGGCCTTGTAACTCCTCGAGAGAATCCCACTGTTTGGAAGGGGTTCAGGTCGTCCCTCACGCCGAAGAGTAATTCGTGATAGGCTTGCAAGCGGTGACAAGGGGTGACAAAGGGTTTCCCGGAACCATGTTCGTCGAGCGTTTGCTAGCAGGAGATGCAAGCATGTTCAAGCTCCAGTAAGTTAAGCAAGAACTCCGGTCAGTCGAGGGAAACGAGGAACCGTGGTTCATTGGAGAGAATCCATAGGTAGACAGACCTTGAGATGCCTAGAAAATGCGTTGATATCTTGGTCATGGTCATGATAGGATGGACCGCGAAACATTAGGGCTGGCCTACCGTCGACTTACCACTGCATGTGATGAGCCATTTTCCATCTGGTGCACGTTCCTAGTTAACTCAAGAGTGCGGGTTTGAGCAAACAAGCCTTGGATGCGGGGTTTGTCGCAAGTCTTGAGCAACCCGGATTGCCGTTTCCGTTTCTCCGTTGCGGAGGAACATCGAGTCTTTGAAAGTACTCAACCTGCAATGTTTATCACGAATCAGGTAGGATGCATAGCGAAGAAGCGCGAATGAGTAAGTCAACCCAAGTGCTGCATGGGTGAATTATTGTTGGCTACACCTCTCGATAAGTTGGAGTAAACGGACAGCAAATCTTTAGCCAGTGTCGTTGGCTCATCGCTTCGAATTAGGCGCCTCCGCCTAATAATATGCTCGTATGCATAGCTCGGACATGAGCTTGCGACACTTCCCAGGCATAGGTTGTGCCCTCTTGACTATCTCAAAATCGCGTGTTGCATCCGTATCCATGCGAGCTTGTTGATCTGTAACTAAACGGGCTTACTCGCAGCCACTGCCAAAGACACCGATGCTGCTGTTATAAAGAGACTCTTCGCTGCCATCGTTTGAAGTTCGCTTTATTCCAACTTCTGAGAACTTTGTTACGGTCTAAGTACGTCGTCAACTTCCTACACATATTTTGCCGTCTTGCTAAGATGGCAGATGTTTTGCGCAAGTATGTTTCTCCCATGTCATGAGATGGTCTAGGTAGCTGATCTTTTACCAGGCTCTACCGGACTGGTGCCCACTCCGATATCGAAGTAGTGTGTGGCCCGAAGACGTTCGCAGCCCACAAAGCCATTGTTTGTGCGCAGTCTTCGTTCTTCTCACAAGCTTGTGAGAAGGACAGATGGAAGGCAAGCATGCGAAGTTTTCGTACAAAGACTCAACTGACTAGCTTCGCAGGGGGGCCATGAGCACATTGTCGCCCTTGAAAGCAAGGGAGAGGATGACAAAGACCCGAGCAAGATGACCCTGAAATCGTCCAATGCATGTTTGACTTCTTCTACTTGCAGTCGTCCGGCTCAGGGAGATCTGGCACTACCGATTCCGAAGTGAATCGGAGCAGCTTTATCCTCCATGCAAAGGTGTATGCAATGGGAGAAAAATACGGTATACCATCGCTCAAAGAGGCTGCCATCGAAAGATTTCGGGAGGATACGCATTCCATCTGCGCAGATGATGATTTTGCTGAAGCTGTAGAATTGGCTTTTACTATCACACCAGACAGTGATCGTGGACTGCGCAACCTGATCATTCAAGTTGTACACAGCAACGCTTCACAGATGAAAGACAATGTGAAGATGAAGAAATTGATCGTTAGTCATAACGATTTAGCATATGGGCTCTGGGAAGTTACATCGACACTCCCGTCGGGCCCAAAATGCCCGGTATGTCATGTAGCATTCGTGAGGGAATGCGAATCATCAAGGAAAGGATTTGTAAGCTGCGATTGCGATGGTCGAAACACGATGAAGAAGACCTGCTCGAAGTGCAGGAATGAAAAACTCTCATTCCTTAGTATGTGGGATTCGTAGAGTTCTTGAATGTCAGTATGCGAGCATCTGGCTTCAGACTGTAGAACCTCTAATTTACCATTTTCTCATATGATCCATGTGCACGAATCCTCTTCCTAGTATTAATTCCTGCGAGCCCTAACGAGTAGGCGATCGGCAACAAGGACAAGACAGCGCATACCTTCGCTACCGGAAATTACTAGCTTGTGGAAGTTGGTGAGGAGGGAAGGGCAGATGCGGAGAAAAGGTTGCTTGGTCGTAACCACATGCAAGAGCCAGTCAGCTCAAAATGGAGGGCATCTAAGCTTCATGTGCAACAAGTGATGCTGGCTCACCGCCACGTTAGTCTCGACATCGCATGATAGACGCATGTAACTCGACGATCCGAGCAAGCAAAGAACGTCAAAACTTACTGCAGGGGTACGTAGTACAGGTGACGCATTATACCGCCCGGAGGACCAGGCAACATCTGCTAAGAGAGCTGAGATTGAACAACCATGGTTAACTTTTCTTATACATTTGGGGCTTCCACACTTGTCAGGTGGGAAAAATAGTAAGCCCTAGAATTACATTTCAAGTTGCTTGTATTGATTATGGCCTAACTTAAGTTGGCACAGGAATATTGCATGTGGATACAGAGCTGCGACAACTGTAGTGTAACTACGCCAATAGTAGCCCTCAAATAGGTACTGCGAGCTTATAACGTAACCTAGGTAAAGCTGAGAGAAGGCTGGGAGCTCTTACCTCTCATTTGGTAGAACGGCATACAGCATTCAGTGGGCTCGATGAATTCGGCAGCTACGGAGCTCTCTCACAACCACTGGTGCCAACTCAATTTTCATGCAAAATGCCGATAGTTAAGTTATAGTAACAGCCTGCATGGACCCGCAAGGGAGCTACACCAGGATAATGGAATATCAAATCAAATCAATCAATCGATGGCGGGTAGAGATGAGAAGAGAGAGTGTCGAACTTCGTGTGCAAACTTTGGGTCCGGTAATTTACGTTATTGCTGTAAGATGTTACTGGCGTTGATGCGACACACCACACGCAGTAACTTACCCATGAATAAGCACCTCGACGGGTCATGATCGGGCCCAAGCCGCAAACGTCAATCTCTACGATTCCCGGACGCTCTTGGATTACAAATACCTGGATTCACTTCGTACCATGGTTCCCACGTGCGGCTAAGTCCGATTTCCGAAAGGTCACATGATGTCCGGACAAGCGGCATAATCCTGCTCATTCATTGGCGCCAGAGATCGCAAAAGCCGGCCTCATGCTTGATTCGAAACATTCATATCAACGTCAGGGAGTCACGCATAGGCTTGAGTGGGGAATTAATCCCGTATCTTACTAAGCAATCGCTTGCCCGTCATAGGAAACCCACGGGATCTGCGGTGTAATAGGTTATAGTTACGTAAATTGTATGATTCTTGGAATGTTTCTCGACACGTGCGCCACGTCACGTAAGTCAAAGTTACCCGAGGATAGTGCGTGACCGAGTCAATATTCGGACCCATAATTTTGCAGATTTTTGGAATGTGATGACACAATCATCTTGTGGCAGTAGGTACATAACTCTTATTTGATTATGAACGTTCGTCTTGAATTTCAAGCGGTTGGAATACGCTTCCCAGGCAGCAAAAGCATCATGGTACATCCTGAGAACTTGGAACGGAGCTCGAATTTGCTCGGATGTGAATGCTTCTGTGCTTGCGAACTCGGTGAACACAAATCTGATTACTCCTATAACGATTGCGAAAACCTGAAGAAGAAGAAAGACTCAGGTCTTCCTGGTGCTGGATCTCACGATCGGTCTAGCCTTTTCTGGATGAAAGACTACGAGCTTGCTTTGTGGGCAATTGCACAGACTCGCCCCGGTGATATACGAAGCAAAAGAAAAGAAACTATGCTTTGCATTCCGCACACGCCACGACCTCGGTCAATCTTTCTGGGATTCGCGTCAGACTCCGAAGATGATGACATGCCGAGCGTTGAACAGTCTGACTCCACGACAAACGTCGATGGAATGGTTCGCGACGAGGGACGTATAGACGGAAACGACTTTGAAAGCATCAAGGATGAATCGGACGGTCTGGATTCAGCATTGGCGAGGCTCACTATCAGCCCAACTATCCAAAGCCATGATAGCCTGATGAGAGCTGTCATGCAAAACGACACGAACAGTTTGCTATCGATCGTCAAAAGTGCCAGGCAGCCTGTGCAATTACTTTCGTCTGCCAGAGGCTATGGCGGATTAACCGCGCTGCACCTTGCTGCTGGAACTGGGAACGAGGACATGGTCGCTACGTTGATCCACCATAGTGCTCCGCTGGAAGCAAAATGCGACGATAATTGGACTCCGTTAGCATTTGCATACTACGCAGGCGAATATCGCACTGTTATTTCACTTCTGACAGCTGGTTCGTCCACTGATATATTCGACGAGGACGGTCGTACATTTATTGAATTACTCAAAGACGAATTGCACCAACATTGGAGTCTGCTCCAGTATCTATACGATGTACGCTCAACCAAAATCACCTCCATGTCAGGTATTGGGAAAAAACTTGTCTACAACATACCGCTTCTCAAGCACGCATTACTTATATGTGGGGCAAAGCAAAGTTCTGTCCTTGATGGCAATCATGTTGGTATGGGACCAGCAATCGCAGCTACCAATGGAAGATCGACATCTGACGGAACCAGCGAGCTGAAAGTCATGTCTAAGCTCAAGGAACTTCTTCATGAAAACTACTTCGAGTCAAAGGATGATAAGCGCAAGCAGAATCGCACATGTGCATGTCTTATCCGTGGGATCTATCTCCAGCCTATCTGCTCTATTAGTGGGTGGTCGAATGCCAAAACGGATGAGGTGATTGCAGGACGACCATGGCGTGATGAAACCATCGCGCTTGCAAGATTGATAGGTCATGACCTTCCCTCGCACAGATATGATGAACTCGGTCGTCCTGGCTCGTATTACGCTTCGCACGCCGAAAAAAAGGCATTGACTGCTTTCATTGCCACTCATACTCTAGCTCTGGATAATCCTCGCCTTCCTTCCGAAATCCCCAAATTCTTGAGGCTCAGTAAATGCGAACCATCTCTGGAAGGCACAGAGATCGAAATCTATATTAGGCAAGAGCTTGTTGGCAACAGTCCTGCGTCCGACTACTGCGAAGACTGTGTTAAATTCATGCAGCTCGTTGTCAACTGGTTTGGACTGATAGTGCACCTGTATCAAGAGGCAACTTCTGGAGAACGATCATGGATGAATCTTCACGGGACCCTCAAAGCCCAACACAGGAACAAGTTACTAAGACCACAAGGTGGACGCCGAACCAGACCGAACCAATCGAAAATCAACACCGAAACTAAAGTGAACCAACCGATCGACTGAGCAGCTTAACAGCGACCGAACAGACAAGTTTACTGCCACGAGCGAAAATCAAGAAAGAAGTTCCAGGAAGTTGTGATTACTTATGGTCCAACGCATCGGCGATCGTAGCGATGCATTCATGATGCTACGTTGAAGGTTGTCGCGTCGATCGTCTTCAATAAGTTACTTCTTTCCGAACGGATGTGGCTGGCGTCACTGACATATGCCCTACCGTTGTTCAACGTTGGCAAGATTAAGGGAGAAATGAGAGATTAGGTCGATGCGATGGCATTGCAGCCCGTATTGATGGCTTGTTGATATCAAATGACCTATCATTGTTCGACAGGTTGAAGTTAAGAGATACGGGGTTAACCATTGGCGCACCAACTAACAGGGTCACTTGAAGTCACTGAAACTCCGATGTAAAAATTTCGGACTACTAAGAAGTTTGAAAAGGAAGAGGACTTGAAGGGAATGGGCGAGAGCGCAATGAGATGCAGTCGGAAGCTTGACATGCATGATTCCCTCCCTACCTCGTGGGACGCCTAGGTTGAGGTGGTAATTGTGACATATGGGGAATAGGCGTTTATGCGGCTCACTATGTGTGTCTTGTTCGTACTGCGCGTAGTTCAGGACTCGAACAGAACTCCCTATTCACCGCGCAACTGTCACTAGCTACATACTGACCTGGGCTATTTCTTACAGATAGTTACCATTTCCCATGCAGTCACCATTCACAGACAATACCCCGAATAACCGTATGAGAGTTGCGTAACGGGCATCATACAGCATATGTACTGTGAATGCTCGCTCCACCTCGGTCTTTCTTCTCCCTACTTTTGCAATCTAGTAGATAGCCTAGTGGTTTGTGATAGGTATCTTGTTTGAGACGGTAGCATAACAGCACGCCAAGGTTTGTATTTTTATCGGTTAATAAAGATGGAAATGCAGAAAGACGCATCGCTCTTCAAGAGTCGTTGATATCAGCGCACTTGAGCTTCCACCACAGAGGTATTCCAAACAACGAGGTTGCAGCATCCGCCCGATCGGCCACGTCTTGTTCGCTTTGTTCGATGTGCCTCGTGAAGCAGGTTCATGATCAAGAAGTCGTCATGCCTCGATACCCAAGGTAATTCTGCGATGTCATCGAGAGTAGCTCTGCTATGTCCGACGTGGAGCATCATGCTCAGGAGAGGGTTTCGATGGTATCCATACAAGAGTCGTGACAGCGGTTGAGGTGATCCCACATAGCTCTGCCGGAATCGTAGCTTCTGTGGTCGTTGCCAGATCTTCCATCACATCCATAGCAATACCAGAGATGGCCGTGCGAGTCAGGCGTACCCAATGCACGTGGGCGCGAAAAGAATCGATAGCCGTGAGTGCCGCGCAAATGCTCAAGAACATGGCCAAGGTCTTCTGAGTAGAACCTCTGGCATAGATCGCCTTTACAGCCGAATCCTTGTGTCATCTTGAGATGTTTCCACTCTAGGGATTTTTTAATGTGGTGTTCAGGCCGATGAAGCTGCGAACGAGTTCAAAGAAGTAGACAGAGTCGTCTATGTTTGAGCAAGCCTTGGTTTTGCTAGAAGATATATAAAACCGAGACAGAATAATATGACTCTTGCACCTATGCTGGCATTCTTTAGCCTTTAGCTCATCCTAGGCGCTTTACGGTATCTCGGTTCGTCGGATCACGGGATTCTTGCTCAATGGTGAGATTTTTGCGATGGGCAGTGAACACTACGGAACGCACCGTGACTTGCTTCAGTGGGACATCAACGCGCTTCTGGAAGAATTACAGCCTAGATTCCGCGACCTTCCCATCCAGACACTAAAGTTGACTTTTCTAAAATATTGTCGACTACCTCATGTCAAGTTCTATGCGAACGGCCTGAAAACAGCTGGGCACATATGGAGTCTGCCTAAGCATGCGAACATCAATACTCGCGACTTCGATCTGCCACTTCTTTCAGACGCTAGAAGAGACTACTTAGAGAACCATCCGTGGACCTCGATCGAGTTAAAGACGCTGGCTCATAGACTAGAGCAGCGTCACGAGGCTAAGATTGCGGCCAAGCTGCACGATTATATACGAAAACCGAGAGGTGATACGACTTCACCAGCGGGCACTAATATGGATATGATGGCCAGTTGCATTTTCCAGGCGATCTGTCGTGGATTGCAATTACGCCTAGCTTAGCAGCCAGGGCAAGACGCTGGCGGGATCTTTGTACCGCTTCGACAGGAGTTGAGCCGTTCGGTGCACGTCTTGACGACTTGGCAGCTCCCACAACAAGGCATTGATCAAGTTGAGAACGCTGCCTCTTTGCAAGTCAGCTTGCGTGGGAAGCAAGCTGTGAGGCCCCTACGGTGGATCAATGGCATAGTATTTTTCCAGAACGATGAAGTTGGAGACGTCGTCTTAAGTTGGCCACCTTCTTGGGCGGAACAGCCAGCGTGAGTACGCCGATAGTCCAAAGACATGACAGCGCACGACAAAATGCCCTTCCAGGCCCATGTGGCGAGTCGGGACAAGCCCGTATTATGGCATCATTTCTAGCTCCACAGCATCGTGTCGAAGCAATTCTAAGATACGGTGTGTCACAAACAACGCCACAAAGCCGTCCGCACATTACTCATGGACTACAACAGCTTCACTGCAGTGGTGTGGACGTCAACGGACGCAGGTCGCGTTATGTACAAGGTCAGTGTCGGCAAAATTTTGTGGCGTTTACATTTCAACCACTGCGGGATTGCGCGGTCAAGGCGAAGCTCGGAAGAAGACTAGAGTCGAGCCAGCATGATATGGTTGCGCGATGGCTCAGGTCAGATAGGTATCTTTGATGGTAGATAAAGTTAACACGAGCTAGAGTGGAACGATGGATTCAAAGGACTCTAGCAGACCCGGAAGTTGTTTGCCATCAGGCCGTCTGATCGTGAGTCCGACGTGTTTGATTTGATTCCGCCACGCAACATGCTCCACTTCTAGGTCAGTCGAATTGTTCGTAGACATGCGCCCCTGTTCAATTTTCCACGTATCGAAACAAATCGTTCTGCTGCGAGTGTATGAGAGCGCTATCGTCATACGACGTGGTGTTTTGCTCAGCCCTGCTAGCGAGCCACGTGCTGAGCTCCGGGATAGTAAGAGCATATGCTTACCAGGTTGCGGAACTTCGGACTGCACTGATCGAGGATGAGTTTGCTGACTCAGCTCGCGGCTTTCTCGACGCATCGTTGGTGATCGACATTGTAACAGGATCTCGAGAATTTAGAACTCACACGATTGTCGTCGTTAGCGAGCACACATGTGCCAAGTGAGAGTGATCACGGTCTAGACAGACGATTGACGTGTTGCTGAATCAAGATTGATGTTGTTCTTTGGACGGAATATTCGCGTTTTGAACCAGGGGCTGGCAACTGCTCTCATCGACGCTGTGTTGAACAGATCTACATGAATTCTGAGGTTAACTCAGTGCGGCTCGATCCTCTTGCTCAAGAGTGGCTAGGCAAGTTTGCTGCCCGAACATGGCTACAATTCGAAAAACACATTGGAGCACCCTCCTCCTCGCAAGTCTTCTCTGGAAAAATGAAGGGATGCCTGCGTTTGGGGTCATTAAATTCCCTTTCGTCGAAGCTCGGGCCCGTAGAACACGTCAACTTTGGGTTTCGATCCAGCGGCGGACTGGTGGTCTACCCGAAAGTAGGCAACGACATCTGGGCTTCCGAGTTCCCTCTCGTAAGGGTCCCAACAGTCCTCTTTGGACCTGCGGATAAGTGGAAGTGGCAAGATCAGATCAGGACACCAAGGGTGAGAGACAGAAGATTCGGCCGCTCTTTCTGGCTGTCATCCGAGACTTCTTGACAGTGCATGCCGTTCCCACTAAATACGCATAGCTTAAGAACACTGAAAGGCCACTTTCAAACTGTAGCTTGGAAGCCCAGGAGAAACTGCGACGGTGTCCGTGTTAGCGCTCACAAAAGTTTGCTTCTTGAGTCTTGGCAAGGAATCCACATTACCTCATTCAGTATCAGATGATGTTTAAGTTCCGCATAACTTGTGCAGCGCATATGATTCCATTGTGCTTGTACGCTGCGCCAACGACTGCTTCGACTGTGGCGGCTTTGGTACTGGGTGCGATATAGAGATCACTGGGGTTGCGGTTGATGAAAGGTGTCAAACCGGCCGAATCGCAAAGTGAAGCCAGCGTTCCATTGTTTCCGATTGTCTGAACTCGCTGGCTGGTTTGACCTGCATTGTGATCAGACATATTCGCTCTTTCTTTTGACGATGTGAGCCTACCAATTCTGAGTCCATCGTCCCTTGCATTGTCTGCGACAATCAGTGCGAGGACGCGGTCGCCAACACCTGCGAGAGGTTTGTTGCCCTCGGGGAGGTACTGGCCGTCATCAAAGTCGACCGAAGCGCCGGCAGCTTGCAAGGCTTCCCAGACCAAGCGTCTATTTAAGGGCACTGCAATCACGGCGAGTGCGCCGTCTACGCGAGCGTCTGCCATATGGAACGGTCCTCTTGTGGTGGCCGAAGCGATATTGGCGAGAAGGTTGTGCAAAGGTGCAAAGGGTGAATCGAGGGAGATGAGAGCAAGAGCGGGATTTTAGAGCTATAAAGACTATAGGCTCTCGGCGAACACACGTATCTGTAGTGACTGAGTCTTGGCTAGATCATAGTGGGGTCCAGCGGGGGCTGACAGCGCTCACATGGCCCGACTTCAGATTTTGGTATTTTCGAGCTGGAAACTGACGCGATGGCTACCTGCTGTCTCCACATCGGCGATGTAAAGAGCTCGTAGTGCGGTACTAATTGGTATATGCATGTAAAGCCGACCTGACTGCATCTTTTGCACACAGGAGCCTCGTTCACGTTGGTGACACGGTCATCTTGAGGGTCGCCATACAATTTGTACGGCCAATCAGGTTATCGTTCTCACTTTCGGAACAACGGCGTACTTTCGAATACAAGTCTGATTTGAAGTCAGCAGCAACATGCCATACCTAGCGAACCATACATGGCGGATCCGATACAAAGGTCAATAGGTGATTTGCCATCCCGAGGTGCGCCGGCCGTAAGACCTCATATCCTTCAGATTTACAGTCAAGACGGATTGAAACTTGTTAATCGAACAAAGTGAATTGATCCTGTGCCAAGAGCTACACATCTGCTTGAAAATGGAAATGTTCATAGCATCCGCATTCAGAGTCGTATTCGCCACAGTAATCTGAGAAGTCGTCATTTCTGTCGTCATTGAAATAATTTTGACGGCGCAGTCAGGATGCCGTTCCAGGTGAAGGCTGGCTTACGCTCGTAGCTATCAACTGCTTAGGGATATCAGTAATGTCTG
>Ga0265797_10010373_pt1 | contig 11879 bp, 12 predicted proteins | sample P2T30metagenome_FD_192433 | JGI IMG/M metagenome (GOLD analysis project Ga0265797, IMG submission 192433) | Plant litter microbial communities from East Loma Ridge, Irvine, California - P2 T30 | ecosystem: Environmental > Terrestrial > Plant litter > Unclassified | place: USA: California... | reverse complement strand
GTAGTGCGCAAACTCCCCTTGGGCAAACTCTATCGCCTCCTGGTGACTTCCAAGTTTGGCCATCAACTCAGCGTAGGCCTTGTCATCGATCAGAAGTACCTCTACGAGATAAGACTTCTCCTGACTGTCTACCTCAAGACCACGGAACTCTGCCTCGTTTAGGAGATCAATATACCTCATGGATGTATACTCTGCCTTGATCAAGCAACGTTTTGACTTCCGCTCCGGCTTGCGTACAACATGTGCAGGACGCTCAAAGCGCGTTGGCTGTCGCTCCAGCTTGGATGCAGCAGGTGCAGGGGGCTGGTAGTGGTCAACTCGTCGGCACAGCCGTGGTCGCTTTGTAAAAGTCTCGCTCTGAGTAGCCGCTGCCAAAGCATGAGCGATGGTTTGGTTCATGCTCTTTCTCTTCCCTGGATTTGATAGGCGTGATGGAGACGGTCGGGTAACAGAACCGGTACCATTGACAGACATATCAGCGCCCTGTTTCCCGACATGAGGCCGCTCGACAGTGGGACTCGCTACTCGAGAGATGATAGTCCGATTGTTCGAGGTAGTTGCAGCCTTTGAAGGGTTTCTCCTGGTGGCCAGCGGGGAGGTCTTCACGGGCTGTTTGGATATTAGCGAAATAGCCATCGATGGCTTTGGCGCAGTCGAGGTACGAGGCGGCTTCTTTGGGGTTGACGAGACTCTTCTTGACGGCTTCGAAGTAGTCGAAGCACTGTTTGCGGCTTTTGTAGATACAGCAGCGCGTTTCGGGGCAGTCGAAGGTTTGGAGGTAGGCTTCTTAACGGAGGCAGTGTCGCCTTTGGCCTCCGAAAGGATAGATAGGAAAGACATTTCCACGTATAGATATTTATCTGTGAGGAGAGTCTATTGCTGTTGGGTTGCAATGAGGGGCCACAAGTTGAGGTGGATTGGTTCTGACGCAAGTTGTAGGTTGCGAGCTGAGTTCGAGTGGATTCAGTTGCGTTTTGTGAAGAAGAATGACAAGCGAACCATGGGAAACTTATGATCGAGTACAGTTACCAGCAGCAAGCGCGTGAGTGCGGTTTCGGGCTAAGTCTGAAAAGAGAATGCGTCAAAAGTGCAACGGGAAACTGCGAGTGAGAGAAAGGGTGGGCTGTGCGCAATGCAAGGTAAAGTACAACCCAACGGCGCAGATGATTCACTGTGAAGATATTGGCATTTGGATGGTATATGTTTTATTACTAAATTCCACCAGGGAATATATAATGCGCCGCAGAAACAAGTAAAAACTTGAACATTCGCTGAGTTGTTATGGGACCAATTTTTCACATGGTTCATCATATACTATTTACCTTCTTCACCTCCTCCACTTCCACCACCTTCTTTGCATTCCTCTCTTCCCTCTCCTTCACTGTCGCTGCTGCCAGCATAATCCTGAGCTTTAGTTCACTCTTCTCCTCCTCCAACTCATTCGCCATGCCCCTTTTTAGCACCTCATTCTCCAGCTGCAATCTTGTCATCTCGTTCCATCGCTTTTGTTGGCAGAGACGCGCACCCTTGTTGTAATATAGGGTTTCTGCTAGTTTGAGTAATAGCCTCCTTGTCTTTTGGCTTCTTGAAGCGAGAAGTACGCGCTTGAGGCGAGGTTCATCGATGACAAGGGTGCCAAATAGTGCTTGTAACGTTGGGCGTGAGAGTAGGATGAAAGCTCTTCCCAAGATTTCTGCATGGGGGAGTTGCTGCATTGCTTTCAACTGTGGGCATGGTCGTCCTTTGATGGTTTTTTGGTTTGCCATCATTTAGTGGTTATTTTGGTGTTGTGTTGTTGTTTTGTTGATATTGTGTTGGTTTAGTGTGGGTGTTGGGTAGGGTTGTCTGGGTGTTGAAGGTGGATTGTGGTTGCTTTGGGATTTGAGAGAGAGAGAGATGGAGTTGGAGAATATATGAAGGAAGTTGGAGTTCCTCACATACTACACGGGAACAAGATTCTACTGGTACCGTAGGAATAGGCTTGTATGCGTACTTTGGTTTGTAGTACGCGAGGTACCGCAGATTGGATCTCATGAACCATGTTTGAACCGACCCACCACACGCGATTCACATTATACACATGCTCCACTGTTGACATACAAGGGCTAGAGTGGTACAGACTGTCTGTGATTGGCGCGAGGTTGCGAGGCCAACTATGGTACCGGTCTCGCTACCGTCTACTGATGCCATATCTGGCATCCAACACACCCTTAGTGGTCGCGTGCAATGTCACGCTTTGGCGAAGTCTGTTATATTACTCATAACTTGAATCACTGGACACTTCTACATGAAAGCACTGGCACTGACAGAATTTTTATATTCACTTCCATTTCTTGCGACCTATTCGCGGGCACCTGCAGGGAGAAATGCATAGAACTTCTGTCGTAGAGACAAAACAATATGCATTAAGAGTGCACACTAGTGTATTGTAGTTAGGAAATACTTCTCTATACAATCTTAACAGTTCAAGCTTGGGGACTAAATCGTTCAGTTAAGGACAGTTGGTATCGCGTTGTGGTAATGGGCATACTGTATCTCAAGTCCCTACACCGATACTGCATGACTACATCCGAAACTGCATCATGCATAACAAGGTTTTTGAGGTAGATCCAAACACACCACACTGTTCGACGAATATCAAAGTTGTGCGCTGACTTCCCATATGTCTCCAACTCTTACACACCCACGTGACGTGTTTAAGATTTCGCACTCAAGCGGCACCGATACGATGAATTATATACGACTGCTGCATGCAGGCGAATTAATACGACAAAAATAGCGTAGATGACATTAAGAGGCAGCAAGCAAAGCCCATGAGTTGCGACAGAATTCGGAACGGCAGAACTTGGGGCCGATGCCTCGGTGTTTGCCCTGTTTGCACCTTGTTCTATGAGCGCCGCCTAACTTTCTGGCCAGACAGCAACACTGAGACACGACGCGACACACCGAACCCCTCTCTTAAGGCATTTCAGATACCTGTGCCACTCCCAGCGACATCTCTGCACACATTTCCCACGGCCAAAATCATCCGAACAAACCTCGAAACCTCGTCTCCCTCCCCTGCGGCGAAGCCATCTCCCACCAGCGGTCAACTCCGCATCCACGTAGATTCTGCAAAGCGGTGGATCAGACAAAAGGAGAGCAAACATGGGCGGCTACCTATCCACATTCACAAAGCTCATATGGGCGAAGAAGGAGATACGGATACTGATTCTGGGACTTGTGAGACTGCGATCCTCGATTGGGGGAACCATGGGGTCGGGAGTGCTGATTACAAATGCAGGATAACGCTGGCAAAACAACACTGCTGTACAGACTAAAGGTATGTTTTAGTCCTGGTGTCTCAGAGGGAACAGAAGGGGAGCGGAGGCAGAAAAGACTTGGCTACGTACGGAGATGGTGGTGTGCTAACATGCGCGGACAGATTGGCGAAGTAGTCACAACGATACCGACAATAGGCTTCAACGTCGAGTCAGTAACATACAAGAATCTCAATTTCAACGTCTGGGTAAGTCCCTCTTTTTCTCTTTCCCCCCCTCTTGATACATGTTCTTCTTGTCGGGCTCGTCTCCCCAGTCCGTCGACAACGCTTTCTAACGCCGCCTTCGTCTCTCTTCTAGGACCTTGGAGGCCAAACATCTATTCGCCCCTACTGGCGCTGCTACTATGCCAACACGGCCGCTGTAATATTCGTCATCGACAGCACCGACATTGAGCGTCTGACCACAGCCTCGGAGGAGCTCCGCGCCATGCTCAACGAAGAAGAACTCCGCGACGCCGCGCTCCTCGTTTTCGCAAACAAGCAGGACCAGCCTGGTGCAAAGGGTGCAGGCGAAATCAGCGAGGCGCTACGGTTGGGCGAGCTCAAGGATAGAAATTGGAGTATTGTCGCCTGTAGCGCCGTCGATGGCCGTGGTGTGCAGGAGGGCATGGATTGGCTGGTGAGTAATGTCGGTGAGGGCCAGAACTGAGAGCTTGTGCGTCTGGTCCGTTGTAAGGAGGGGGAATGGGAACAGGGAGGAATATATCAAGAGCGAAATGAGCCCGGGGCGGGAGTGCGGGAAGAGCATTACGCGGCTTACACGCGTCCGAATTGGGGCTTAACCAGCATAGTGGGCGTTGAGGCGTAACAAGGGGGGTCGTGGAAGACGGGAGTCTAGCGTCAGTCATCATTATACATGGCCCTCTTCTTTCAAGTTGATATAATGCAGACCTATTTTTCTTTTCAGAATCATTGCCAGGTCGATTGTTATGTACATGAAATACGATGCAATATACAGGAAAGCGTGGAAAAGACGACAATGGCTAATAATGCTCCCACATGCTCTCCCTCCCCGGCCTCAACCGCCCCGATGTCCAATCCTTGCCATACACGTACGCACTAGTAATCTCTTCCTCGTCAATGCCCAAATGGTCGTCTCCATCTCTTCCCCGAAACCAACCCAGGGCATACGTCTTCCCGCTCTTCTCCAGATGGCGCGTCATCTGACTCGACGTAAACTTCTCCGTGTCGATGAAGCTCAGCAGCATCTTGGACTGGTGGATAAAAGCCAGCACCGAAGCCATTGTGCCAATCTGGCGAGGCAAGAATTTTTGGCTGCGCTTCTGGTACGTCAGGAGAGCGATGCCGATGAGGTAGAGGAGGATGAGCATGGTGAGGGTGAAGGAAGTCCAAAAGGAGCGAAAGGTCTGCTCCGTGTTGTAGCGGTCTGTTGGGTCGTTCTTCTTGCCGTCATGGTCATCGTCCCAGTCTTGGCCGCCGAGCCCGGGGATAAATTTCTTGCCGTCGACACTGATGGAGGACACACATACGGTAAGTACTTCGGTGAAGATGGAGCCAAAGGCGACGAGCATGACGAGGTAGTGGCCATTGAGAAAGGCTTCAAACGGGAGCCAGAGCGGATTCGTGCCGGCATAGTCTAGAGTAAGTGTTTTGGCGGGAGCGTGTCGGAGCGAAAGCAGGTAAAAGGGTTGTAGCATGCGGACATCGGCGTTCATGGTGTTCCAGGTTATACGGATGATAGTTGCGAGACCCGTCATGATCCAAGGAAGCCTCTCGGTGATTGTACCTGCTGCTTCGACAAACGTGACGATGGGTACTATTATAGTGAAGGCTATTAGATAGCCGACAAAGGGAACACCAACGCGAAGCCGAAGCATGAGCGGCCTGGGATCCGTGTCCTGTTCGTAGACCTTTTCTTTGCTATTGCTGATGTATTCACCCTGCCAGAGGGAGCTCTTGTGCAGAATGTACCTTCGCTGGCGAAGTTGCTTGTGGATCTTGTTCAAGGGCGCCTGGTCTAGTCCTTTGAAATCGGCAAGAATATGGCTCTTGGTAGCCATGGCTGCAATGCCTGCAATGCCCTTGGGGTCTGACTGCAGGCCGCTTTTCCGCCGCGTAGCATAGAGCAAAGCTCCACCACAGCAAGCAACGATGAGGAGACACAGCGATAGGGCCCGAGACCATGTGGGCTTCACCCGAATCGATTTCCAGCCGTCGTTTTCGCGATTGTCCTCTGGTGGCCACATGGTCATTGAGGCGGACTGCAACACAGGTACAAGGCTGCTAGCAATCAACGTGCCTAAAGAACTGTAAATGACAGCAAATTGTTTGTGGCGGAGTGCTCTAAGCGGCACCAGCCAACTCATAAAGGTCAGATAGTCCATATTTAGTGACTCTCCTGCAGTTGCTCCGGTCTTCTTGGATAGCTGATAAAACGGTTCCAGACGCTTCACCTCGAAATCCGACATTTGCCAAAGTACGCCGTAGAAGACGGAGATCATAATTGGTGCGTATTGCCACGCAAAGTACTCAGTGATGGGCAACTGGCCCACTCTTTGAAAACTTGCGAGCCCGCCTTTTATGGGATCTTTCTCGACATTCCTCAAAGAGACCTGACAGAGATATTCCTGAACGCCAGCAAGGCCGAGGGCAATGATTATAAGCATGGATATCCACCACCAGCTCATAGTCGTGGGTCGCCATGTAGGCATCTGGGGATCTAGCTCGATATTAGAGAGAGCGCAGTATGCAATTGCATTGGAAGTGTCACCTTTTGGGAAGAAATAGCTAGTTCCTGCGTCCTTCTTAACGAGACCAGCTGCAAGGCTGCTCATCGAGTCGAAGTCACGATTACCTGCTGTAAGATCGCTGATGTCGACGGGGATTTCGGTGGCAACGGCAACCACTTGACCAGTCTTTTCAGCTTCGACTTGTGCCTTTTTGGCCTCGGCGCTGGCAACTTCGGATGCTGACAGTATTCTTCGATGGCCTGGAAAGAAGCCTGGTACTGGTCCTGAAGGCGTATGTGTAAAGGGTTTGTGAAGTATCGATGTCATGCCAGCTCCTAGCTGCGATTCGAGGCTCTCAAACTCGGCGGCATGGCTAGCCTCGTTCATATCCCTAACCCGTTCGCTGGATTTGTCCCTGTCCGCCGTTCTCGATTGCGCTTCAAAGCCCTCCAAATGCAAGCCGCCGAGCGAACTCAAATCGTATCCAACCGCTTCATCGCCCTCTTCCACGCCCTTCAGTCCTGCCCTGCGCGTTCCCGACTCTTCATCATCGAGTCGGTTGTAACTCCCTCCCCTAGATGCTCCTGCGTGTAGGGATGCGAGCCGATCAAGGACCCTCTTAGTCCTGCTATTGTTCTTGTCCAACAATGGTGAAGCACGAGGTTGAGCAAACACGCTGGCAACAGGATTGTAGGATGTTTCCTCGGCGAACGAAGGCGGCGCCGGTGCACGAGGTATGCGATACGAGGGATCGGAAGTCAGGTCGAGCGGCGAAGGGACCGACTGTCGTCTTGAGGCAGGGGTACTGGTGGGAGACGAGATTGAAGCTACTGAAGACGGACGGGAGGGAAAGAGTTGTGAAAGTCTGTCTGAGGCGGCAGACGTGCTTTTGCGCTTGGGTGGTGGTGGTGGTCGAACATCAAACTGTGGGGTACTGCGTGTTGTTGGGGAGCCAATGCGCAAAGCAGAAGGAACAGCGTGCTCAGAGGGTCGTCTATTCGGATTGGGGGAGCCTGTGTGGAGAGGCGGCGTCGCTTCTTGCATGTGCCACGGTCGCGAGCCCGAATACATGACTGCGGCTTGTGGTGTGCGCGATGTTTGCCAGTTGAACTTGGAAGCGACCGTGAATCAGAGCAAACTCTAGCCAAACAAACAGCGAAACACGACTATAAGGGATGCAGGAAGCCAGCGAATGGCACACATTGCACAGATGAAAGCGGCTGAGGGTGCCTTGCAGCCTGTACGTCGCGGCTGTCAGCCCGGTCCGGTCCCATTACAACATATGGGGCTTCCACATGCTGTAATAGGTCGTTAGGCAAGCAATGAAATGCTCGCTATCGGGTTGCAATCTGCAGTCCAAGCGGCTCTGGGCTGGAGCAAGTATGCATTCGTCCAGCCCGTTGTGAGTCGGCATGCTTGTTGCAAGGCAAGTAGCCGGGCAGTCGTGTCAAGAGCAGTGCTGGGTTGAGTGAAGCGCTAGCAGTGCAAAGTCAAACTATCGAGAGGGCTGAAGAGGATTTCGGTGTAGGCATCGCGGGCAGGCCAAGCTAAAAATACGGCGCTGCGGCGGCAGGGCTTTTGACCTTCGGTTGCTACTTCCGCGTTGGGCATGGTGATGGCTTGCGATTTGGGGGGCCAACACGGCGCATTGACACCGGTGAGCGATTTCGGGCATGCTGGTGATGGTGACGGAGAGGAAGTGAGGAGAAGTTGGGAAGACGTGGGACGAGGTTGGAAGACGATCTAATCGCTTACCCGCTAATGGCGATTGATCCAAGGCCATTCGCGCTGACAGCCCACCAGTCCTCCAGCACGGCCATAGGCTGACACTCGACGGTTGCAATTGCAATGTGTTACCGGTACGACGTACTGCATCGGACATTTTCCTTGGTGGCGCGCGCATGTGACCAGGTACGATACATTGAATTACAGACTTGCTTATGGCCCTACGGTTTCTCTCTCCCCCCCCCCCAGCTGGCTCAAAACTCAGTGCTGCCTCTTCCTTAGCTGGACGACCGGACCCTTCCTGTTAGCCACAAACATGTCGTAAATCTGATATTGATCCTCGACCTGGCGCCCAGGCTTGCCATTGCGGTCACCCCCGCCAAGATTCACACCTGCGAGAGCCTGCATCTCATACATCCACAGCGTCTTGGCCATGACGAGTCGCATCTCGAGCCAGGCGAGGTTCTTTCCAACACAACCCCGCGTTCCAAATGAAAAGGCACAGAAGCCACTTTCAGCCAGGGCGACACTCTCGGCCGAAGAGCCCTCCTTTCCAGATTCGTCGACGATCCAGCGCTCCGGCCGGAACTTGAAGGGCTCAGGGTAGACATTGGAGTTGTAGCTGAGGCAGTAGAGGCCTGTGCTCAAATGAACGCCTGCAGGGAAGTAGCGGTCCTCGATGCTTGTGCCGCCTGGAAGCACCTCACGGCTTGGCTCGGCCGCAACTGGAGGCGTCATCCTCATGGCTTCCATGAGAAAGGCAGTGAGGTACTTGCACGCCATGAGCTTGCTGCCGGACTTGATCTCGTCGTAGCTAGAGAAGGTCGAGCGGATTTCTTGCGCAATCTTAGCCTGCATCTCCGGGTTCTTTGCCAGGTAGAAGAAGGCGGCAGACATGACGACCGAGGTAGTGTCCGAGCCGGCAATGATGAGCAACTCGCACTCGGCGTACAGCTCGTCCAAGTCATAGCCACGCTCGCCAGTCTCGGGGTCGACGGCCTTGAAGAGCCAGTGGAAGAAGTCTCTGCGGACCTCGCTTTCAGGCTTGGCCGTCTTCTCCAACGCTTCTTCGACTTTCGATCGGTTCTCGAGAGACGAGGCCACAAAGTTCTGCCACTCTACCACGGCTGGTGGCGATGCTACTGACAAGAGCCAATCGAGACCACGGGGTTTCAGCCACAGCCAAGCATTAGCCAGGGGACTAAACCCAATCTTACTAGCATTAGCATATTTTCTGGCACACTTGTGCACAAACAAGTACGTACTGGGTGCAGGAGTTCCAAGAATGTGGCCATGACCTCGGGAATGTGGCGCAACTTGCTGGTAGACTCCTTCATGTTGAAGTTTGTGCCAAAGCACAAGTCGCCCAGGATGTCGAACACGAGCCAGTTGACCCAGTCACTCATGTTGACAGGAGTACTCGCTTCCCCCTCCTTCAGAGTCTGTTGCCCGAGCAGCTCGAGCCATCGGTCAATGTTGGAGTGCAAAAACGTCTCGGCATCGCGTAGCGCAGCTTCCGAGAAGGCGTAGTTCAAGACACGACGCTTGCGAGCGTGGACACTGACTGCAGTGCTGTTCCAGGTGTTGATAGTGTTGACATTACGCGGCCATATCTGGTAGTAGTCGCCCTTGCGGACGTTTCCCTTTGGTCCAAATATCTTCTTGAATGCCGAGGGTGTGTTGAGGACAACGCTGTCGGGGCGATAGCGAAATTCAGGACCTGCTAGGCATCAGCTTGCACGCCTCTACTGGCAACGCTGCTCCCATACCGTATTGCTCCTGCAGGTTATGCAGCCAGATGTGTCGGTCGCCGGTACGAGTGTGCCACCAGGAGGGAATCACCGTCAGACGGGCCCAGAACGGACCCGGGAACGAGGCCAGTGGATGGAAATAGAGCCGATAGACTGCAGTGACAAATGTGTAGGCCAATGACAGTGAGAAGCACAGTATGAAGAGACTCGGGTACGACGATGCCGCCCCGCCTAGGGCGTCTTGAGAGGACATTATGCACAGTGTAATCAACCAGAGGCAGAAGCAAAGCAGCTGAGGATGCGAAAGCGAAACCCTGAGCGTCGGCACTCTTGTACGCCCCTCATGCTCGCCGACAATCCATTACGGATCTGTCTTACTTGCCCCTATCCAACTCCCGCGACACTTATTAGCGGCCGTTTGATTGGACTCTGCCAACCTTGGTTCGACTACCATCGGGCTTGCTTGTATAAGAGGGGACGTGGTATGTGGAGTTTTGCTTCTCGGTTGGGCTAGAGGTAGGCCCGAACGAGCCGCTCCCGATAACACCACCTCCCGCACCAGAACATGCTCGTATCAAATCCACACAGCGACACTCGACTCCACACCGCACTACTGTAACTCACTAGGCTAAACTCGTGATTCAGATTTTTCTTTTTCTTTTTGCTTTCATGTGCCCAGCCATCAAGTCGCTGCATTTCCATGACAAACACAGCCGCGTCGGCTGCGCGTGCGGGTCGGTCGATCGGTGTACCCATTGGGATTTTCTTGCATTTTCCCCTAGTCGGTTGCGAAACAATACGTCCAGAAGTATTTTCCGGATGGGAGGAGGGGGGGAGGGGCGTAGGATTCTGGAATCGTTACGACTCTTGGCTCAGTGATGCAAGACCACATATCACCAAGACCTATGGCGTGCGTGGCTTTCAAGTCCCACCGGCTGTCAATACGCAGCACATCTGCCGCTTCCGCGATCCTAGGCATGTGCTTTTCTCGACAAAGTCCGAGTCTGATTCGCCTCGGTTGCAGCGTCCGCGGAGAGAAACGTTTGGCTCCTACACCATCGCAACTGGCACACATGCACACACATACAATACACACGCACTTGCTTCTTCCACATAAACAACTCCGGATATGCCAATTGTGTCCCAAAAGTGCATCATGGGGCACATGCTAATCAGCACTTCGCCGTCCTGATAGCCATAGCCTCCTGAGAGGGGGTGGTGTGTCTCTAGCCACGATTGGTCCGCTTCCGTGGCCAAACTTGCCTGCTTTCTGACTCATCATCCGGTAGGCGAAGTTCGCAAGAAAAAGCCGAACAAACGGCGTGTCAACTCCAGAGGACCAAAATGGAAAAGGATTCACCTTTGCCTGCCCGGCATTGCGAAGGATTCGGAAAGTTGTGGGCAACGTCTTTTCACCGGAGTCAGGCACATGGTTTTAGTCGGCGCTTGCCCTGGAACCTGCTTTGTGAGGCTTAGGTGCCACTTCCGTGCTCAACCCCACCCAGCAGTGCAAACCCACCAGCCTGGGACGACTATCCTCGATGATGCATTGTTCAAAACACTTGACCCCAAAATCACAAATCCCCCTGTGCAGCTCATGTAGGTACGACATGTGCTTTTTCCCCACCGACAAAATGCACTACCACAACTGTTTGACTCCAGCACAAGCCACCGAGTTGGGTAAAAAGGGTGTCGAAGAGACGTGATCGGTGTGGGCAGTAGCTCATTTCATTCCCAGAGACACTGAGATTGCACTTCACCGTGTAGGGGACTAGCTCCGATATCCGACTCCCGCGGCCATCCACTTACATGTGAAAGGCACGGCTGTGCCCCTCGCACGAGCCGGTCCCTCAAACGCGATCCACATCCCAGGTGGTCCCTGTGTGTCAAAGCCTTACTTGCAGGGATCAGATTTTGTTTTACTTGTTCAACAGGTTCGGATAGCCTGCCGGATTGCTGTTGCTCCCTGCCGCATCCCATGTTCGCACTGGTCGATCGTGGGTCAAACAAGCAAAAGTCTTTGGGGCGGAATTGCATCCCAAGGGGTCCGCGTCGGGAGTGGCTGTAGCGGCACGGGATGCAAATATCTGGGGTTGGTTTAGGGCGAGTTTTCTTCTCTGTGCTTGCAAGGAGTATATCATGACGAAGGGCCCGCTTTCGTGGAGGAGAGGGAGGGTTCGTTTGTATCATTATCGCGGGGAGAAAAAAGAAGAACAAGAAGAAGAAGACTTGTTTCTGCTCGGCCTGTCATCAAAGTCTACAACAGCTAGACCAGGGAGTACGACTGTGTGAGCGATGGCACCTATTATCAACCCTCAGGAAAGCATGTAAGGTGTACCTGAACATCTAGCTCCCCCATCTTTCCCTAATCACATCACGGTCTTGTCGTGT
>Ga0265797_10010371_pt1 | contig 11879 bp, 7 predicted proteins | sample P2T30metagenome_FD_192433 | JGI IMG/M metagenome (GOLD analysis project Ga0265797, IMG submission 192433) | Plant litter microbial communities from East Loma Ridge, Irvine, California - P2 T30 | ecosystem: Environmental > Terrestrial > Plant litter > Unclassified | place: USA: California... | reverse complement strand
GGATTCTCAAGGCCTGCAAACAATGCGAAACCAAAGCAGAGGGTTGCCGGCAGAATTTCCCCATCCTCGTGTGACTTTTCTTACTGGAAACCTCGCCCTGCCGTGTCTCGGGCTCCCAAGTCCAGACTTCGAAGACTTACAGAGATCAGTTACACATATCATCCACAACGCATGGCCTGTCGATTTTAACAAGCCCCTGAAGTCGTTTGTCGAATCTCTCGATGGGGTCGTCAACCTCATCCGGTTTTGCCATTACAGCCGACACGACGTCACATTACAATTTATCTCGTCTATCACATCCGTCGCACAATACTCTGAAGCTCCGACTATACCCGAACAGGCTGTTGCGAACCCCCATGTTTCCGCTCCGATGGGCTACGGGCAATCAAAATACGTCGCAGAGATGATTCTTGCGTACTCATCACGAGTGCTGGGTATCCAGACAATCTCCGCCCGTGTGGGGCAGATATCGGGTGACGCTTCTCGAAAACGCGGTTGGAGCTTACATGAATGGTTTCCAAGCATGGTAGTCAGCTCCCTGCACATGAGAGCCCTTCCGAGCTCCCTAGGCCGTGTAGAGAACGGCGAAGGTGTCCGGTGGGTCCCTATCGATACTGCAGCGAAGATCCTGCTGGAGATTTACGACGGGGGGTGCGCTCCTGGTACCAACAACACCTTCCATATTCTTCATCCCGAGCCCACTCCGTGGAGTCACCTGTTACCAACAGTGAAGGGAGTGCTCGATCGAGCCGCAGCTGAAAGGGGACGCTCTCCGATCGAAGTGATATCTTACCATGAGTGGGTATCGAGGTTAGAGGCAAGGATCAGCGTTGAAACGATCAGTGCCGAAGCCTTGGCTGCAAATCCTGCAATGAAGTTGCTTCCATTCTTCAAGAGCTTACTCTTCGACGAAGGTGAAATTGGCACATTCGAGCTCAGCCGGTCCTTGGCAGCTAGCAGTACCATGAAAACGTTACGTCCTCTAGTTAAGGATTGCCTAGAAGCTTGGGTTGAGGGTTGGCTCTCCGAAGCAGATCTCTTTTTCCTGTTTTCCCTCGAGTAACATCAGTTTTCATTTGAGATGTGGTTGAACGCCCATACACAGTAATAAAAACTCTTTGTCCACTGCAATATTGATGTGACCTCATTCTGTTTTAGTATGTCTTCGAACACAGTGCCTGCGTGGCGCAAGCACCTCTCAAGGATCGAAATTTCTGCTGACAAGGGCGTATAACATGTGCAACTTGAAGCCGAGTATCTACGTAGTCCGCTCGAGTTGCTGCGAGATACCGAGACTTGTAGCAACTCCTTCAAACTACCACCAAACGTCGGTAAATGCTCAAGTAACATCTTTAGCGAGAATGAAGCCGTAGATGCTGCATGAAAGTGTGCGGCATGTAAAGATATACAGTACCACTACGAACCTATGTGCGATGTAAAGATTTTGAGTCGCTTGTCTTAGCTGTACATGGTGTGATATGGCCTTCCCATACAATGCAAGCATGAGACCGATCGAAGTAGGCTTTGTAAAGTGATTTGGGATAGCAAGACATTTCGAATCCAAATCGTCGTGTCCCACTCTCTCCTCAAGCCGCGAGGGAGACCATTAGCAACGCCTCCTCAATCTGGAGAGCCACCTCTTCCATCGCTCGACCCCTTGGTACCTCGTGACCTATCGGCAGTTCTACCACGCGGGTATTGCTGAGCGTGCATTGTCTGATCAGATCTCGGGCAAACCCACGAAAGTCGTCTCTCAGGCCAACGACGTGCAGTGTGGGTATGGTGATGGCAGCCGACAAAGCGTCCGATGACATGATCCGCACGCGATGAATGGAACAGTCTCCCTGGCTGTATGCTTCCATATCGAATATCTCAAGCGCTTTTTGCATCTCAACCTCTGCCACGTCTTTTCCCAATTCTTCTGATGGTGATAAAACATTAACGGCATTGAAGAAGACGGCATAGCGGAACATGGGTTTCGAACCGTGACTCTCCCTCGCCGCATCGGTCAGCAGAAGTGCAGCGGCAAGTGCAGCGCCTTCAGAAAACCCGATTACGCCATCGTAGGGCTCGCCGTCCATCACTATCTGCCTGATGTAGTCATGAACGAGCGATACCTCGGAAGGCGTGCGACTTTGATGCCAGACGAAGTAAGGCGGTGGAAAGACGTTTGCGACTCCGGGTGCCGGTCGGTCTTCGAACTGAGCATCGACAAAATCGAAGTCACAAGGCCAGGTGGACGCCAAACGTGATTTGAGAGACCCTAGGGTGATGAGCTGAGTGCACTTTCGTAATGTACGGCGGAGAGACATCTTAACCTACGGAGCTGGTGCTCGAAGATATCGGCGTTGGTACCTCTACCGTGCAGACAGAGGAAACGCATGTTCATAGACGTGACTACGGCGGGCATCGAGCTAGCCTACTTCAGGTCAGAGCTACTTATACAGCACTTTGAAGATCTCCGCAAGGGCGCTCCGAACGATGGCACTACTTGGTCGCTCCACTGAGTCACATGTATGAACGAACTTCTGCTCAGCAGAAACCAGTAGCGATTGGTGCATTGATGCACTGGGCTGGACTATCTCAGATCACATTACCGATCTTGTGATCACAGGGCGGTCGATGGCGGAGGCAGATCGGTGGAAGCTTACATGGGCGATATGCCCGATCCTTGCAGCGAGGGGCTACCGTATCCAAGCTACATAGCGACTGGATGCGCAGTTGCAATCTCCTCGAGACGTGCCGTGCCGATCCGACTCCCTATCTTGTGTACTTTTTCTTAAGTCTGTCGGCCGCTCGGCCGATGAAGATCTACTGGTCAATCAAATCTCTGTGATCCGCATACGATTCTCAAATATGTGTGACTTATTTGTGTACTTTGATCCACCCGCTCAGAGCCCAGTTCTATTCTCTCTATGTACCGCACAATCTTACTCTCATTTCTCTTCCTCGAAGGGATCACGATCATAAGACTTGTGTTCAAATTACACCACCATCACCATCGCTACCACTATAACCAGAAAACGATACGTTGAAATGGCTAGCGACGTACCCAAGGATAGGAAGCCTGTCGACGTGGCGATCATAGGCTCAGCTTGCCGGTTCCCCGGAGGAGCGAGTAACGAGGCAACATACTGGGACCTCTTGCATCAGCGGAAATGTTCGTGGCTATGAGAGATTGCATCAATGGTCTTAAGCTAATGGCGCTCCCATGAAAAGCTGCTTACTCGAAAGTCCCAAAGGATCGATACAATGTCGATGCATTCCATAAAAGAGGCGATACGCACCTCAACAACCTGGCCGCTGAAGGCGCTCACTTCCTGGAGGGAGACATATCCGCCTTCGATGCACCTTTCTTTGTCATCAACGAAGAGAAGGCCAAGGCTATGGATCCGTCGGCGAGGATACTGTTAGAGAGTTCTTACGAGGCGCTAGAAAATGCCGGAATCCCGAAAGAATCTCTTCAACAAAGCAACACTGGATGTTACGTCGGTTGTTTCACGGACGACTGGAAGCATTTGCTGACCATGGATCCCGAGCACGCGCCCATGCATTCGGGCACAGGTACCGGTTTCTCACTGCTCGCTGGCCGTATCTCTCACTACTACGGTATGGAAGGGCCAAGTATGACAATTGACACAGCTTGCTCGTCTTCTCTGGTGGCACTACACCTAGCCTGCCAAAGTCTCAGATGCGGAGAGTCTGAGATGGCCTTGGTCTGCGGTGTCAACATGATACTAGCGCCAAATGTGGCACTCTGGTACTCCAGTCTACGCATGCTCTCGCCTGACGGCGTCTCACGATCTTTCGCTCAGAATGCGAGGGGTTACGGTCGTGGCGAAGGCGTCGCGACAGTCATTCTCAAACGCCTGGAAGACGCTATCCGTGATGGCGACACGATACGCGCCGTGATCAAGGGAACAGGCGTAAACCAAGACGGTGTGTGATCGATCTCAAACGACTATGCGCGCACGCGAAATACTGCGGTCTGACTCATGATATGAATTAGGCCACACTAGAGGCATCACAGTGCCCAACCCCGACGCACAAGCAAAGCTCATCCGGCGAACCTACCAGGATGCGGGTCTCGACTTTGCTTGCACCGGTTACTTCGAAGCTCACGTAAACTAGCCCCCACTCTGCCTGTAGAAGTTGAAGCAGCCGATGCTAACAAGGTTATCAGGGCACTGGCACTTCGGTGGGCGACCCCATCGAGCTCGCTGCCGTGGCCAAGTCCTTGAGAGAGGCTGGTCGCACGGATGAACTCATCGTCGGATCTGTCAAAGCAAATGTGGGTACCGTCAGGACTTGAGGAAAGGACAGAAGTGCTGAATTGACTCGCAGATCGGACATCTCGAAGGTGCTGCCGGACTCGCAGGCTTAATCAAGTGCATGCTCATGCTGGAGAAAGGCATCATTCTACCGAACATCCATTTCGAGGACCCCAGCAAGAGTATCCCGTTCGACAAATACCATATCCGAGTTCCAACTCACGCTGTGCCGTGGCCCACCGGTCTTGCTCGCCAGACGAGCATCAATTCCTTTGGCTATGGGGGCACTAATGCCCACGTGATCCTCCAAGCCTTTTCTACCTCCCCAGAATATGCTCTACCAATCGAGCATAAGACCATCGCGTCTGACCGCGATGCGAATACCGACAAGAAACGGCTATTCGTCCTCAGTGGACAGAACGACGACGCACTACGGGATATGCGGTCGCGATTGCTTACGTACATCCAAAACAAGAGAGCAAGCGAGGATCCGAAACTCGACTTCGACAGCTTATCGTACACACTGGCGCATCGACGCTCTCACTTGAGTTCCGCCGCATACCACGTTGCTTCAAACTTTTCGGAGCTGGAGAGCGAACTCTCGGTCGCCAGGGCAACGAATCTCCAAACAGCGAGAGGTGTCCGATTAGGCTTTGTTTTCACTGGACAGAGTGCTCAATGGCCACGTATGGGGATTGAGTTGCTGCGGTACCAAGTCTTTCGACGAAGCATTGAGGAAGCCGAAGAGTTTCTTACCAAGGAGCTCAACTGCGGTTGGCGTGTGACCGAAGAGTTGGCAAAGCCTGAGGGTGAGACTCGGGTCAGGACCTCCGCTATTGGGCAGCCGATCTGTACCATCGTCCAAGTTGCGATAGTCGATCTGCTACGGAGCTGGCAGATTTGTCCTGCAGCGGTTATAGGGCACTCGAGCGGCGAGATCGCAGCTGCGTATTGCGCTGGAGCACTGACAAACCGGGCCGCGTGGGAGATCGCTTTCCACAAAGGACTGGTCTGTGAAGCGCTGAGGCAGCGATCGCCAGAAATTCAAGGCTCGATGATCGCTGTTGGAGTGGGTGCTGACATTGTGAGGTCATACCTCGACTCTTACCCCCCGGGCCAGATGAACATCGCTTGTTACAACTCGCCGTCCTCGGTGACTGTCGCCGGAGACAGTTTGAGCATCCGTCAACTACTGCGAAGACTGAACGATGACAAGATATTCGCGCGGGAGCTGCCAGTAGATAGCGCTTATCATTCGCATCACATGGACTTCGTGAGCGAAGAATATCTGCGGGCGATCGCGCACCTCGTCCCTCTGGGTTGCAGCAATCCGAAACAAGCCAGAATGGCGTCGAGCGTCACCGGCAAGATAATCAACGGCTCTGACTTGACTGCTGACTACTGGGTTGCGAACCTGGTGTCGCCGGTTCTCTTTTCCGATGCTGTGTCGGAAATGATGGAAAGTCCTGCCATGATCTCCCGCCACCGGCACAAAAACGGACCTGCCGTTGACTTTTTAGTTGAGATTGGGCCCCATGCAGCGCTGAAAGGCCCACTGCAGCAAATTCTGGAGTCTAAAAGCCTACAACACGTAGGCTATGCTTCGGTGCTGCACCGTAATCAAGAAGCAGTGGGTAGTGCCATGAGGGTTGCTGGAGAGCTATACTGCCGCGGACTTCATGTCGACGTTAACAAAGTCAACCACCTCCATCATAAGCCACATGTACTGGTGGACTTACCAGCCTACCCTTGGAACAGGTCGCTCAAATATTGGACAACGTCTCGGCGAAGTCATAACTTCCTGCATCGTTCGCATCCCCGACACAGCCTTCTTGGAGTAAGGATGCAGGACTCTGATGCGTTGCATCCGGCTTGGACGCACTTTGTCGATCTTGATGAGAATTCCTGGATCAAAGACCATGTCGTGCACGGATCTATATTGTACCCCGCCGCCGGTTTCGTCGTCGCTGCTATCGAAGCGGCTCTACAACTTTCAGAAGCGGATCGTGGGGTCGCAAATGTCCGACTTGAGGACTTCGAGATCCAGAAGGCATTGGTGATCGCAGAGGAGGATCCTCGTTCAGAGATAATCACTCATTTCTGGCGGACACAGAAGTTCTCCGATCCCAGATCGTCGGGTTGGTGGCAGTTTTCGATTTCATGTGCCAAGGGGGGCAAGGAGCCTCAACAGCATGCGTCGGGTCGAGTTAGCCTTGAGTACGCACTCAAAAATTCGTACCTCTCCCCGGGATTCGAGCACATCCACCAAGCTCGGAAATCAGAATTCCTCAACTTCGTACCAGCGGTCGCTGGCACGATGGACCAGACGGAGTTTTACAAAGCAACTCGCAATGCCGGCCTCTTGTACGGTCCTGACTTCAGAGGCATCGTTGAGATGTCTCGAAGTGTGGGAAGTTGCGCTTGGCGTATAGAGATGCCAGAAAGAGAACAGACAGCGTCAGATCGTCAAGAAAGTGGGTACCTTATCCACCCAACGACTTTGGATGTGATAGTACATACTCTGTTCGGGGCAACCAATACTGGTGGAGAGTTCCATAGCGTTCCCTTGCCGGTCGCATTCGAAAGTCTGATCATCTCAGCGGACATGTTTGCCGATGCGAGACCTCAACTTTCCGGGTACACAGTCGCAAAAGAGACGGCAAAACGCCAGACCACAGCGAACATCCATGTGGCTTCTGAAAACTGGGAGCGACCTCTTGTACGCATAGAGGGCCTACGTTGCACCGAGTTGCCATCTCAAAGACCCTCTCCGACCATGCCAGATACTCCGCCTGCACCTTTGGGGAGTATAATGCGAAAACCCGACATCGATATGTTGGACGCAATGGAACTGAAATCGTACGTTCAGGGCATACAGAATCGCACGGCACCCACTCACAAACACTCAGCCAGAGTGCTTGGCATAGCCGAACTAGTAAGTCAAGCTAACCAAGGATCGACCAGTCCTATGAGCGGAAAAGTCTGACCGTTTCCGTAGATTGCCGAGTTGAAGGCTTTCAAAGACCCGACATTGTCCATCTTACAGATCGGCGGTGCAAACCAGGGGCCAAACAGTGGCTTACTCTCCTATCTCCGAAGTGATACGAGTGGAGTCTTCCAGGCAACAAAGACCTTGGTCCTGGACTCTGTCGAAAAAAACGTTGCCGAAATCCAACAAAACCGTGACTTCGAGAACTTGGGCGTCACCGCTCGAGTCTTGGACACAAGAAGCTCAATCTCGACTCAGATCGCGAGGAACAGTCGCTTCGACGTCATAATTCTTTTGAGATGGCCATCACTAACTTCGGAGGAGAGTAGGACTATACTCACCGATGCTCGGGCCATGATGAATCCGAACGGGTGCCTCGTGGCCTTCGACCCTCGGTCTACCATCGATGAACGGTAAGCAAACGTCATGGTCAAGAAGGGTAGAACTCTCGCTAACTTTATTTCAATTGTAGCGGCCATGGTCGGTGCTCTTCCTGGGAAAGTATAGTGGTCGAACGTTCGACTGGTGGAGAGACAGTCGCGCCTGATACGCAGCAGACAGTTGTCATTTCCGCTACTCACCCTCGCCACGTTCACTTGCTTCTACCGCCGTGTCGCACCAGGAGAACTGCGCTAGTCGCAGAAGAATTATCGAAGATTCTTCCTAATGACGGCTTCATCGTGAGCACAGTAGCATGGCCTCCGTCCACCGTAGAGCTGAAGGGACAGCTCGTCGTCTCTCTCCTCGAACTCGATCGTCCACTATTGAGCTGTCTTGAGCCCGCAGATTTCGACACATTGCGTCAAACAATGCTACAAGCAAGACGGTTGTTGTGGGTCTGTGCTGGAAGGGATCCTCGTATGGAGATAGCCATTGGCCTGCTGCGGGTGCTCCAAAGTGAAAACACCAGCAAGCAGTACCAGTACATTCTCCTCGAAGATAAGCCGAGACGATCCGCTTTCGATCTCAGCCAGCCTATCGCGAGGGTGATCGGGACTGAAACTTCGGAATTAGAATTTTTCGAGAAAGATGGATGGCTACACATCCCGAGATGGATACACGAGCCCGGGATGACTCGGACTGTGGCAAGGAGCGAAGAGATGCTGCACTTCGGCACCGCACTAGTTGGAGAAGTCAGGTCTTCCCTGGCTGTACAGATGCTGCACGGAGCCGAGCTCGATAATGCACACTTTGTGCCCGACATTCCCCACGATTCAAAGCTTCTCCCTGATGAGGTCGAAATCGAGATACAGTCCATCGTGCTCAACGATGATGACACAGGATCTCAAGGGAATCTGTCACTTCGCGAAGCCAGTGGGATTGTCAAAGCCGTGGGACGTGATGTGTCAGGCCTCCGTCCTGCAGCTCGAGTGTGTGCCGTTTTCCTCGGCCGTCTGTCGAGCAATACTGTGGTCAAAGAAGCACACTGTCACCAGCTACCCGACACAGTATCGATGAAGGAGGCCGCGTGCTTGCCTATCACCTTTGCCACAGCGTACCGCGCAGTGATCGAAATCGCACACGTGAGGCCTTGCCAGACCGTATTTGTACAAGCCGCGGGTACGAAGATCGGGAGAGCTGCAGCGTTACTCGCAAAAGCATCGGGTGCCATCGTGTATGCAACGACAGAGAATTATGGAGAAGTCAAGTGGCTTGAAGCGCTTGGCGTATCTTCACGCAACATCTTGGTCGAGGATGACCCTGATCTCATCACTGCGATGGGAGATATCACCAAAGGCCATGGCTTCGACGTCATCATACGCACGAGCGAGCAGAAAGAAATCCACTGTAACCTATCGAAATGCCTCGCGCCTAGCGGCAGACTTTTCGACATCCGACATGAGGCTGCCTTCATGGGTGGCCCGCACGTCGAAACTCCTGCTGAACATATTACCATCTCCGTCATTGGCGCTGGAGAACCGCTCCGATGGGATTGCGCTCCGAGAAAAATGATCATCTCGAGCGCTTTAGGGTTTCTGCTCGAGTTGTCGACGATGGGGAAGTCCTCTATCAATTTCTCTTCGGATCGCATCGTTGACGCACTGAAATGTCAAAGAAAGCATAGCGGCCGCCGGAACGTACTGCTCTCGTTCGACGAAAGGGATCGTATCCCGATCTCCCCGAGCGTGGAGAATCGGTTCCGCCTACCGAGCCAAGCAACCTACGTTCTGGCTGGTGGGATGGGAGGTGTGGGCAGAAGCCTCTCCAGATTCCTGGTCGCCAACGGTGCTCGCAATCTCGTTTTCCTCTCGCGTAGTGGGGCTCGCTTGTCTCACGCCATAGGCCTGGTCGAGGAGATGAGAGGCGAGGGTGTTGCAGTCTCTGTGTTCACTTGCGACGTGGCTGACAGTGACGCTGTAGCGACTGCTTTAGCCAGGTGTCGTGAGACCATGCCTCCGATACGCGGCGTCATCCAAGCTGCTACCGTGATTCGAGATGCCGTCTTCGACAATTTCACCTTCGAAAACTGGCAGACAAACCTCCGACCGAAAGTACAAGGGTCTTGGAACCTGCACAAACAGCTTCCCAGAGACATGGACTTCTTTGTGATGCTCAGCTCGATCGTCGGCCTTATCGGACATCGGAGTCAAGCGGGCTACGCCGCCGGCAATACGTATCAGGATGCCTTGGCACACCACCGCCGGGCGTGTGGACTACCGGCGGTCAGTATCGATCTTGGTGCGATGGCTGATGTTGGCACCATCACTGAGGGTGCAACTGCTGCGAGCTTTTCTGCCTCCGAAGTTGCCTGGATGAATGAGACGGAGCTCCACCTCATCGCCTCGATGTGCATATCTGGGGCTGTATACCGACGTCCGGTGCCGCCACCACAAGTATGCACTGGTATGCCCACTGGTGGAATGCTACAAGCGAGACGTCAAGAAGAGCCGACCCATTTCGAACGGCCTTTCTTCGCCATATTGAAGAATCTAGGCGTCTCCTCTGCAACTACAGAGGGGTCTACAGCATCGACAGACAAAGCAAAAGATCTTGTTGAGCGATTAGGACTTGCTACCTCGATTGAGGATGCCCGTCTCTGTATGTCAGAGATACTTCGCCTCCGGTTGGCGAAAGACCTGGGGCTAATGCCAGAAGCCGTGGACTTGCACCAACCTCTGCATCAATATGACATCGACTCACTGAAAGCTGTGGATCTGAAATCATGGATTGGAAAGCTGTTGAAGGCAGACGTTAGTACTTTCGACGTCCTCAACGCTGACAGCATTTCTGCTTTGGCATCTAAGATTGTCCAAGTCTCGGAGTTGGTGGCCAATGGACTGAAGTAGACCGTGACAGCGAACAGGAGAAGGCGTATGTACTCGTCTCGGAGTCTCTGGGAACATGGATATGGACATTTCAGAGGGTGTTTTGAATGTTCTGTGCTCAAGCTGTGAAATACAATTGTATGTTTCTATGGGGAAATACCTCTTTCGAATTCATGTTCGGACTCATCTGTCATCAGGAAGCATGCCACTGGCCATGATATCGACCGTTGAATAATGTGTTCCATCTGACTCGTGTACTGAGCTTTCTCCAAACTCACTAACTTAGCTCTTATATCTGACTGTGAACTTACCTTTTGTTAAAACTTATCGAGCCAAATTCATTAAACTTGTATGAGACCTAGCTGATTTATGTACGACTTCGCTAATCTGATCATGTGTTCTCGCTGTGAAATAGTCTTCGTCACATTGCTGGCTGTTATAGTCTGAGATTTGACAAGAAAGGTGATCAAACCGCCCGATTGATTTTGATATTATGTCAAGTGAATCACCGCACACATGTAGGTCTATTCCTTAACGAAGTGGTCAGATTGTTGCCCCCTATTCCTCTCATCTAGCGGCCGTCCTGTCTTGTGTCGTTCCCATCTGTCGACAGCTACGAAAGATTGATTGAGATCCAACCAAGAAAGCCCCAGGTAGTTGCCTCCTCATAACATTATGCACGAGTACTTTGCCTGTTTACCCTCTCGGTGTTTCCCTGAGAACCGCAGGTGACAAAATAGAACTTTAGGTCTAGTCATGAAGCGGAGCATAGACAGTATAGCTGGCGACGCTTATACCTCCATCCCGTAGTATCATATATCATTTCAAAAACTTTCATATCGATTATGTTCATACTTATATTAGCTTTATAGAGAGTGCATATATTCGTTGTAGGAAATAATGTACTGATTCCGAATACACAAGTAGACCTTGACTGAATATTATATAATATATATCGCGTCTCTATATCTAGCTCGTTAGGTCGGATCCGTAACGCTCCAGTAGTGACTACACTCAGTCTCTACCCAACAGGGCTCCCTACCCAGATTTCACGCTAACAGGTACTTTCGCTTTGCACACGCACCGCTCCACGACAACGCATTTTCTTTATCTATGGTGAATTGCAATAGCTTCTCCAAGACATTGCGCTCCCCTAGAGTATAATGACATCCCATTTGATGCGCGTATAAGTCGTGCTACTGCTTCTCAGAGCGAGCGAGTCTCATCTGCCGCTGAGCATGGCACAACGGAGAAGCGATCTTACACGCTACCAGCGCTTCGCACGTCGTCGAGATAGACATTGCTACATTCTCCACGTCTCAACGGCAGACCTGCAGCCAGCAGGGTCTTGAA
>Ga0265797_10010370_pt1 | contig 11881 bp, 7 predicted proteins | sample P2T30metagenome_FD_192433 | JGI IMG/M metagenome (GOLD analysis project Ga0265797, IMG submission 192433) | Plant litter microbial communities from East Loma Ridge, Irvine, California - P2 T30 | ecosystem: Environmental > Terrestrial > Plant litter > Unclassified | place: USA: California... | reverse complement strand
TCGACAAATGGGTCGAGCGCGAGCTGGGGCAGAGCGCCGACAAGATCCGCAACTACGAAAAATCGACCTATTACGTCAACCAGTGGAAGCCCGAGTACGAACCCTGGGTGCAGATGCTGGCCGGGATGTATCGGGGTCCCGGTAAACAGATCGTGGCCTGGAATTCGGCCCTGCTGTACGACATGATCTACACCCAGCCGGTGGTGTACGAGTTCCCGCTGCTGAAGATGCCGGTGCTGCTGCTGATCGGCACCAAGGACACCACCGCCATCGGCAAGGATGCCGCCCCGGCCGAACTGCGTCCCAAACTGGGCAACTACGCGGAACTGGGCAAGCGCGCCGCCAGGGCGATGCCGCAGGCGACGCTGGTCGAATTCGGCAACATGGGACATGCGCCGCAGATGCAGGATCCGGCGGCCTTCCATGCAGCCCTGCTGAAAGGACTGGCGGCGAAGTAGGATTTCATCTTTTTGGTGCAATTCATTCAATGGTATCCTTGATGCAATAAGGGAACTTCCTCCCAATCGAGACACCATGACCACCCAGCCCCAGCAGCCCAGCAAAGAACAAAAGCAGGAACCGAAGCACGACCAGAAAGCCGGGCGCGCCGCCTACAGCGACGGCCCGCGCCTGCTGGCCGACATCGGCGCGACCCACGCGCGCTTTGCGCTGGAAGCCGCGCCGGGCGTGCTGCGCGACGTGGCGGTGCTGCTGTGCGACGACTATCCGGGCATCGTGCCGCTGCTGCAGGCTTACCTGGCGCAGGCCAATCCGGGCCGCATCAGCCACGCCGCCTTCGCGCTGGCCAATCCGATCAGCGGCGATTTCATCCGCATGACCAACCGCGACTGGCAGTTCTCGACCGACGAGGTGCGGCGCACGCTCGGCCTGAACACGCTCTTGATCGTGAACGACTTCACCGCGCTGGCGATGGCGCTGCCGGGCTTCAAGCCGGAAGACCTGATGCAGGTCGGCGGCGGCAGCCCGCAGGCGAATGCGGTGGCCGGCGTGCTCGGACCGGGCACCGGCCTGGGCGTCTCGGGCGTGATCCCGACCGTCGACGGCTTCGTCACCCTCGGCAGCGAAGGCGGCCACGTCAACTTCGCGCCCAGCGACGAGCGCGAGTTCGCGATCCTGCAGTATGCCTGGCGCGAATGGCGTCACGTCTCGAACGAACGCCTGATCTCCGGCCCGGGCATGGAAATCATCTACCGCGCGCTGGCCCAGCGCAATGGTGTCAGCGTCAAGATGCGCACCTCGGCCGAGATCATCGCCGGTGCGCTCGACGGGCGCGACCCGCTGTGCCTGGAAGTGCTGGAGTGCTTCTCGGGCATGCTGGGCAGCGCGGCCGCCAACCTCGGCGTCACGCTCGGTGCCTTTGGCGGCATCTTCATCGGCGGCGGCATCGTGCCGCGCATGGGCGAGTGGTTCAAGAGTTCGCCGTTCCGGGCGCGCTTCGAAGCCAAGGGCCGCTTCACCGACTACGTGGCGCAGATCCCGACCTACGTGATCATGACGCCGAATCCGGCGCTCAATGGCGTGTCGGCGATCCTGTCCGAACACCTGCGCAACCGCAGCGGCGCCAACACCCTGATGGAGCGGGTGCAGAACCTGCAGCCCGAGCTGTCGCCGGCCGAGCAGCGCGTGGCGGCACTCGTCATCGAGCATCCCCGTAAAGTGCTGTCGGAGCCGATCGCCGAGATCGCGAAACTGGCCGACGTCAGCCAGCCGACCGTGATCCGCTTCTGCCGCTCGCTCGGCTTTACCGGCCTGGCCGACTTCAAGCTGAAGTTCGCGGGCAGCCTGACCGGCACCATCCCCGTGCGCCACAGCCAGGTGCGCATGACCGACAGCACGCACGATTTGTCCGCGAAAGTCATCGACAACACCGTGTCCGCGATCCTGAAATTCCGCGACCAGCTCGACGTGAACTCGATCGACCGCGCCATCGAGATCCTGCGCCGCGCCAAACGCATCGAGTTTTACGCGATGGGCAATTCGCGCGTGGTGGCGCTCGACGGCCAGCACAAGTTCTTCCGCTTCCGCATTCCGACCACGTCCTACGGCGACGCCCACCTGTTCACGATGGCCGCCGAGCTGCTGGGCCCCGGCGACGTGGTGATCGCGATCTCGACCGCCGGCCAGCTGCCCGATTTGCTGAACGCGGTCGACACGGCGCGCGCCGCCGGTGCCGACGTCATCGCCATCACCAGCAGCAAGTCGGCGCTGGCGCGCAAGGCCAGCATCTGCCTTGCGGTGGATCACAGCGAAGATTCGACGACCTTCCTCTCGATGATTTCGCGCATCCTGCAACTGCTGCTGATCGACATCATGGCGGTGGGCGTGTCGCTGGGGCCGCAGGGCGAGGTGGGCGAAGACGACAGCGAGCGGCGGCGCCTGCTGATTTCGCACCTGGATATCTGAGCGGCAAATATGGTATTCCGTACGATATCGAACCGAAGCATCCGGTTTGGCGGCGTAGGGTTCCACATAGCCTGATTGCTTCAACCCTACCGGACCAAAGGTCGAACTATGCAAGACCCAGAAAAGATGGCGGCTGCCGAACTGGCATTCGCACTTGGAAAAATGACGCGACGTGCACTGGATCACTCCGGAGAGGCAGTCGATCGCCCCGCGCTGGCCAGGTTCGCCAACAATCTGCTGGAAGCAGGGCACGAGAAGATTGCCACCGATGTGCTGATGATTTTTGTCGCCGGTTTCGAGGAGGGCGATCCGCCGGAGCGGCGCGCGGGCCTGGCAGAGCGCTGATACAGCTTGAAACGTCTCTTACAGCGCGCCTGACAGCTCTCGCCGGTTTTACCTGACACACTGTGGCCATACGTACAGAGCGCACCGAAAACGTGCGCTACGATTTGGCCTTCACATGAATCAGGAAGAAACCATGAAACTCGCTCATCCAACCATCCTCCGTATCGCTGCCGCCCTGGCCATCACCGCCGCGGCCACCTCTGCCTTTGCCCAGAACGGCGACCGCCGCAGCTTCGACGCCGGCTACGAAGCCGGCCAGCGCGATTCCCGCGACGACCGTGGCGGCCCGCGCGGTCCGCGCTGGGACCGCGTACGCATCGTGGAAGCCGAGTATGGCGCACGCGGTCGCATGTGCGACGCGCGCCGGGCAGTGCAGCGCGATGTCGTGCGTAACCGCGGTGCGATCCAGGTCGACAACGGCCTGTGCGGCGATCCGGCCGGCGGCGTGCCGAAGCGCCTGCGCGTGGTCTACCGTTGCCACGATACCGCCCCGGCACGCGTGATTGCGCGTGAGGGCGAAACGCTGCGCCTCACCTGCCGCTGGTAATCGCACGATAACGATCGACGCGTGGACGGCCGAGCCGTCCACCCTACCGGTAGCGCCACCTGGTAATCGCGTAGGGTGGACGGCTCGACCGCCGCGGGCAAAGCAGCCGTCGGCGTATGCGCCGTCCACGCGGTAATAGTTAGCTTAGTCTTCGACAAAAACAACTGCCGTGCGCGGCGGGATTTCATAGCTGCCGGTCGCGCTGTCGAAGCTGGCCTGCGTCGCGCGCTTGTCCGCCACGCCATCCCGCATGAACACCGGGTGCAGATGCATGCGCTTGCCCACCGCCTGCGGATCGGCGACCGTGTGGCCGACCTTGTCGACGTTGATGAAGTAGGCGATGCCCTTGAAGCCGGCGCCGTCGTAGCCGCGCCCGTCCAGGTACGCCGCCGCCACGGTCGGGATCTGCTGGGCGCCGGTGTTGAAGAAGCGCAGGCGCTGCCTGATCTCGGCTGCGGTCGGCAGGCGGAACAGCGTCGAGCTGGCGCGCACCGCCAGCAGGTCGCGGAAGGCGTCGCGCGTCCAGGCGATGTCGGCGGGTGAGGGCTTGATCGCGGCATTGCCCAGCAGCGGCTTGAGCAGCGCATAGTCCTTGCCGTTGTCGGCTTCAGGCGGCAGGCCGGTGCCGAAATAATTGTCGCGGTAAGTCCAGTCGAGGCGGTTGAACCAGTCGCCCGAGTTGAAGCTGTTGCGGTCCAGGGACTTCGAGCGCAGCACGTCGATGCCGGCGTGGTAGTAGGCGATGCCCTGGCTGAAGGCGTCCACCGCCATGCCCAGCACCTGCACGCGGGCGCGGTCCTGGCTCGAGGTCGACAACGGCAACCGGAACACGTCGATGTCGAACAAGGTTTGATTGTCGTGGTTTTCGACGTAGTTCACCACTTCGCCCGGTTCGGCCACGTAGCCGGCCGGCTGGCCGTTGTAGTCGATGGCTTCCAGCGTCTTCACCTGGCCGTCGAAGGTCTGCAGCGGGTACGAGCGGATCGACCCCGCCAGGCCGGCGCGCACCAGGTCCGCCGCCTTCAAGAGGTCGGCCGCAGGGACCTCACCCGCGTGCGCGTTCGGGTCGTACACCAGGCCATTGATCCAGCCCTGGCGCTTGAACAGCGCTTCACCGCTGTCGCCGGCCGAACCGCCGCGCACCGCATCGCGGGTGCGGTCGTTAAAAGTGCCGATGCCGCTGCCGTTCAATGACAGCTGCGACGCCTGCACGAAGCGCGCCCCATCGGCCACTTCGCCGAAATTCCAGCCTTCACCCAGCAGCTGCACCTTGCGCCCGGCGGCGGCATTCACCTTTTGCTGCAGCTGTTCCATCACCGCGCGCGGCTGGTGGCCCATCAGGTCGAAGCGGAAGGAATCGATCTTGTACTGGCTGGCCCACAGGGCCACCGAGTCGACCATCAGCTTGCCCATCATGAGGTTTTCGGTGGCGGTGTTGTCGCAGCAGGTCGACTGCTCGACGGCGCCCTTCGCATCCAGGCGGTGGTAGTAGCCGGGCACGATGCGGTCGAGTACCGACTTCTCGTTCTGTCCGGCGATGAAGGTGTGGTTGTAGACCACGTCCATGCCCACGCGCAGGCCGGCCTTGTGCAGGCTGTCGACCATGCGGCGGAACTCGAGCACGCGGAGTTCGCCGCGCGCCGGATCGCTGGCGTAGCTGCCTTCCGGTGCGTTGTAGTGGTAGGGGTCGTAGCCCCAGTTGAAGCAGTCGGTCTGCGCTGTCTGCTTGACCAGCGCCTGCTGGGCCGCGCTGTCCGGCCCGCCGAAAGGCTTGGGCACGGCGCAGCCGGTTTCGGGCACGCTGCCGATGTCGTACACCGGCAGCAGGTGGACGTCGGTCAGGCCGGACTTGGCCAGCGCCGCCAGGTGCTGCATGCCCTTGCTGGTGCGGTCGGTAAAGGCGAGGTATTTGCCGCGGTGCTCGGGCGGCACGCTCTCGTCGTTGATCGAGAAGTCGCGCACGTGCAGTTCGTAGACCACCATGTCGGTCGAATTCCTGACCGTCTGCGGCGCAGGGGATGTATCCCAGCCGGCCGGCTTCAGGCGCGGCGCAGCCAGGTCCGTAATGTAGCTGCGCTTGGAGTCGGTGTTCAGGCTGACGGAATAGGGATCGGTCACCATGTTGCGCACGATGCCGGCGCCGTCGACCGCCACGTCGACGACATATTTATAGTACTTGCCCGAGAGGTCGCTTGGGAGCGTCACGCTCCAGGCGCCGGTCTTGTCGTCGAAGCGCATCTGGTAGACCGCGCGCGTCGACTTGGCCGGGCCGTTGTAGACGCAGACCGCCGCCTGCTGGGCGGTCGGCGCCCACAGTGTGAAGGCGGTGCGCTTGCCGTCGACATGCGCGCCGAGTTTGTCGAGACCGGCGGCGGCCGCATACAGGTCGTCCAGCGCGCCGGCCAGCTGGATGCGGGTGGCGGCGCGCACGCTGCCTTGCGCGTCTTCCTGCACCAGCACCAGTTGCTGGCGCAGCAGCGCGGGGACGTCGTCGGCTTCTTGCTCGCGCACCTGCAGGATTGGACCATCGGCCAGGTACTTGAAGCGCGCGGCGGCGCCGGCCGGTACCGTGCCCTTGAACCGGTCGAGCGCGATGAAGCCGGCTGCACCGCCGGCCTTGCCGCCGACCGGTGCGGTAATCGTGCCGTTGGGCGCGTAGTACAGCCTGAAGACGGCGCCGGTATCGGCTTTCGCATCGGCGCCCGGCCACTTGACCAAGCGTTTGTCGAGCCAGATGGCGCGCGCATCGAAGCTGGCGGCGGCCGGGTGCTGATTGACCTGGAAGGCGCTGCTCTCGCAGGCGTCGGGCGTGACGGCGGCATGCGCGCCGCCGGCCAGCAGCGCGATCGACATGATCGATGCGGCGCCGGCGGTGGGAATGGTGTTATTCATGAATCACAATCTGAAACGAAAAAGCTGGAGGTGCTCACGCAAGCTCATTACGGTAATTATTTACCATGCGGTAGCGGGTGGCGTACCAGCCGAAAGCCACTGCAGCGACGAAAGCGAAAGCGGCAAAAAAATACATCTGGAAGGCCATCACGCCAAGGCCCGTGCTGGCGATGTGCCCCAGCACGGTCTCGTTGCGCACGCTGGCATTCACGATCAGCACCCACAGGCTGCCGACCGTCACCGCCAGCGACCAGAAGGCCATGATCGCGCCCTTCATCGAGCGCGGCGCCTGGCTGTAGGCGAATTCGAGGCCGGTGGCCGAGACCAGCACCTCGCCCATGGTGAGCAGGGCATAGGGCAGGATCTGCCACGCCATCGATACCGGCGTACCGCCATCCATCACCACCTGGATGGTGCCGATCGCCACCCACGACAGGGCGGACAGTGCGATGCCGGCGGTCATGCGGCGCAGCGCGGTCGGCTCCCAGCCCAACTTGCGCAGCAGCGGGAACACGGCGATGTTGTTGACCGGGATGAGCAGCATCACCAGCAAGGGATTCAGCGCCTGCATCTGGGCCGGCTCGAAGCGGAATTCGCTGCCGAACAGCGACAGGGTGGGGCGCAGCATCGAATTGGCCTGCACGATCCAGGTCGAGGCCTTCTGGTCGAACAGCGACCAGAACGGCGTCACCAGCGCGAACACGATCAGCACGCGCAGCACGCCGCGTACGCCGTCGACCGCTTCGTCGGGATGGATGCCGCGCGCACGTTCCAGCTGCATGGCCACGCCGATGCCGCCAAAGGCCAGCAGCAGCACCAGCGCCGTGCAGGCGGCGATGACGAAGCCCCAGGACGCGCTCATGGCCAGCGAGGCCACGGCACCCGCCGCGCCCAGGCACGCCACCACCAGGCCCGGCCTTCCCGCGCCTGGCCGCTTCGCCAGCAGGGCCGTGCGCGCCACGCGCGTGAACGAGTGCGGATCGGCGGCGCTCGGCGGCACGTGCACGTATTTTTTTCGGCCGCTCCAGAACACCAGCGTCGCGATCAGCATCAGGATGCCGGGGATGCCGAAGGCGACCGCCGCACCGTAGTCGCGCAGGAAGATCGGCATGAGGAGGGACGCGAAGAAGGAGCCGAAGTTGATGATCCAGTAAAAGGCGTCGAACACCAGCTTGGCGCGGTCCTTGTTGGTATGGTCGAACTGGTCGCCGACGAACGAGGACACCAGCGGCTTGATGCCGCCCGAGCCGAGCGCGATCAGGAACAGGCCGACGTAGAAGCCCTTGACGTTGTCCTCGAAGGCGGCCAGGCAGGCGTGGCCGGCGCAGTACACGAGGCTGAGCCAGAACACGGTGTTGTACTTGCCGAAGAAGCGGTCGGCCAGCCAGCCGCCCAGCAGCGGGAAGAAGTAGACGCCGATGACGAAGGTATGGAACACGTCCTTGGCCTCGCCGGTGCGCTGGGCTTCGGGCAGGAACAGCAGCAGCGACGAAATCAGGAAGGGCGTCAGGATGTTGCGCATGCCATAGAAGCTGAAGCGTTCGCAGCCTTCGTTGGCGATGATGTAGGGTATCTGGCGTGGCATGCGGCCGGCCTGGGCGGGTGCTGCTACCGATGGCGGTGTCTGGGTCATCGGGGTCTCCTGGATATGTTGTGCCGCGATCCTATGCAAGCCTGCTCATCTTGGCAACAAGAACTTGTTCGGTCAGCGCATCGGCTTGACATTCTATATGTAGTTTGACTACTGATGTGCTTGATATTGTTTGGTAGACATCTGTTCTAGTGCAATGATTTTTAAGGATATTTATCGAAATTGCCGAGCGAAGGCCAGATTGTCATCACAGGAGCGATCCTGTATATTGCGTAAAAATTACCAAACTCTACACGACCATGACCCCTTCATCGAACGACAAAGCGCCGTGGTGGCAGGAAGCCATCATTTACCAGGTCTATCCACGCAGCTACCTCGACACCAACGGTGACGGCGTCGGCGACCTGCCGGGCATCACCGCCAAGCTGGATTACATCGCCAGCCTGGGCGTGGACATCGTCTGGCTGTCGCCCTTCTTCAAGTCGCCGATGAAGGACTTCGGCTACGATATCGCGGACTACTGCGACGTCGACCCGCTGTTCGGCACCCTGGACGACTTCGACAAGCTGATCGCCAAGGCCCACAGCGTCGGGCTGAAGATCATGATCGACCAGGTGATGTCGCACACCGCCGACGCCCACCCGTGGTTCGTCGAGAGCCGTTCCAACCGCGACAATCTCAAGTCCGACTGGTACGTGTGGTCCGATCCGCTCGCGGACGGCAACCCGCCGAATAACTGGCTGTCGGTGTTCGGCGGTTCGGCGTGGCAGTGGGACACGCGGCGCAAGCAGTACTACATGCACAACTTCCTGGTCAGCCAGCCGCAGCTCAACTTCCATAATCCGGACGTGCAGCAGGCGCACCTGGATGCGCTGCGCTTCTGGCTCGAGCGCGGCGTCGACGGCGTGCGCATGGATGCCTGCGTGTTCCACTTCCACGACCGCCAGCTGCGCAGCAATCCGCCGGCGCTGGTGCGCGACACCTCGACCGTCACCGACGTCAATCCCTACGGCATGCAGGCGCACATCCACGACAAGACCCAGCCGGAGAACATCGCCTTTTTGCAGAAGGTGCGCGCGCTGCTGGACGAATTCGGCGCGGTGTCGATCGGCGAAGTCAGCTCCGACGATGCGCTGGCCCAGATGGCCGAATACACCTCGGGCGACGACAAGCTGCACATGGCCTACAGCTTCAATCTGCTGACCCCGGAATTCTCGAGTGCCCATATCCGCCGCCAGGTCGAGGAATTCAACGAGCGCGTCAAGGATGGCTGGGGTTCGTGGTCGGTCGGTAACCACGATGCGATCCGCGTGGCGACGCGCTGGGGCAACGGCAATCCGACGCCGGCGCTCTCGAAGCTGGTGCTGGCACTGCAGCTGTCCCTGAAGGGCACCCCGTGCCTGTACCAGGGCGACGAGCTGGCGCTGACCGAAGCCGACGTCCCGTTCGAACTGCTGCAGGACCCCTACGGCATCACCTTCTGGCCCGAGTTCAAGGGCCGCGACGGCTGCCGCACGCCGATGCCGTGGACCAGCGAAGCGCCGAATGCCGGCTTCACCAGCGGCACGCCGTGGCTGCCGGTGCCGCCCGAGCACCTGGCGCTGGCCGAATCGGTGCAGGACCAGGACCCGCAATCGATGCTGAACTTCCAGCGCACCATCATCCGCTGGCGCCGCACGCTGCCGCAGCTGCTGCGCGGCGAGATCGCCTTCTACGACGTGCCGGAACAGGCGCTGGCGCTGCGGCGCGACTTGCCGGGCCATGCATCGGTGCTGGCGGTGTTCAACGTGACCGACCAGCCCCTGTCCTTCGACTGGCACGACGCCGCCGCTGCGACCGCATTGGCAGGCCACGGCCTGCCGGGCGAAGTCGCCGACGGCAAGGTCACGCTGCCCCCGTACGGCGGCTGGTTCGGCACCCTGAAGGCATAAGGCCATGCAGGAACAGCCGGACAACACCCGCACCGCCTTCGCCGATGGTCCGCGCCTCTTGGCCGACATCGGCGCCACCCACGCGCGCTTCGCGCTGCAGGCCGCACCCGGCATCTATCGCTCGGTACGCGTGCTGAAGTGCGACGACTTCGCCGGCATCGTGCCGCTGCTGCGCTTCTATCTGCAGGAGCACGCCGAAACGCGCCTGCACCATGCGGCGCTGGCGCTGGCCAACCCGGTCAGCGGCGACTACGTGCGCATGACCAACCGGCCCTGGGAATTCTCGACCGACGCCGTGCGGCGCGAACTGGGCCTGACGACGCTGCTGATCGTGAACGACTTCACGGCGCTGGCGATGGCGATCCCGGGCCTGAAAGCCGACGACTTGATGCAGGTCGGGACCGGCAAGCCGGCGCCGAACGCGGTGATCGGCGTGCTCGGACCGGGCACCGGCCTCGGTGTGTCGGGCGTGATTCCGACCCTGGACGGCTTCGTCACGCTGGGCAGCGAAGGCGGCCACGTCAACTTCGCACCCGCCGACGAGCGCGAGTTCGCGGTGCTGCAGCTGGCCTGGCGCGAGTGGAAGCACGTCTCGAACGAGCGCCTGATCTCCGGCCCCGGCATGGAGATCGTGTACCGCGCGCTGGCGCATCGCAACGGCGTGAATGCGAAAACACGCGATTCGGCGGCCATCATCGCCGGTGCGCTGGAAGAAAAGGATGCGCTCTGCATCGAGACGCTGGAGTGCTTCTGCGGCATGCTGGGCAGCGCCGCGGCCAACCTGGCGGTGACGCTGGGCGCCTTCGGTGGCATCTTCATCGGCGGCGGCATCGTGCCGCGCATGGGCGAGTGGTTCAAGTCGTCGCCGTTCCGCGCGCGCTTCGAAGCCAAGGGCCGTTTTTCGGAGTACATCGCCGAGATCCCGACCTTCGTCATCAGCACGCCGCACGTCGCCTTCGACGGCGTGGCCACCATCCTGTCCGAACACCTGCGCGGCCGCAGCGGCGCGAATACGCTGATGGACCGGGTCCAGCAGCTGCAGCACGAACTGACACCGGCCGAGCAGCGCGTCGCCGCGCTGGTGCTGGAGCAGCCGCGCCTGGTGCTGAACGAACCGATCGCCGAAATCGCGAAACTGGCCGACGTCAGCCAGCCGACCGTGATCCGCTTCTGCCGCTCGCTGGGCTTTTTGGGCCTGGCCGACTTCAAGCTGAAGTTCGCCAGCAGCCTGACCGGCTCGATTCCGGTGCGCCACAGCCAGGTGCGCATCAGCGACAGCACCCACGATCTGTCGGCGAAAGTCATCGACAACACCGTGTCGGCGATCCTGAAATTCCGCGACCAGCTCGACGTGCACGCCATCGACCGCGCCATCGCCCTGGTCAGCCGCGCGCGCCGCATCGAGTTTTATGCGATGGGGAATTCACGGGTGGTGGCACTGGACGGCCAGCATAAATTCTTCCGCTTCCGCATCCCGAGCGCGCTGTACGGCGACTCGCACCTGTTCACGCTGGCCGCCGGCCTGCTGGGACCGGGCGACGTGGTGGTGGCGATCTCGACATCCGGCCGCCTGCCCGAACTGCTGGAAGCGGTCGACACCGCCCGTGCCGCCGGCGCCGACGTGGTCGCCATCACCAGCAGCCAGTCGCCGCTGGCCCGCCGCGCCACGGTCTGCCTGGCGGTGGATCACGCGGAAGACAGCACCCACTTCCTGTCGATGATTTCGCGCATTCTTCAGCTGCTGCTGATCGACATCATGGCGGTGGGGGTGTCGGTGGATGGGCACGCGCGCACGCCCGAAGGAACGCCGGAGGGTGAGGTGGAACAGCGGCGGGCGCTGATTTCGCACCTGGACAGCTGAAGGGGAGGGTGCTGCCGGCCGGGGGAGGAGTGGTACCGTCACGCACACATCGGGCAATCGTGTGAGTGGCGGTACGCGCGGCCGGCAGCACTTTCTAAGATAGGCGGTGCTGGGCGTAAAGGCTTGCGATGGGTCAGTTCGACTTCAATTCCACATTCCGGATATTCCGCCGCCACTCCGACAACGACTGCACCGCATCCGTCTCCGCATCCTCCACCAGAATATCGCCCCCCTGTTTCGCCACCAGAAAGCTGGCCCGGCGATGAATGTTCTGCTTGCGGTTTTCCACG
>Ga0265797_10010368_pt1 | contig 11882 bp, 2 predicted proteins | sample P2T30metagenome_FD_192433 | JGI IMG/M metagenome (GOLD analysis project Ga0265797, IMG submission 192433) | Plant litter microbial communities from East Loma Ridge, Irvine, California - P2 T30 | ecosystem: Environmental > Terrestrial > Plant litter > Unclassified | place: USA: California... | reverse complement strand
ATTAACGTTAGAGCGGTAAGAGGAAGCGTAACTATTTAAATTTAGATTTCGGCCTTACTAAATATATAAAGCGTCTATCGAGACTAAATTGCGAATCGAAATTAATACTTTCTAAAGCTACCTCGATATAATTAAAGACCGGCTAAAGCTAAGGCTGTTACAGGAACCGGCTCCGCTTACCTAGAGCCGGCTTCTGTGAACAGCAGATAGCGGACCATCAATCTACAACAGTTCACAACTTATGTGCCCCTTCAGGCCTGTGAGACCGTGACAAATGGTAGCTGAGATCAACTGATCCACGCGGTTTTTTCAAGAAAACCGTGCCTTACACACGGATCTTTGCAACAAACCGCGAACCAGTCGTCTTCATACGACCCTCCAAACTTCTGAGCACGGCGGCGCCCATACCCGCTCTCACAACCAGCTCTACACACGCAGCGGCCGACCACAAGCCCTGCTCATCGTCATCAACAGACCACTATCTGCCCTCTCGACTCTCTTCATCCGCATACCGCCAATTGGTCATACCACTACACCCACTGCCGGACCTCTGTGGACAATTGGGAAGCCGCGTCACAGCTTTGTTGACAGCCCGCCTGTTGGAAGCTGCTTGGCACAGCTCTCCTACCGGAAGCAACGGCTAGCTGGTGCTTACCTCTGCGCGTACTGGCACGCCTTCTGCGCCCTCAACACGACGCTTGAGGGTCATCGTCTGCCTTCTCAAGGGACGCCAACCTGGTCATCGTCTGCCTTCTCACAAGACGTCAACCTTTGCAGCAGACCGCAACCGTGGCCCCGCCAAAGAGGAGCTTCGAATCCCTGCCTCATCTCACGGATTCCGCCACCACCGCGGCAGCGCAGCTCCTGTCCTACATCTCCAACCGCGAGCGAGCCAAGATTCTTGACACCAAAAGATACAACGGTGTGAGACAACTGCTCACGTTCTTGGACCAACACTACCACCTTCCTGAAGGCGACGAAACCTCACTCGACTCACTGAGCCGCTCTCTGGGTTTTCCTGGTATCTGGACAGTCGACAAATCGCTCATCTACGCAGCAGTGAAGTCGCTCCGTAAGGAGACAGCCGCCATCCAAGCCCGCCCGGAGTACACACAGCCTGCACGCCACTTACCAGCCATCATTGAAGAGCAGCAAAGGCCTACACACCGACAGCAGGAGCCGGAAGCCGTTCAACCTTGGCAGCCGCAGCATCACACGTTACGTGATCAAGTTCTTCCATCAGCATCTCCGTCGAGCACCGAAGCTGCCCCTCATCCAGACCCGACTACGCCCTTCACACAAACCGTGCTTCCCTCACGGTTAGTTTCGCCAGCCGACTCGCCTGACATGCCTCCGCCGTCAGAGGCCACTCAGCATCGCAACAGGCGCACGCCGTGGCACGCACCACGGGGTCGCTCGCCTCTACGTCCAACACCTTCTGTGAACCGCGGCCGCACACAATCCGCACCGGCTTCTCCCAACCGTGGAGCCTCTTCGGCAGGTCACGACTCGGCAGCCTTCGTTTCCGGCGGCAATGGCGACAGACCTGCAGACCGGCTCTCACAGCAAACTGAAGAGATACCGCGCCACGACCAGCCATCCCGTGCCACCCGATCGGCGGAGCCGGAAATGGTAGTCATGGACCGCGCAGCCCTTGACGAGCTCATGGCCCAAGCCGAGCGAAGGGCGAGAGAAGCCGTGCGCGCCGAGCTGCAAGCGGAGCGTGTCGAACGCAAGCGCGAAGACGACATACGACACGAAGAAGCGTTGGAGAAAACGCGTGCAGACCGCCTACGCCGTGGCGGTTTTCAGCCTGACGACCCCAGCGAGGATGATGGCGACCGCCGCAGCCACCGTTCTCACCATAGCCGACGCTCCCACCGCCGTGACTCAACTCGGCGAAACCGTGAGCGTGAGCGCACTGAGAAGACCCATAACCGATCGCCACCAAGAAGGACCAGGCAGCGCCCAGATGACAGCCCTTCGGATTCATCCTCAGGCCCGGGCTCGTCTGCCCGAAGCCCAGAACCAGTGAACCGCCGCACGAGCCGCCACGACCGCCGCGCAGACCGTTATACGGCCGACCGCGATCGCGAACGCCGTCACAACCGTGAGCACGACCACCGCCCACGTCGCCACCGCGACCGGGCTCGCTCCTACGAGTCCTACGGCTCCTCAGAGGATGAATACATCCGACGTCGCCGCGCGGAATTCAAGCCTGAGAAAATAGGGTACTTCGACCCGTACACCAAAACCCCAGGTGTCGAGATGGAGACCCGCTACGGGAACCGCACCTACCATTCCATCCATCTCTTCCTACAGTCAGCCCGCGACCAATCAAGGATTCTTGACCCACAAGACGTGCGCGACGGCCTGGGACAATGCCTTCAGGGTGCCGCTGCGGAATGGCACACTCACCAGTTGTCGGAGACCATGAAGGACGAGATCCGAGGAGGTCGCGGCATCAAGCGCTGGGAAGCCCTCCTCTTAGGCAAATTCAAGATGTCCACAACCAAGGCACTCCGACTGCTCGACGCGGAATGGTTCAGCTTCGACAGCATACGCAACAACCGCAGTATTGCAGAATTTGTCACAACCGTGATGCGACTTGCAAGAGAGGCCGAATTCCGAGAGGACCATGTCAAGCTTTCACAGGCTTGGTCACGCTTGGAACCGTCAATGAGGGACGTGATCCCACGCCCAACTACCAGGACTACGGTGGATGAATTCATCCGAATCTGCGAAGAGCATGAGGAGACGTGGCAGGAGAAAGCGGCTAGATACCTTGGTAGGTATAACCAGAATACCCAACAGGCGCCGCCCCAAGCAAACGGCAACCGTCGCAGCCAACGCTACGACAACCGCCAGACGCAGCAAGGCAGGCAACCGCCTCTCCCATACCGTACTGACCAACAACAACCGCAGCTCCAACGCCCGACCTACCCGGCCCTACCGGCCCCTCAAGCCTCAAACGAAAACGCGAGGCCGAATCAGAGGCTGCTTCAGGCGCCAAACGCGTCCACTGGTAACCGTGAAGGCGATACGGCGGGAAGGGGCTACGACAACCGCGACCGCGGCCGCGGCGTCTACAGCCGGGGCAACAACAGCAGCGGCGGTGGCCGTGAAGGACAAGGATACCAGTACGGCCGTCAAGAAAACCGCGCCCCCCAGGGCGGCTACTTCGCGGACGCCGACGCAGAGGACCGGTACGCCGACGCGGAAGATGACTACAGGGAGGGCAATGTCAACGCCTGCTACCAAAACGACTACGTGGACGAGCAGCGTTGTGAGGTTCGAGACGAGGAAGCACCGGAAGGCGACTTCGCGTCACTATCCGCTCATTGACAGGCGTCGCCAAGCGGCGACGCCCAGGCCGTCACGGCCGCCTACCCTTCAGCATCTTACTTTGTATCAGCAGGTGCACACGCGCCAACCAGCCTCACTAATGTCTTCAACCCCCATGGCTCCGACCTCCCATCTTCGTTACAGCCAAGGAAAAAGCCGCGCACCCATACCTGCAGGACTTGCGGTCTGAAATGCGGGACAAGGAACCGGCTTTTCGCCCATATTCGAGAACAGCATCGAGTAGCCAGTACAGACACAGCAGTAACTAAGCCGCCATCGTCACTCTCCCTACCTTCCATGCTGGGAGCCCCAATGATCAAGTCTACGGCCAAGCCTGTCCGCGGCAATGGCTGGGCTTTCCGTTCTTGGAGCTTCATGACTTTCAATCTTGCCTTCGGGCGCGAGGCCGCTCTACATCGTGTGATCCTTGACACAGGCACCAGCATGACAACGGCCGACTCTGGCTGGCTTCGTGAAGCTGCCCCTCACGCCGTCGCCCACAAACTCACAACACCGATATGGCTGAATGGAATCGCAGGAGGACACACTAGCGACACTTATGTCGACATCGACCTATGGCTCCCGTGCCGGGCACAAGACGGCAGTCCTGTTTGGGCAACCGTCCGCCGCGAGATCCATCTTGTTGATCACTTGGAACCGCGCCTGCTAGTCGGTATGGACATCATCGCCGCCGAAGGCATGGTCGTAGACACTGAGGCCCAAACCGCCACTCTTCCCTACTGCCAGAACGCGACCTTCGAAACGGCAACAAAGCGACGCGCCCCAGAACCATTTTCGCCTCGCGATGTGCGTGCCGCTACCCGCACTACGGTTCCTGCGCATACACAGGTCGCCGTCCCGGTTTGTTTCGGAAGTCCGTTACCAATCGACGGAGGGGACTTCTCTTTCGACTCCCGCCTCGACGGCTCGCCGGTCCGCGGGTACCACCATGTCACCGACAGCAACTTCGACTGCGTCCTAGTCCGCAATGACTCTGACCAGACGCAAACAATCGATGCCTATGCGAAGGTCGGCCGATTGACGGAATGGGAGTGCGCCGGCGGTTACGCAATTGACCCCCAGGACCACGGAATGGCCGCATTACGCCCCTCCGATACAATGGTCGACCCTCATTTGGAAACCGTGCACCACACAGGCGTCACGGTTTATGGCGACCCCGACGCCTACCGACGGTTCGCCAACGTCATTGAGGACTTCCCCCTTCTATTCACAGACCGCGCCACGGTGGTGGATGTTCCCGCAGCCGACCACATGCCTATTCCCTTACGACACGACTGGCAGGACAAACTGCCCCCCCCAAAGATCTATCCCGCAGGGGCGAGAGACCGAGAGGTGATCGATAAAGCCTTCGACCCCTTACAGGCCGCCGGCAAACTGGAATTCACCAAACATCCAACCCCCTTCTCATTCCCTGTCTTCGTGGTCTGGAAGAAGGTGGTGGAACCTAAGTCGGGCGAAGAAGTTGATAAGCCACGTGCAGTCGTCGACATTCGCGGGTTGAACAAGATAGCAGTCCCAGACAGCTACCAGGTACCGTTGCAAGCCGACCTGTTCGCAAACCTGCGCGGTGCACGGTTTATCTCAACAATGGACGCCCTCTCCTTCTTCTACCAATGGCTCATCGCCGCAGACGACCGCCACAAGATGACCGTCAATACCCACCGCGGGCAAGAGACCTTCAACGTCGCCGTCATGGGCTACTGCAACTCGGTACAGTACGTCCAGCGACAACTCGACGGCATTCTGAGGGATTGCCGGACGTTCGCGAGAGCTTACATCGACGACATTGTCATCTGGTCAGAAACGCTCGAGGACCACGAGGAGTTTTTACGCCGTGTTATGGCGCTCCTGGACGGCCGCCGCATTTCAATCAGCCCGAAAAAGACTTATATTGGCTTCCCCTCTGCGACCTTGTTAGGGCAGCGGGTTAGCGGTTTGGGCCTGGCTGCCAATGAGGACAGAGTCAAGGCCGTGTTAGCGATCCAGTTTCCTCAAACGCTCAAATCGCTTGAAACTTACATCGGTATGACGAATTACCTTCGAACGTCCATACCGTACTACGCACAGCTCTCGGCTCCTCTACAACAGGTTAAGACAGCCCTTCTGAAATCGGCCCCATCAACCGCAGGCAACGCACGGAAGGCCTACGTGCGGAAAGCGGTGTTGGACCTGAAGGACCCTAAACTCCGTGATGCCTTCGAAGCAATTCAAGACTCCTTTCGTAGCCTCCATTTTCTCCACCACTTCGACCACACGCGGCAGCTATACTGCGACATCGACTCGAGCCGCGAGTACGGCCACGGTTGCATGATCTACATGGTAAAGGGTGACCCGGAACCGATCATGGACGGCAACCGCGCTAAGCTTTTCCCAAAAACGGACATCGAACCGATTATGTTCCTTTCCTGCGCCCTGACACCAGCAGAACAACGGTACTGGCCAACGGAGCTTGAAGTCGCAGGGGTTGTCTGGATGGTCAAGAAGACGCACCACTTCTTGCACGCGTGCAAAGCGCCTACCATCATCTTCACCGACCATGCCGCAGCGGTCGGCCTTTCAAACCAGACCTCCCTTGTCACCACTACCTGTACAGACAAGCTGAACCTCAAGCTGGTACGGGCATCCGCCTATCTCTCACAGTTCAGGCTGCGTGTCATCTACAGACCTGGCAAAATTCACTTTGTACCAGATGCCCTTAGTCGACTCCAAGGCGCACCCAACGACCGCCCGCCACACGAAGAAACGCTGGATCCGCACGCATACCACGGCGCACCAGCGGCGGAGGCGACCAAACCGCGAGCGGGCCACGGTTTGTGCGAGCCGCGAACGTGTCACGGCTCAAACGATCTCGGCTGGGTTGAGGCAGACAGCTATCACACAATCCTGGTCGAGCTGTCTACGGATTTCAAGGAGCGCCTCACGAAGGCATACGCAGACGACCCCCACTGGGCAAGGATTATGGACTTGATACTTAAGTCACAGGCCCGCCGCGAGATCGACACGGCCTCATCGACGGCGATGGTGCGCTACCGCGATGGCCTTGATCCACTGGACGGCGATGAATACAACAGCCCACTCGGCCTTCGCTTCTTCGAGAGACACGGCCTGCTGTATTTCCGCGACTTTGAAAGCGGGCGAGACCGCTTGTGCATCCCGACCGCGATGGAGAAGGAGGCCTTCGAACACGCCCACGATGATCACCACCATCAAGGATTTGACCGCTGCTACGATCGCCTACGCAGTTCAGTCTACGTCCACCGCCTGAAACGCCGACTCACGAGATACATTGCACATTGCAAGCCGTGCCAGTACAACCAAACCAAGCGCCACCAACCGCACGGAGAACTGAAACCCATCCAACACGAAGTGGTGCCATTCCAGACCGTGACAATGGACTGGATCGTCGCAATGCCGGAGACGAGGGCTCCCTTTTCATACAACGCCCTCCTTACTACAACTTGCAAGGCAACAAAGAAGGTTTGCCTCACGCCCGGCCGCGATACCTGGAGCGCGCAGGAATGGGCCGACGCTTGGGTACGGGATCTCGAAATCCGCGACTGGTCCTACCCACTGCGGCTTGTGAGCGATCGCGACCCTAAGTTCCTGTCGGGCTTCTTCAAAGGGATGGCAAAGGCACTCAAAATCAAGATGCTTACGTCGTCGGCATATCACCCACAAACCGACGGGCAATCCGAACGTACGAACCAGACGGTAGAGATCGGATTACGCTACTTCCTAACCTCCAACCCCGGCGAGGATTTCACCGACTGTCTCCCGAGCCTACAAGCAACTTTGAACAACTCCCGCAATTCAACAACCGGCTATGCCCCGAACGAGATACTCACCGGTTTTAAATCTAACCTCGACGGCCTGCACGCCCTGTCCGACTTACCACCCGCGGACTTTGAGAAGCTCCGAGTTGTCATCCGACATGAAGTGGAGGATGCCGTCGCCTGGGCCAATGCAGCAATGAAAGCACGCTACGACTCAGGCCATAAACCGGTGCACTTCAAGGATGGCGACTCCGTCATGCTCCGCCTGCACCATGGCTACAAAATGCTTGGGCAGGGCAACCGCAAGTTTTCCCACCAAAGGGAAGGCCCCTTCAAGATCAAACGTCGGATTGGGGAACTTGCTTACGAGCTCGACCTGCCACCAAACTACACAATACATCCGGTGGTTTCGATCGCGCAATTGGAACCAATACCGCAGGAGCCGGACCCATTCGACCGGCCACAGAACCATGAACCAGGTCCGGTTGCAGCCGAAGACGATGAAGCCCCAGCCTACGAGATCGAACGACTTATTGGAAGGCAAGTCAAAACGAAGCATGGCCGGCCTGTGGTACAATACCTCGTTAAATGGGTCGGCTATTCAGCCGCTGCTAATCAATGGTACGATCTGGAAGATCTGGGCGACGCACTCGACCTGGTCAAGGCTTACGACGATAGCCATGAAGGCGATGTGGTGACACCGCTCGCTGCTGCAGACAGGGCACCGCGCTCTGTCATGCGTGAACCACCACGGCGCGCCGGTCTGCGCAGTGGAGGCCGCGTGGAGTCCTAACTCCAAACACTACCATCTCCATCTTATCTATCAGACCTCACTTACATTTACGGGGCCCCGCATCTCAACGGGCCACAATGCAAAGGTTTTCGCACCTAAGGCATCTGCTCATTTAAGCTACTTTGCCTTTCACTTCGAGCAATCCTTCGGACACATTCCACCTACCTGCTAGCACATGCGAATATCGGCCTACTAACACATACGCACGCATTCCACCTTCTGGCACATGCGAGCGTCTGCCGCCTGACGAACCGCGCGCTACCGACGGCTCCTTTTTACAAACCGTGCTCGAAGCAGCACGTGCCAGCACATGCGAGCGTCCAACACCTGACAAGCCATACCCACTCTTTCCGGCACCTTTTCATGAAGCGCATCTTTAAACACCTTGAGCCTATCGCACGGCGGCCACAACCTACAAGCACAACCGAAGCACGCAGGTCGCGCACAACGAGGATCAAAACAAGCCGCGCACCGCGCGCCGCCCGTCAAACTGGCATTCCCCCACTGGGCTCCGATCGAGGACCACTACGTGAGTGGTTTCTTGCTGCGTGACCGCCCTCTGGAAGAAAGCCTCTGCCTCCGACAACACTACCACTCACGCGGCTTCGAAGTTCTCGAGGACCCATCCCAAGCACCCCCAGAGTTTGCTACGTACCTACGGACAGGCGCCCCGCGCGTGGTGCCAGACGACGATCGCGCGTACGAATACTCGCCATTCCGAAAGGACCCTACCGACCTGAACGACGACACCCAAGATACGATCCACATCATCAGGCTCTGCGAGCGCCTGGCGCTGGATCTACAGACAGGCAAACGCCTCCCTACCGCCGACTTGTGCGACAACACAGACACAGACATCGCCCGCCTTGAATTGCTTACGGCTTTTCACCGTACAAGACTTCCGGGCAACGACAACTGCACGAACACGGAAGACACCTGTCGCTGCTCCCACGTTACTGGGGTCCGCGCGCAAGGACTCGCCATCCGAGACACAATCAGCAACCCACCGATCACGAACAACGAGCTGCGAGCACAGATCCGCGGATACGACGAAAGGCGAACCGAGCTACAAGAGCAAAGCCGATTGATGCAAGCACAAGCGCAGGCACCGCCCTCCAACATCAAGAACGTACAGCTAGCCGTCTCGCCGCAGCGGTTGCTTGCCAACCTCAAGGTCGATCAGGGAAGACACAGGCGCATAGCACAACACGGTTTCAGAGCTTGGGAGGACGCCCGGGCGGCTCAAGTGGAAGTCGACCGTCTTCTGGCATCGAACGCGTCGAGCGCGCAGCTCCAAACCGCGATCACCCGCTCGGACAAGGCCGAGGCCAAGCTGCGAGAGCTCGACGAGGCGTACCAGCAGTCCAAGCTCAGACTCGCAGAGATCGAGGCAGAAGCAGACCTGGTGGCCACAGCCTACCCAGAGGCTACCGTTGAAGCCATTGCAGAAGCTGAAAAGGCAAACCTCGCCGCAGAACAAACCAAGCGAAAAACCGCACGCTCTCAACGGAAATTCGACCGCGCAGAAACCGCCGCAATGGGTGCCGCGGCGTCTCCAGCATACGCCCGCCGTGACAAGGCCGGCGACTGGGTTTTGGTGTCCCCTGTCGTGGATAATGGGGTCGACTTTGAAGAAGCAGCTTTTTTGCCAACAGGTGAGAAGCACCTGCAGCCGGATTTGCGGACAGCCGTTGTCGCGCCATACTACCAGGCCATCCACGGCCCGATTCGCGTTGGCCGCTGGCCACCCGTTGGCATGCGCCTGGAAGACAGAGACGTTGGCAGGATCCTCCTAATCTGGCCGTACGACCACGCCCTCCTACATGAGTTCTGGCCTTACGACTTCTCGAGAAACGGCATGGTCTTGCCGAACCGCCACCCGTTTGGCCTTCCGTACTCCATGCAAACCCCTGACGGCCTGGAACGCGCCGTGGTCTTCGGCAGAGCTTACGCCTTATGCGGAGGCGGCTACATGGTTGAGAACATGCCAAATTACCACGGCATCTTGGCAAATGAGGAACCGTCAGCTACTACGAAGCCGTGGAACTTTGACCTGGGGACCAAGCACAGCCATGGCAAGAGAGAGAAGACGCTCTTGACCTGTACGATCTCACCAGACCCGAAGTTCAAGCTCAACAATGCATACTTTCACATGCCGACGACCGTCCACCGTGATTACATCACGGATAACGAGGTAGCAGAACTCCTTGACAACCCTGGAGTACCGCAAGCCGTCAAGGACGTTCTGACCTCATCAGAGGCCATTCTCGAGCTCGCCAGGGAACCGAAGCCGCTGCCTGGCTTGGTGACTGGCACTGGCGAAGTGCTCGACCCCCTGATCGCACCTCGGTCCGACCGCCCTCTAGACCGCATGTCGACGATGGTTTGGGATGAACAGTTCGGCGACGATGTCGACACTGGTAAGCTCTTCCCTTACTCCACGATCACCTGGACGTCCTGCCGCGAAGACTACTTGGCCCGCCGCAGCCAGATGGCCGCGATTGCACTACCGCCAGCCCCTGCTCCCGCAGCGCCTAAGCGCTCGCGCAAGAAGGAAAGGGTGGTGGCTGGAGACGACGAAGACCAGGACGAGGACGATTTCCCAGACACGCCGGCCCCTAAGCCCTTTGTCAAGGAGAGCAAAGGAACGGCGACACCTTCAGCCAAGAAGCCTTCTGCCGAGAAGGGACCAGCCGCAAAGCGAACCGGAGCAACCGCAGGGATTGAATCGGCCGCGGACGTGACAGCAGAGTTGCTAGACCCTAAGGCAAAGAAGACGTCAAGGGCAACTAGGGAACAAAAGAAGGCTCGCAATGCACGCATGGACGCCCTGGCGGCCGCATCGCGCTGGCCGGAGACGGCCCCCGATCCCAACCGCCGCCTTCAGCAGTTGGTCAAAGCTGGCCTCTCCAACGCAATCCTGCCTGGCACGACGCCTCCAGCGCAGCGCAAGGCGGTCTTCCAACAACAGCAAGAGGCGGCTTCAACACCGCAGGCCGTACCGACCGGGCAGATCGCACTGCAAAGCGCGCCAGCCGCGTCGACCGAGCGACCCATCGCACCGCAGACCGTGCCGACTCAACAGGCTTCTCAGCGGCCAATTTTCACAATCAAGCTTGAAGAAAACGCCGAGCCGTTCACCGCCACTGAAGAAGAGCCTATCACAGAAGAGCAACCGCACACCTCACGCCAATCTCAGCAGCAGTCTGGCAGTCGCCAACCATCCGAAACCGTGCACCCGCGGCAGTTTGGCGAAACCGCGCACCCCCAACAGCTTGGCGGAACCGCGCACCCTCAGCCGTTTGGCGGAGCCACGCACCCGCAGCCTTTCGGCGGAATCGAGTTGCAACAGGTGTACCGACAGCAATTCGGCTTTGGCATGCCGCCACCGATCGCGCCACTACAACAACCCGCGCTCCAACAGGAGCCACAGCCGAGCAACGGGCCTGCTCTCACTTTTGGCGCTCAGCAGCAGCAGCACCACCGACTGCGCCAGCAAACACACAACGCCGAGACCGCGCGCAACCTGCAGCAGTTGAGCGAGTTGATCGGTGAACCGCCTACTTCCAGCGTCACACGGCCGTCTGAACCGCCTATCCCAAGCACCACACCGATCCCTTCTGACGGCAAAAGCAAGCAGAAAGAGCAAGGCGTCGCGAACACTGGCAAAGGCAAACAGAGGCAGACGGCCGCTCAAGGGGAAGGCGTCAAGAAGGAACAGACCACCGGTTTGACATCCGGATCCACGTCGGACCAACCTTCTACACCTGCCCAGCTCAATCCTACTGCGCCGGTTTTCACTCCAAGCCGCAACCCAATCTCCGAAGAGGCCCTCGCGTACGCCCCGAGCCGTACGCCAACGCCAAACGAAGAGCCGCCTTCGAAACTGCTCATGGACACACTGGCCGCGGTATCACAATTGGGGTCTTACGGTTTCGGCGCAGCAGTGG
>Ga0265797_10010367_pt1 | contig 11882 bp, 15 predicted proteins | sample P2T30metagenome_FD_192433 | JGI IMG/M metagenome (GOLD analysis project Ga0265797, IMG submission 192433) | Plant litter microbial communities from East Loma Ridge, Irvine, California - P2 T30 | ecosystem: Environmental > Terrestrial > Plant litter > Unclassified | place: USA: California... | reverse complement strand
AGAGAATGATGAGAATGCAGTGTCCACTGCAAATCACCAACCATAAACATAAGAAAGTGCACACAGACAGCGTCGCTAGACTACTAGTGTATTACCCCGCCACTTCTCTATCGCATAGAAAGACGAGGAGCGCATGCATCGTATCGTGTGCAGATTGAGATATTTGTACATGTAAGTCCAACCCAGAACCCAGTGGATGCCGGCGCTAGACAAAGGTCTCAAGATGCTGCTAGTCACAAACATGTGCATCTCAGTGATAGATAGCTTCGATGCAGATGCAATCATCGTGTATGTAGTGATTTGACACCTAGCGTGTGCATTCAGGCGGAACGGGTTGAAGATATATATTTTTCACGTCTTAGAAGTTTCCCACGAATCAAGCTTGAAACAGCTCGAATTCGCCCTCTTAGTTTAACGGTTAGAACAGAGGTCTCATATTCGCTTATGACTTCAGCAGAGCTGTAGATATCCTCAGATATGAGTTCGATTCTCATAGAAGGCAATGTTCTCTTTTGCATTTTCTTTTGCCATACCACACAGCCAAAGTGCGCGTTCTACTAAGATCTCACTTCGTTGTATGTTTGCTGGTAAGAGACATGCAAATTTCTCGTGAAGCGTGCGTCGACTCAACTGTCGAAACTTTCCCTCAGAAACTTTCCCACACAGCCTCACATTGATTTTTTAGATTGACTATCTCGACCCTGACAATCAAATCAAATTCCACCAACGACTACCGGAGACAATAATACCAAATACCGAGGCGTTTGACATTGAGGATCAGAGGAGGGAATCAGATGCACATTCTCCACAAATTGATTTGACTTCCCTGCATCACGTCAAGATCTTGCATTTACTCGCTTAAATCATGGTGGAACCGGGGAGCCGCATGTTACCTCCTACACGCACAAGTACCGGACTCATTCTCCGGTTGTTGAGGGAGATCATGTTTGTGGTTGCTCCCTTGTGTTACAGCGACACATGCTCATGAACATCGCGCTCTACACGGTCTCGAGCACAGTAAGTCGTACCAAGAAAGGCGTGCTGACGGCTGTGGAAGCCGAAACTTGTGCTCGACCAAATCTCGGTACGTCGATGGTTGCCGGCGCAATCTTGGCGTTACTGCAAGTAGTGCAGATAACAAGGAAGTGGCGCCAGCTCCGAGCCGTATCATCGCATCTGTTCCTCGTAGGTTAGCGTAGTGCATTTGGAGCTCAGTCGAATGCGAAGAGAACAACATCATCTCTCGACGATATAGGGTGGAATACCATTATAGCACCTGATTCTGCACACCGACAGATCTCCAAGCCACTTGAATCAGTGGTGCGGAAGTGGTCAAACCGTCAAACGAAGAGACGTGCACAACGAGCACGGACAGCTCCTGCGATTGCATCACGGCAATTTCCCCCAGAAGTTGGTGAAACGCAGAGCTTAATTTCCTTTCAAGCGACCACCAAGAAGCGAGCAGCGTAAGGGTTCGTCTCGGATACGCCATGCTGGGCGTTTGTTCTGTAGATTGTGGCCCAATATGCGCCTCTGTATCGCTGAGTCGCTGGGAGAGGCGTTGGTCCGACTCTTGTTGCGTCCGCGGCGCCAGCTTCGTTCCCGCGACTAGCCCAGAGATAGTGGAGCTCATCAGCAAACGGACTGCCACTACCCTCGACTGTTGACCTCAGTGAGCTCACATACCAACTCTTTCTCTCCAAGCGTCGCCTCTTCCCTCCTCTCACCCAGTCGCGCGTGATACCCAACTTCTCTTCTTCCCTGCCTATTTCCAGCTGTGCTGTGAACGTCACTCGTTATCCACCAGAGCAGACCAAAGGTCGCCCGACACATTCGCTACAACATTATATCGCTCACGCGCAAACGACATCTCTACCTAATTACCAATCTTCGGTGCACGAATCAAGATGAAGTCGGTAAGTGCTACATCTCACAAGCCATTCAATCGGACTGCACAGCTAACCTCAGACCCAGTTCACCAGCAACCTCGCCACTCTCGGCGCGCTCGCGTCGACTGTCGCTGCCTCCAACCCGATTGTTGTTCAAGGCCAGGACTTCATTGACTCGGTCACCAACAAGCGTTTCATGGTCCTCGGTGTCGACTACCAGGAAGGCGGCCAGGGCGCCGACTTCAGCATTGGCGATCCTCTTACCAACGCCACTCGTTGTCTTCGCGATGCTGCGTTGATGCAGGTATGTGCAGTCGCAAATTCATCAGGAAAGAGTGCATAGCTGACACCAAACCCACAGAACATCGGTGTTAACACCATCCGTTCGTACAACCTCAACCCCACTCTGAACCACGATGAGTGCATGTCCATCTTCAACTCGGTCGGCATCTACGTCGTTCTCGACGTCAACTCTCCCAACGAAGGACAGCACATCGACCGCTCCAACCCTGGCTCGACTTACACCAAGGCTTACCTCGAGCACGTCTTCACTATGATCGAAGCATTCAAGGACTACCCCAACACTTTGGCTTTCTTCTCTGGCAACGAGATCATGGACGCCATCGACACTGGCGAGAAGAACCCTCCCTATATCCGCGCTCTCACTCGTGAGATGAAGTCCTACATTGCCGAACACGCCAACCGCACCATCCCCGTCGGCTACTCTGCCGCTGACGTCCGCCCGATCCTGGAAGATACCTGGGCCTACCTCTCTTGCGACAACTCAAACAAGGGCAACGAGGATCTTTCGCGCTCCGACTTCCTCGGCCTGAACTCCTACTCTTGGTGCGGCTCCGACGCCACTTTCCAGACCTCTGGCTACGACAAGCTCGTCGAGATGTTCAGCAACAGCACCATTCCCGTCTTCTTCTCCGAGTACGGCTGCAATGAGGTCCAGCCCCGTACCTTCGACGAAGTCCCCGTCCTCTATGGCGAGAAGATGACCGTCATGTCCGGCGGTCTGATCTTCGAATGGACCCAGGAAGACAACAACTACGGTATTGTCGACGCCTACCCCAACGGCACCGTGCACCTGCGCGGCGACTACGACGCCCTCGCCGAGAAGTACGGCGAGCTCAACATGACTCTGATTGAAAACCACAACACCACCGCCACCAACCTCAAAGCACCCAAGTGCAACGCCGACCTGATCGGCGACAACGGCATCAGCAAAGACTTCGACCTGCCCTCCGTCCCCGACGGCGTCTCCGCCCTCATCTCCTCCGGCGTCTCAAACGCGCCCAAGGGCTCCATCGTCCCCGTCACCAAGACCACCGTCGACCTCCCCGTCTACGCTACCAGCGGCGGCGAAATCAGCGGCCTGGAAATCTCCCCGGCGGACGGCAGCGATAAGAAGCCCCTCACCACCGGCGAGCCCTCCAGCACTCCCAGCGCCAGCAGCAACGCTTCCGACTCAGACGCCTCGTCTACCCCATCGCAGACTGAGAGCTCCAGCTCCGCGAGCTCCACCGCCGCCGACAGCGCGGCTGGCAAGATCATGATCGCCAACGGCGCGGCCGTTGTCGGTCTCGTCGGCATGGCTCTCTTCGCGCTCTAAGTGCATCCTTATCGATTTGAAACACAAGTGCCGACACAGCACATCTGCAAACATCAAGCTTGGGGAAGTGCGGTGTTCCCCAATGCTTCCTTATACATAGATCTGCATTGTTTGTTTTTCTTCCCATTCCTGTTTTGTGTTGTTCATACCTTTCAGCATTATGATGATATCCCGGGGTTGTTAAATTTGTTTTCTTTTTCTTCGCGTGGAGGGAGAGCGAGGGAGAGACAGAAATGTTTCTTCTTTTCTCTTTAGTGGAGAGCATCTGTACACATGAAAATCATAAACAAAATGAAGCCAAGCGTGTACAACTTTGAAGCAACGAGATCTCCTTTCATAATTTTACGTGGTAGAATAAGAAATGGCGTAGTGAAGATGCTTGTGATTCAAAAAGTCGCCTGTGGCAATTGCGTTCATGTATGCTATTGTAGCTTGTATGGAATACATGTATTGATCGTACAGCAAGAGCGCAAAAAATGGTGATTTTAGTCTCGCAAATCACAATGCACAAAAAAGAGAAAAACTCCACCAGCGCCTTCGCTTGTCCTCAAATCCAGAAACCAAAAAAACACAGAATACATAAGTTCGCACCCTACCAGTATACTCCCGGCTTCAAAGGCGTAGGCACCGGCGTCCTCGCACTCCCTGGTGTTCGACTGCGGCTCGCACTGCCCGCACCACCAGCAGTATGCAGCTTCTCCTTACTCTCCGTCCGCACCACCAGACCTCCACGCTCAAAAGCAGTAATCCCCAATCCATTCGAAGCAGCGCCCGCAGCAGCTCCAGGCCCATCGAAGTAAGATTTGTGTTTCGGGCTGCCGCGGGAGAAATCTGGTGACAGGCTTCTATTCGCTGGAGTCGCCCAGCCAGATGTGCGGCCGGTGCGAGGCGGGTCGATGGTGTCTGAGGGGCGGTTGGCATCGTCGGACATGGCGCGCAGTTCGAAGCCTTCGTCGTCCGAGTCGTCGGCGCCGGCTTCGAGGACACGCTCGTAGGATGGGCCGGAGGAGGTGCCGAAGAGCTTGTTGCTGAGGGAGAAGCCTGGTTTGGGCCTCTTGCTGCCGGGACTGCGGCCGAGGAATTTCGAGGCTAGAGATGCGCGGCGGTCACGACCGCAGAGGAGGTAGGCGGCGAGCGCGAGGATGACGAGGAAGATGAGGATGCCAGGTGCGCGGCGCGAGTAGGAGCTGCTCAAGAGGCGATCATGCCAGTCTTGCGAAGACACGTCGTCTGCGGAAGTGTCGTTGCCGAGGATGGGTAGCTTGCTGGAAGGATACTGGAAATCGGCAGGGATGTCGAGGCCGGGAGTGTTGCTTCCGAAGCCTACTGCGAATGCCTTTTCCTCGGCTGGTGGCACTTGCGAAGAGGCGTACAAAACCATCTTGCCCAGAGTCCAGCTTACTTCGGTTCCGTCGACTTTATCAATGGCCTGGAAAGGGTCGAGGAAGCCACGATCCTTTGCGCTGTCGAAGATTGAGTGTGTAGTATTTGAGGATCCATCTGTGATCTCCTTGCCAGTCTCCAGTCCAACACGAGGTACACCAATACCGTCATGTAGCATATTGATCAACCAGCTTGCTTTGAAACACACTTCTTCCACTGTCTTCTCGTCCACCTTCTTGCCCCACTTCTCGTCCATTATATCATCTCCTATGTCGTCCCAGTCGCGGGAGCAAAACTCGGTCACTTGCTTTTGATATGTTTGGAAATCATATGCTTTATCCTTATGCGCCATTGCAAAGATCTCATGTGTTGTATGCCAGTACTCAGAAACTCCAACAAAGTGGTTAACTTTGAAATCGATCGCAGGCGTGTGTATACCATTGAGCAGACAAGGCTCGTCCTCGCAAGGCACATCTTTTTCCAGAAGAGGATAGGTTCGCTTCAGGCATTCCGGGAACTGGCCAGTCCCGATCAGATGTGGCTCCTTTCCAGTGAGCGCAGGTGAATCGGAGTACAGCTCTTCTCCAGAAGTTGTTACCAATAAACGCACGGGCAGACATGGATCCGGCAGTTCCTTGCTATCCGGGTACGATTCCAGTAGACCCTCGACGTACCGTCTCCTGGCCTCGTTCGCACCAAATCCTAACCACGTTGTCACAAACACCTTATGCTCCAAATTCTCGCCGTTCACTTTCCGCAAGCGCAAAAGCTTCAGATCCTCCGCATGCTTCTCCAACTCGGTCGCATTCGGCGCAAAAGCGATCTGCGCAGACGCGCCGCCCATATCCAGGAATCCATACGTGTGGTGTCCATTGCCGTGCGCATGATCCTCCGGCGCATCGAATCCTCCCAGCAGGTAGTTCGCAGCAATCCAACCGTACAGTCCCTCCGTCTCTCCAGGTATGACCTGTACGTGCAGCCCACAATCTGGCAGCTGGAACTGTGTGTTATCCCGAAAGTATCCACAGATGCTGTCCAACACTGCCGCTCTCTGATGTTCCGGCAACAAGCGCATACCAGCCGTCGCCAGCAAGAATATCGGCGTGTTCTCCACCTCTTCCGGCGGCACAATCTCCAGCGCAAAGTCGACCAGCTCGGCCAGATGTTCAGGGCCTACTTCCTCGGGCTTCTCGCCGAATGTCGACACACCAGGGTGGACCTTTTTGCGCCATTTCTTCTTGGTCTTGATCTCGGGCAGGCGCTGGAGTTCTGCGGCGGAGGCTGAGGCGCGCGCATTTTCGGCGGTCTTCCATCTGTAGACGTAGACGCGAGTACCCGACGAACCAGCGTCGAGGATTACGCCGTAGCTGTGCTTGCCCATTGTCGATGATCCAGAGCTGTTGAGGAGAGCCTCCTATAGTAAATGTAGTGGATTGAGGCGCGGCGAGCAGCGCATGCTTGTCGAGCAGGTCGTAGATGTTTGCGATGCAAAGGTGAAGAGGGGAGAAGATCGAATGGGCGAGGGTGGTGCAATAGAGTTACAGCGCGGGATCAACATTAAAGCTTGCGTGGCCAGCCCCAGCCCTGGAGAGGAACATCCGAACGCGATTGGTCTGGTCTCTCCAGGCGAAGACAATAATCTCACTCTGATACCGCACTATCTTTACTGCGAAACTGCTTGCATTTTGACTTGTCCACAAATTCTGGAGAAGTGATATGTAGCCTTTCTATTTGCTTAAGGGATGCGTCGTTCAGCCAACCCATCGAGCATCACATGCATGTATTAAATGGTATCAACATCTTCAAGACGACCAACCATTTCCATCTCATCCCATCATTGCTCCAGCATAAACCGAATGAAAGCAGCCGACACGGCAACACCGTCGTGATGCTTCCTCACCCTCTCCATACCATCCTTATACAGACTGTCGTCGAAAATACCCCTATCGTGCCTGTTGTCCAGCAACTCAGACACAACATCTCCATTGAACTCAGGATGTCCCTGCACTGTGATCAAACGCTTCTTCTCGTACATGCCCTGCACGTCGCAGCGCGGTGAGTGGCCAAGGTGCTCGACGGAGGGCGGCCAGGTGTAGACGACGTCCTGGTGCATTTGGTGGATGGCCTGGCGTGTCAGTAATGCAGTCAACGTGCATCCACAAGATCCACAACTTACCAGCTCTTCCACCCCAAACAACTCCTTGCCCTTCGCCGTCAACTGCATAGGCGTAACACTGACTTCCCACCCGCGATCACTCCTCCCAACCTTCTGCTCCAGCGCGCGCCCAATAATCTGATGTCCAAAGCACACGCCAATCAACCGCACGCGATCCTGCGCGAGAACCTTCTTCACAAACTCCACCAGCTTCACGATCCAAACCTCGTTGTCGAAAGAGTTGTGTCCTGATTTAAACCATCGCATCAGCCCACCGTCTCTGTCTCTCCCACCAGATCCACATTAAAAAAGGCGGCAGAACTCACGACTTCCACTCAACAGCACAGCATCCACATCCTCCAACTTCGGGTACAGCTCATCGTTCACCACATCGTACTTGCGCACGTCCAATTCCGGGACCTCGACGCCGTCTTTCTCGCGCACATCGTCCACGCCTTTGTGCAGCAGCTCTTTGAATAAGTTCCCGTAGCCGCCGTACTTCTCTTTCGTCCTACCGATAGGCGTGTCGCACTCGAGGATCGCAACGCGGAGGGGCGAGGAGGCGGAAGGCATGGTCGTGTATACAAGCATAAAGATGCGAAAAGACAAGTAATGTAGCTTCGTTCGTTCGAGGAGGGCTTGTATTCGTGTAGAAGAACGCTTGCTTGCGCCGAATGTATAGTCTAGTATATACCAAAGGACAGAGAACAACGCAATGAACGCAATGAACGCAACAGTCACGCACGCGCAATAACGATTACTCAATCCCTTTCTCCATCACGAGAGATAAACTAGTCCACGCCCTTTCGCGCCCTTATGTCATGGGCATCCATCCCCACTATCCTCCATTTACCGCGAAACAACCAGAGCCGCGGCCACCGATAAGATAACCCAAATGGCACCTTCAACTTCGCAATCGCCGAAGCCGCAGGGGCAAAGCCCACGTGAGAAGCAAGGCGTGCGGAGGGCCGCCAAAGTTTAAATAATAAAGCGTTCGGCAAATGAACGTCCGATCCGGAAAAGGGAAGAGAATGCGGGTTATGGGCGCACACACATATGCTGCACGAATACCACTCTGGCCTTCTCGAAAACCAACCAAACATCACCACTTTTCACTCGTCCAATACACGCAGAAAGATACCCGAGGAAACCGTTCAAAACGAGGAAAGACAAAAGACACACAAAGTCCTCAAGAGACTTGACGAAGCACACTTGTGGTTGTCCCCAAATACCTGTATCATTAAAAGGAGCAAAGTAGGTACTGTCATCTTGAGCAAGCCCAAAGAAAAAGAAGAACAAGACTCTCATGCATTTCCATCGATTGAATCCCAGAGCCCAAAAGCCGTCACCGTCGATCGCGTCTTATCCGGGTAGCTGCTTTCTTCTCTTTTCCAGATAGATGAATTCCATCCGTCATTGCACTCGTCAAAAGTCATGCCTTGCAAGAAAGGTGCTCGTGAGGATGAATGAAGGCCCAAGAAAATTCCTCATATCCCGATACAATATTCATCCAAAACCTGAACGCCAGTTCGTGAAGTAAAACAAGACAGAAAGAGGAAAAGAAGCCGTCGGAGGTGCCTGTCCTCGGAGGTTCTTGGTCGTAGATCGTTTCGCATCAACAGCATCTGACATGGTCTCGTTGGTGAGGGATCATGTCAGGTACAGCCACCACACAGTGTGGGTGGAAGCTCCTCAACTCTGCCTTGAGTAAGGCTTGTTCATCGCAGCGATTTCGCGTGCGATTGTCGCCCACTCCATTTCGCGGCGGAGCGGTCGGCCACGGCGCTGGCATTGGAATTCTTCCCACTTGAGGAGTTCGTAGCTGTAGAGGCGGTGAGTCAGAAAGCAGTTCATGGAAGTAGCGCAAATCTAGCTTCACTTACGAGAATCTTAGGTGAGGCTGAATAATGACATTCAGTCTGCGCGCACGAACGAAGCAGTATGCGCGCGGGAAGGTCAAGCCAAGCTCGTTCATCACTTCGGCGATACAGATTGTTGCAGAGCGGGAGACGCCTACGCGACAGTGTACCAGTGTTGCGGTACCATTGCGGCGACCACGTTCTAACAGAGATTACGGTCAGTTTGTGTTGCAAGCTTGTACAGGAGATAGGGCACTCACCAATAAATTCCAGACAGCGACCGAAATCCTCAGTCAAAGGATCAACACCGTTGTCCTGTACCTTGTCGACGTACAGCAGATTCTCCCGCGGCCATGACATGATGTCTGCATCCCAGCTGATAGGCTCACCGACACTCAATATCTGTCCGATTCCCATCTCACGCAGCATCTCCGGGTTGTCGGCGTGACCTAGATTCCCTAGGTACATGTACGGCAGAACACGGCTTGGCAGACTACCATCCATCTTCTCTAGCCAGAGTGGCGAGGATGGACACAGCGATTTGATGTCTCCGTTGTGTTTGGGCGAGCATTGCAGCAACCTAGGCTGAATCGCTCGTAGCAAAGCGACATCAGAGCCATATGCGAAGAAGTTGCGCTTCTTGTCTTTGTGCAGTTGGAGCCATGCGTCGTGCACAGGCACGTACTCGGCATACATATAATATGCAAGTGCCAATAGTGACGACTCTGTATAGCCGTCTGTGCAGTGAATCAGGATCTTACGTCCAGACGAGCTGCCGTCGTGCATATCACTGTCACCATCATCATCGAGCGACAGCTTACTGTCTCGTCGAGCTCGGTCGTCATATTTGCCGTGGGCTTGTCGGTACATCCATTCGCAGATCTCTACCAAGCCATCGACTTCCGAGTGGGACCACGTTGGAGGCATAATCGCACCAGAGCCGGGGAATTCAAGTTGTGGGATTGCAAGGTCGGTAAGATCGGATCGGATTTTGCCGTCAAGAATGTCATCCAGAAGCTTGAACGCTTTCGCATCGGGAATCTGGGCCAAGTCGCTCGCTTCAATCATCACATCAAATTCTGGCTCATTCTCGCCACGAAGATCTGCGAAGTGCTGCAAGTTGGGATCCGGTGTGGGACCCATCCAGATGTTGTGCGAGATTTGTGAAGGCTTGGTCATGGAGCACATTTCCAAGCGCTCCCAGTGGAAGAAATCCATGACTTTCCCTGTCATGCAGCCTTCGGAGTCCAAAGCCACGATTTCTGGGTAATCGGTCTCGATGTTTGTGTATGGATCTGTTCATTGTCAGAGAGACGTATCCAAGCGCTTGCGATATCTCGCCACTTACCGGCAACAACGAATGTGTTAAAAGGCCTTTCATCCTGCTCATGGGAGCCTCCAATCTTTTTCTGCCAAAGCGCCTGCGCTCTTGAGATTCTCTTGGCCAGGGCCTCCACCTCTGTTCTCGGCGTCTTATTATCGCCGTAAACCACAATATCACTTACAGTCGCCATCTTACAAGCCTGGATCTGAAAATTTCGTACACTAAATCCTTCCCGAGGATCAATCTCCAAAAAGTCACCTTCGTCGTTCTCCATCTCGCCAATTTGGCATTGGAGAATTTCGTCTGGCGCCACCGCACCCTTCAGCTTGCTATGGGTCAGGTCGCCACCAGCTTTGACGACGGTTATGCCACGAATGCATTGCGGAGTACGACGAAGCGACTTCTTGCGCGCAATGAAGAATGCAAGTTGCAATTGGTTGTCTGCATGTAGTCCGTGCAGCCATGGGAAGACCTGCTTCGTCGATGGGAGCGGCTGGGTGGCGATGTGATCGAGTGCCTGTACCAAGGCAGCAGCGGAGATATTATACAATACTGGCTCTTTGCTCAGTTTCTTGTATGCCGCAGGCGGGTGCAAGAGCGAAGTGGTCTCGAGGAGCTGTGTGGAGGTTGGTGGGGAAGCTGGTGGGGTATCAAGCTGGCGTGGCGTCGGCTGGGGGCCTGGCGAGCAGTATGGGATGTGTTTGTTTGGAACGGCGGGAAGCGTGCCTCGCTGTGATGTGTTGATGTTCAGATGGCCAGGCGGAGGGGTGTTTCGACCCGGCAGTGGTGCGGGACGGGCGAGAATGGTCGCCATTAGATGGGTATGGGCGACGAGTGGAGACGCGGGTGGGGACTGGAGATGCTGATGCTGATGTTCGCCGCAAGATCAATTGGCTGCGAGATGGGGTTGTGGAGAGTATGCACGTGGATGATCGTTTGCTGGAGGAGATGCACGAGGTCGCGAGGGCAGAGGGCTCGTTATCAGTTGGTGGTTGAGGTGAAGTCGGACGCAGCAGCAGTGGCGGGCGGCTGAGACTCGTGGAATGCGGATGGTAGATTTGGGCGTGTTTACATGACGCGGCGGGAGGGTGATAATGCAGACGGAGGGTCCAAACAAGCACGCGTGGTGTATGTAGTGGACGACGATGAGACGGAGGAGTATGATTGAGGAGTGTGGTCTGTCTGGGTCGAGGCGGGTGGGACGGGCGCTGGGCTACCTGGGTGTATTATTATTGCGGCGGCGACGATAAGGTCGGCCATTAGCGCTGCAGCCATGTCGTGCGGAAGGGAAGGCACCCTGCGCCCGACCATGGCAAGCAGCCAGGTTCCCCGCATTGCGCCAAACGCCTTGAGCATCGCATCTTCCCGTCCACCCACTACTCTTCTTCCAGCCTACTGAGGGACTATCTCTAGCCTATCTCCATCTGTGCATGTCCATACACTTTCGCCTTGCTCCTCCATGCCCTGCTCGACATGACACTCGACGCACAAGCGAATGTTTCATTCTGTAAGAAGGCACCCTGTCCTCGTCCACGCAACAGCACCAACACAGCCATGACTGCGTCCCAATGGTCGCACCTAGACGCCGCATTGAGTTTCACTCGGATCCAACACCCGAGCACCGGCGCATCTGGCCTACGGTACCGCTCCACAC
>Ga0265797_10010364_pt1 | contig 11885 bp, 10 predicted proteins | sample P2T30metagenome_FD_192433 | JGI IMG/M metagenome (GOLD analysis project Ga0265797, IMG submission 192433) | Plant litter microbial communities from East Loma Ridge, Irvine, California - P2 T30 | ecosystem: Environmental > Terrestrial > Plant litter > Unclassified | place: USA: California... | reverse complement strand
GTGGTGTTTGTGTGCTGGAGAGCGGACAAGTCCTTCTTGTTTCGCTTACGCTCGCGCTCGAGCTCTTCCGCGATCTCTTGTTGCAGAACGAGGGCTTCAAGAGAATCGTCTCTCTGCTTCTCGGTGCCAGCCAGACGGACTGTAAGCCTAGCCACAACCTCCTTCTCTTGGTCAATCTGAGCCCCAAGGCGGCGGTTCTCACGCTTGTGGTTCTCGATCTTGATCTTAAGTTCGTTTGTCTCCTTTGTGAGTTGCTCAGCAAAGGCTTGGAACTTGAGGAATTGCTGCTTCCAGCTCTCCAATTCGTCGACTAGGAAGTTGTTGCGCTTGGTGACCTTGGTGAGCTCGTTGTCCATACGGCCCTTGAGGTTGATGAAGTCCTGCCACGCTTCCTGAGCATCGCGCGAGTATTGGTTGCGCTCACGCACGATCTCATTAAGGTGGCGCATGGACACCTTGGTCGTCAATGGCTTCTTCTGGGAGCCGCCGAAGACAGCCTTGAGACCAGTGTTCTTGCCCTGCTTACGAGTTAGCTTTTTGTCTAGAGAAGTGTGGGTATGTGCACTTACCAGCTTCTCGCATGCGTGATCCATGACTTTCATGACATCGTCCTGGTTCCACCACCCAGGTTCCTGCACACTCTCAACTTCGCCACGCATGACAATGATCTGTCCTGCGGGAATGAGCTTGCCGCCACCGTATGCGGAACGCAAATGCTGGGGAACACCTGATGGTGAGACATTGCCATTGAGCGACTCGGTCATACGGTTGACCAGCTTTGACCGCTGTTTGGCGGTCCAGGCATTGGGTGGGTTGGAAGTGAGGACAAAGTTGCGGTCCAAATCGACAACCAAAGCGTCTGGTGGTGCCGTGAACAGAGTGCGGCACTCTGCAGTAATTCCGAGAATGTATGGACCGGGTTCCTGGACCAGATCCTTTGCGTGACGAGCGTGAACGACCGGCACGTAAAGGCCACTCCATTCGTACACGCGCACCATGTAGCGAATCGTTTCGGCTGCGATTGTAAGCATCGCCGGGTAATGCGAAATGAAGATGATGCGACGAGTGGGCGAAACAGCAGCTTCGAGTACACCGACAATGTTAGGGATGCTCAGGCAACAAAACAGAGGCCACATGGCGAAATTTTGGAACCCGCTTGCCAAAGCAGGGAACTGGTAACACAAAGCGTAGTCCTTCATATCAATACGCACGAGATCGTTGAGCCTGGGTGCAGGGAAGCTGAGAATGCGTGATACTTCCTCGGCATGGAAGAGGTTGGTTGCCTTGTTCCAGTGGATCCACATGCCACGAAGATAGTCGCCGAGGAGGTTGTAGAGTGGGTAACGAGACAAGAAACTCAGGCAATAGGGAATCCAGTAAGTCTCGCCTGGGGTATCGAAGTAATCTGGTTCTGTGCGCCTGCGGAGATCACGGATAGTCTCTGCACGCTTGTCGTCGGCACGCGACCAGACACGAAGGGCAATGCCGTACAAAGTGTGCGACTCGTCCTGCTGAAGAACAAACGCGTGGTGCACGCAGTGAGGCTGGCTGCTACCAGTGCAGATCTCAACATCATGTGGGAAACATGCCTATAATTGTTAGCAAGAGCAATATTGCTTCAATAAGACACGAATGAGGAACTTACTCGCATTGCCGCGTGCAGCGACCTTGCAATCTCGTTATCCTGCTCGAGTCTGGGACTGCTTCCCAAAATCTCAGGCAACCAGAATTGGCCAACTGCACCCTTCATGTGCCCGATCTTTCCTTGCGGCGGTGCGGGTGCTCTAGCCCATTGCGACGGCTCCCTGCCAACACCACATACCATGTAGGCATGAGTGAGGGTCTTGGGAGCGCGCTGGCTGACCTTTGGCTGGCTCATATGGCCGGTGGGCTGCGCAATTCGACTGTGCAGACTGGATGTGCGATTGGGGATGACGAGATCGTCGGCGTCGCGACTCTGAGGACGGCTAGCGCTCGAACGTGGCCTGGAGGTGAAAGAGGGCGCCATAACAGGTCGCCGCGGGTGGGTGATTGGTGATGTATTTGTCAAGAATTAGGGTGAGAGGCTGCTGCACACAGATGTAAGGTGATGGCGAGAGCCTCGGTAGGTGGTGTAAGGTTTGCGAGAGACGTTGGAAGACGATAGGTCGTTGTCTCCTATTATTGATGATCGAATGAGTGCTGTAGCTGCACTGTCTGTCCCCAGAGGACGATTCCAGCGTCCAGAGTCCGGTGAGATAACGGCGAGTCTGTTTGCTCGCAGACACAGCAGCGAACGGGCAGCAGCAGCAGCAGCAGCTCTCGAGCTGTCCGGGGGAGGTGGTCGAGAGAAGAGAGCACTACTGATTGCGAGCGGCAGATAGAGTGCAGCACGGCCGGCGATGGCCTCTTGAACGACGGCTGAGCAGGATGCCGGGAGTGCGCCGGGGGGTCGACTTCTGCCCCTTGTACCGAACTCTAGCGCAGGCCCGGACGCCTCTGCAGGCCTAGCGATGTGATCAACTAAACTTACTAGAGCCAATGCGGCGCGCATGCAGCACGGAAGCCTTATCCGAAGGAGCGGCGCCTATAGCGCTGCGTTGTCAGTCTTTTGCCGTCCTTAGGCACAGCTCGACGGGAACTCTATCGCGACACGATTCGCACATGCAGACGACCTGCTGGTGCAAGTGGTGCTGCTACGCTCTCACCACATTCCACATTCGCACAGAGCTGGCCCTGCGCAAACGCTGTTCGTTTGCCGCCGCCGTGCTCAAGGGATTATTCCGGAGGCGTGCAGACGCGCTAGAGCGGCAAGGTCGCATCATCATCGTCGTCGTTCGCTTCGACTGTGATACAGCTGCTTGCTTATGTATGGAAAGGGGCACTCGCGTGTCCGATAATACAGGGTAGCCCATATGTTGTCTCACTTTGCTCGAACGACATGAGTGTGAACCTTACGCGAGAACCCACCCTTCCAATGCCCTATGCATTTTTCTCTGTACAGAGCATTCGGTGCATCTGTCGGCTCGCTTGAGCTCCAATCTATGTATTACAAACCTTGCTAGCAAGGTATCTCCATAGCAATACTCGTCGCTTGCGAACAAGGCCTCGTGTGCCCCATGCTCTCGTCTGCTGACCGTCACACCCTCACAATCGGGTGTGCTCGTGGCAGTGATGAAGCCATGTATCACTGCAAACGGCTCACTTGTGCGTGTGTTGTGTGGTTCGGTGGTTCCTTGCTCCGCTCTCGCGGAAGTCCGCCGCCATAAGCCAACCATTTTTGATATGCTGCTCTCTGTCTTACACACCCTCCACCAATATTTCCGGAGACTAATGCGCTGCAAACGCAGTGCGTGTCTTATTTGCCCGGCGCACGTATTCCATCAGCTGCCACACCTGACGAGCCTGACTACAGAACACCGCAACAATGATGTCGTCTTCCTTGCCTTTTGCAAGCGGAAGTGGCTCCTGTGCCTGCCTGGTATTTGCGCTCCGGCTCTCCACAATCGACAATCGTGAAATCCTGGTAGAGCCCCACAGAGCGGCACCGCCGTACTAGGAAGATGCTCTAACATTCACTCTGAACATCCCCAGTTCCTTGCCTTACCAAGCATCACCTTCAAATTACCACTTCTCATTCGTCCAGTTGAATCGGCTGGAACGTCTGTCACGATATCGCTAATCGCAGCTAGCCCACTTTTCCCTGGAGTCTGAAGGTCTTTCGGCGCCTGCGGCTGGGCTGCTGAAACTGCGGGACAAGACCACCACATTGAATCTCCGTCCGGACCCCCACCTTGTACAAGTCCTTTCTTCATCTCAACATCGCTTCGATCCATGCATGATTACGACGTCTGCACAACCCTAATCCAGCTGATATTGTCATCATGAGCGACCAGCCGCAGTCTCTGGCGGAGCTGTGCAGCATTTGGTTAGTTTGCTTCTCTTCACAGATTTTCACTTCGGACCCTGTGAGGTGTGATTGCCCTTTTGGGCCATCAAATCACGTGCTCCACTTTTGTCCTTCTTGCACAGCTTTATTGGGACGAGCATTTCCACTGACCTGCTACAGCTATACGGAAAAGCCCAAGTACCGGTGTCCGCGCTGCAAGACGCAAACATGCTCTTTGGCCTGTTACAAGCGCCATCAACAGCGCGCCTCATGTAATGGCCAGCGCGATCCGGCCGCCTACCTCAAGAGATCAGAGTGGGCAACGCCTTCTGGAATTGATCGTGATTACAACTACCTCAAATCTGTCGAGCGACACGTAGACCGTACAGGGCAAGACGTTCGCGAGAGAGGTATCACTGCCAGCCACTCTGGGCGTGGTGGCGAACGTGGTGCAGCTGGTAACAAGAAAGTCTCGAAAGCTTGGGCGCCGGGTAGCGCGCTGCAGAAGTATCTGTCTGATAATGATATCAGAGTAGAGAAAGCTCCTACTGGCATGAGCAGACAAAAGGCTAACATGACGAGAGTCACTAACAAGGGTAATGTCATGTGGACTGTTGAGTGGGTGGCTGCAGACGGCAAGAAGAACGTCGACAACGATAGCTCAGAAGGACGACAAATCCGAGAGCTGTGGGGTGAGATGAAGGCGAAACGACTGAATGCTGAGAAGGGAAAGAAGAGAAAGCGCGAGAGCGAGAAAGCAACCGTAGCGCAAACTCCGAACGACCAGGAAGTCGAGCAACAAGAACACGCCGATACGCCTGGAAAAGATCTTCAGCCTGTGGTAGAGGCTTCGGCAGTCAATGATGGACTACCAGCACCCCAGGAGACCGCAACAGACATTACTCCAACTCAGCAAACTGAGGCCTCTTCGTCCACAGCACACTTAGAGGGTCAATCCAAAAACACGACAGATTCCAACAACATGGTGCCAGTCCCCTCGGAACAGGACGACGAGTCTGCAGACACACATACGCCAGAACACTTCTACATCCTTCGGCCTTTCACAGCGTCAAAATTGACCGTGCTCACACCAATCGATGCATCAAAGAGTCTGACCGAATGCCTCAAAGAGCAGACGGTGCTGGAGTTCCCCACTATTTATGTCTTGCCTGACGAGCCGCATTCGTTACCCGATGGCTTTCAGCTGGCCGAGCAGTACGAGAAGGCACAGAAGGCTGAAGAAGCGGAGGTTGATGCTTTGGTGCAGAGAACAAATCAGAGTACAGGAGGTGCTTTGGCGGCCTCACATGAGGAAGAGAAGCCACTGGACGCCAACAGCATCCTTGATATGTTGAAGAGGGATGTCGGTGTGTAGAGTAAGATAGTGTTGTGTATTACTAGGCGAAGTGATTTGGCTTGACGACTTTTCTACGCATGAATTTACGCACAGCAGTCTCTCACCTCCGTACATGTATGGCCATGAAGTCGCTTCTATAGCATTATCGACAACTTTGATCTTGAATTTTGGTTAACGACTAGGTACTCTTGAGATTCTTTTCGAGTTTCTGTACATCTAAGCAACCAATTTTGCTACTATAAGATATCCCGAGTCCAAAATGACTGCGTAGTACCATTGAGATGCGCCTGATCATACTGTACGTAGATCCATACCCGCGAACCTGTAGGAGGTACATTGGTCTAGAATTCATGGATCGTGAGAACATGTCTTTGAGGCTGCACGAAAATATTCAGATACTCTATGTTGAGTAGTGCTAGTCAAGGATCAATGAGAATGCTACTCACATTTGTGAACGCCTGCGAGAAACAAGAACTATTGTTTCGTTGATTTTGAACAAGAAGTGGCGGATGTTTGTACCGCAAGTTAGATCGTGTGATCCAAGCAACTTGAAGCCAGCAAACCTCCAGGGTCTCCTTGGTCCGCTGACGAAAGTGACCTTACCCTCACCATTATCCGAGACTCCACCACACCTATCGCACACGCAGACACCCACAGAAACGACTGTTGATCTTACGACAGTGGAGAATACCTCGACGTCCTGCTAATATACACATACGATACCGAAGCAAGCGCAATCAGTGCCCCACACCACTCGTGTGACTTCGCTGTCACTGTACCTTCAACACCCACGAACATACCACAAACCAATACAACGCAATCATGGGGCGCGACCGCGATTCCGATGTCCCTCAGCCTGGACCTGCAGTCCTCACATCTCACGCTGGACCCGACGAATGGCTTGCGCAAGCCAAGCTGTGCCGCTACCTGCCCGAATCCGACATGAAACGCCTCTGTGAGACAGTGAAAGAGTGTCTGATGGAGGAGAGCAACATCCAGCCGGTGTCCTCGCCAGTCACTGTGTGCGGTGATATCCACGGGCAGTTCTACGACTTACTCGAGCTGTTCAGGGTCGCTGGCGGCATGCCGGGTGAAGCAGATGAGAGGGAGAAAGCTGCAGCAGAGGCCGCCAGGGCGCCCATGAGCCCCAACAGGGTTAGTAGTATCAACCCTGCGGACATCGAGCCGCCAACACAGATCAGCGACCCGAAGGTGAAGCGGAAGATGAAGAGGCGGTTCCAGAAGGACTCAGCATACACCAGCGACGCGTCAAACGCTGGGTCAGAACTGGGAGAAGAGGAGGAGGAGCCCAGAGGCAGAGTCAGGAGTCGCAGCTTGCAGCAGGAGGAAGTGGAGTTTGACGAGGACGAGGAGGATGACAGTGAGGACAGTGGAGTGGGAGTCAGAAGCCCTGGACCGAGCCGGAGCAAGAGTGCAGCGGCGAGACAGGACCATGCCAACGGAAACCAGAACTTCGTCTTTCTAGGTGATTTCGTGGACAGAGGTTATTTCTCCTTGGAGACTTTTACACTTCTTATGTGCCTGAAGGCAAAGTGAGTTTACTACCACAGAGAGGAGTAAGTGTTATCCCACTGACCAAACTAGGTTCCCTGACAAGATCACACTCGTTCGCGGAAACCACGAGTCACGCCAGATTACCCAAGTATACGGCTTTTACGAGGAATGTCAGCAGAAATACGGAAACGCCTCTGTCTGGAAGTCTTGCTGCCAAGTCTTCGACTTCCTTGCCCTGGCTGCTATCATTGATGGTCGAGTACTTTGTGTTCACGGTGGTCTCTCGCCCGAAATCAGAACCCTTGATCAGATTCGCGTAGTCGCCCGCGCCCAAGAGATTCCTCACGAGGGAGCATTCTGTGACCTTGTGTGGTCCGATCCGGAAGACGTCGACACGTGGGCGGTATCGCCTAGAGGTGCAGGATGGCTCTTTGGCGAAAAAGTGTCTTCAGAGGTATGGTTCAACTGCTGAGATGTGCTCTTCGCCTAATTTGCTAACTGTCACTTCCTAGTTCAACCACGTGAACAACCTACAACTTATCGCCCGCGCCCATCAGCTGGTAAACGAGGGCTACAAATACCACTTCCAGTCCCAAGAAGTCGTCACCGTCTGGTCAGCGCCCAACTACTGCTACCGCTGCGGCAACGTCGCCTCCATCATGACCCTCGGCGAGGATCTAGAGCCAGACTTCAAGATCTTCAGCGCGGTGCCCGATCACAGGCGTGCGGTCCCGGCTGGCAGGAGAGGCGCGGGCGAGTACTTCTTGTAGAAGGTATGTGTTTCTCTTTTTTCTTGGTCGTAACGACAGTATACTGGTCCGGGTTCGTTTGAAAGAGCTCGGGTTTTGATGATGCTTTCTGGTGGTGGTGCGGGTGCCAGACTGGCGCTTAGGCGTTATTGTTTTGGACGTCTTTTTTGTGCATTGGGGAGGAGGGCGTCGTTGTGTTGCTTGATTAGAGTACTGAATGATACCCAGAAATAGATGACATTTCTGATTTTCAATGTTGGCGCAGAGTGACTGGATGTCCGTTAATGTGCAAGACGATGGGCGCTGTATGAATTCCAGCGGCCTTCCAAGACTACGCGTACATGTATGCAAGCGTATGAATTACGAGGCCTGCAACCTGCATGTGACGCATGTAGTCTACATACGTTTACATGTATACATGTACTTGTCGTCGTGTTGTCCAAATGCACACGATGTGCACATGCGTGTGATCAGATGCACGGGTGTGGACGTTCGACAGGGTTAGGGTATGGGGTGTAGTCAACACCGCCTGCCTGCGATCACTTACATGTACACATGTGCATGTGATGTGCACTGCATGTGCCTACATGTGTTCACGTACCGTATCGGCACATGGGAAGTATCATACCATAACGTCTGTGGTCCAAAAAACACACATCAGCGGGCTCGTGCACGAATCATCAACAGTTGAATTGTCTTTGCACGATCGAACATTAAACATGGAAGTTCACAAACATACCTCAGGCGTTAGTTAACGATGACTTCACTGTTCCTCAATCTTAAGCTACCTCGGTTGATGATAGTCTTCATCATGTAGATCACATGCATTCTATTTGGCCTTATCATAGTAAGGTAAGTTGTGACTTTCGGCAAGAAGCTTGTCTGTATTTCCTCTGCACGCACGAACGGCCTCTTCCGAGCCAAACACTTTGTACTGAGCATCGTTTGTGGCGGCGCCAGATCAGTCGAAGTCTAGACACAGTAGTTCAGCCACAAGTATGCGATCACGACTGCTCAACTGGTGCGCGATTGAGATTGAGTTGCGATCGAAGCACCGACGATGTTCGAACTAGTGATCACGCAAATGGCGCACCCAAAGTGGAAAACTAAGCTAAAGTTATGAAGATCTGTCGAACAGGCCGATGTTGAGGAGATCGGGGAGGTGAATTTACACTTGCACCCCGAGGAGATTCCGTTGTGAACACGCCATCGGGAGGCCTTTTCTGATTGCATGTGTGTGGAGTAGTTTGGCAGGTCTCGACCGTAGGCATCCAGCGATCTTTGTTCACGCCGGTCAAAGTTGCGCTGCGTTGTTTGTGAAGCCATCCAGCTCGAGATTATATTTTTTCTTCCCTGTGCAAATACAAGATGTCAGGCGCAAAGCATACCTTAGATCCAGTGATGTTCACAATCACGTGAACGGGAACACAATCTTCAACTCATCTCAATTTTGCATCCTTTCGACCCGCTAAACTCACTCCACAAACCTGCAGAAACTCTGTTCGGTTAGTCTTGACAGGCTAACGAGGCACCGAGGGTCCGGTGAGTCCGGAGAGTCTAGAGGCGCAGTGGTCCCCCTTCTGTGAAGCCAGTCCATTTCTCTGGCTCACATAAGACAAACAACTCCAAGGCTCAGTGTAAGAGCATGCGAGCTTCAGGCGAGACCCTGAGTACAAGGCTGGTGATAAAGATGCGGACGACGCGCACTACTGTACCTGAATGATGTACTCTCGGCTATGCACGTTAAATTACCGACTGAGGTTCCTACAGTAGCGGGTGCACTTGGCTGGCTGGCTGACAGCAGTCTCAGGGGCAGGTCAAGGATGACATGACCGGCCGAGGAGGCGCATCCCTGATTAGAGCTGCGGGAGGGTAGGTAGCGCAACGATATGGCAACGTTGTGACGATGTTCTTGCGAAGGAGGTTTTCTGCAGACGGCACGCTGCTGTGCAATGTGGAAATGAAATGGTAAAGAGTTCTCGAGTGTTATAACTGCTTCAGGACGGCGCTTGAATTGCGCCCCGCAAGCAAGGAAAGGGCAGGGCACTCGGAGTCGTTTCATACGCAGTTCGTTAAACCTTGTCGTCCACGTGAAGGCAAAATCGTCGCCCTCACTTCCCATTTGACGCGGCAGCACGCTCGGACGCGGACACCCGGCGACGGCCTCTACGTGAGTCGTGCGCGCCCATCGACGACGCTGCCACCACTCACCTCACGCTCTTCACGCCTGGCCTGCGCCGGCCCTAAGGTACTCCTTTGCTCGCCTGAGGCCCGCGGCAACGGTACCTAGGTCCTCGCCAGCAATAATCTCGCTATCCAGCAAACTTCCCCTGCCAGCGCGGCCATCACCCACCCTCCTGCCCGAATCATCGCTAGCTGCTATCGGGAACCTCCTAAGACACCTCTCCTGCGTTGCCAGGCTACTTTGGCCTAGCGCGCTCGCGCTGTTTCAGCAGTTATGCAGGCCGACATCGACGGTACCGCGGTCATGAGTGCCGTTCCTTCGTCTTCACCAGCCCAACGCGAGCGCTCGTTCACCGCGACGGCGGCCGACAGGATGCGCACCAACCGGAGTAGCAGTCGTATCAGCGTACGCACTCCAAGCAAACACAGTGATGAGGACTCGAGCAAGACGGCGGTGAAAGTTGGTAAGTGCGAAACCTTGATGTAACGGCTCACGCATCACAACGCTGACCATTTGTGATCACAGTCGTTCGAGTACGACCGCCTCTGAACCCGACTGATCCTGGCTACGACCTCATTCCGCAGCGATTCCGCGACAGCACATGCGAAGTACCGTCGAACGTAAGCTTGGTGGTTCAATCGCAACAAGGAAAAAAGCAATTCGTCTTCGACCGCGTCTTCGAGGAGGACACCGTCCAGAAAGATGTCTGGGGATACGTCAGCGACAGCGTCAACTCATTCGTACAAGGTTACAATGTTTCCATTCTGGCGTACGGTCAGTCTGGCTCGGGCAAATCATATACCATGGGTACTTCGGGACCACAAGAGCAGGATGACCCGGAGCACATGGGCATAATTCCTAGGGCAGCCCAGACATTGTTCGAAAAGCTCAATGCTTCGTCAGCGCGACCAATGTCTGGATTGAGAACCCCGAAAAGATATTCTACACTCTCATCTGCAGTAAACAATCAGACCGAGGGCAACTGGACACTCAAGGCGACCTACGTAGAGATCTACAATGAGCAACTCCGCGATCTCCTGGTTCCTGAAACGGTGCCGCAAGCCGACCGAGCGACTGTAGCAATTCGTGAAGACACCAAGGGTCGCATCCTGCTTACTGGCCTCACACAATACGACATCAATTCCGCGGATGACATCTATGATGCGCTCAATTTCGGCTCCTCAATCCGCCAGACCGACGCAACTGCAATCAACGCACGCTCATCGCGCTCTCATGCCGTGTTCAGCTTGAATCTGGTCCAGAAGAGGAATGACATAGTTCCTGCGACTCCGAGAAAAGAGCACACCAGAGCTTCACCGTCAGAGAGTGCGATTCGACCGGAGACTGTAGTTACGATCGACAGCAAGCTGCACTTTGTGGATCTTGCTGGCAGTGAAAGACTGAAAAACACGGGAGCCACCGGCGATCGCGCAAAAGAGGGCATTTCGATCAATGCTGGTCTTGCTAGCCTCGGCAAGGTCATTTCGCAGCTCTCTTCCAAGCAAGGAAACGGACATATCTCTTACCGCGATTCTCGACTCACCCGATTGTTGCAGGATTCATTAGGCGGAAATGCAATCACCTTCATGATTGCCTGTGTGACGCCTGCGTCTTTCCACATGAACGAGACATTGAACACACTCGACTACGCGCGCAGAGCACGCTCTATCCAAGTACGACCAGAAATTCAACAGAGCCATGAGGAGGGTGACAAGCAGGCCGCAATAGACCGTCTACGCGCCGAGGTCTCCTTCCTCCGCGAGCAAATCAGCCACTCCGAGCATGGCGTGGATCGTTCTGGCAGCGTCCGAGCGCGTCTCGGTGAAAGACCAGGAAAGCAACAAATAGAGCTTCAGAATCAGCTCATGGATATGCAGGAGAACTACACGGCACTTAGTCGACGCCATGCCAAGCTTATTTCTGAGATCTCCAAGGCTCGAGACGATGAGAACGCGGACACTCCTACACTGAAGGAATCTCTTGGTGAAAGCGCCATGGAACGGTTGAAGCGATCGAACAGTTTCGCCGAAGCAGTTGAGCAGGTCGTGCTAGAATACGAGAAGACCATTCAAACGCTGGAAACCTCTCTCTCATCGACCCGTGGATCACTCGCCAGCACGGAAAGCACCCTCCTGGAAAAGCAAACTCGCATTGCCTACATGGAACAAATTCAGCAGCAGCTCCAAGCTAGAATCCAGAAAGCTGCAGACC
>Ga0265797_10010363_pt1 | contig 11885 bp, 13 predicted proteins | sample P2T30metagenome_FD_192433 | JGI IMG/M metagenome (GOLD analysis project Ga0265797, IMG submission 192433) | Plant litter microbial communities from East Loma Ridge, Irvine, California - P2 T30 | ecosystem: Environmental > Terrestrial > Plant litter > Unclassified | place: USA: California... | reverse complement strand
TTTAATAGATAGCACAATGTAAATAAATTAAAAAAAAAAAAAAAAAAAAAAGGACCTTAGCTTACAGCTAGGCTTTGTCCTTACGCTTGTTAACAAGTCTACTAACGCTAACAACTTTACAATCTAAGGCAACGTAATCCACTACAGCTCTACGAAATGCAAGCGCGTTACACAGAGCGTACTAGCTTCAGAGATCTATAGCATAGTTAACGGTTTTAACATAGGCATTGCTATTGCTACTACACTTAGGATAGTAACAGAACAACTTAGACTACTTTTAATTCCCCTAGTTATCTGTACAGACTTATACTCCCTATACAAGTGCCTTGTAAAGCTTTGGATAATAAAGGAGAAGCGCCTTATAATTAACATTGTAGGGCTGCGTTAATTATATAAGCGTCGCGAGATTACAGAGATCCGCTGGATTAATAGTAACAACAATCCTGCAGACGCCTTTACTCAGGCATCGCTAAACCGCGCTCTTAAACGCTTTATTAACAGCAATAAGCTAACAGTCTAAGTAGATAGCTAGGTTTAGAGGCTAACAGGCTCTAGGTTTTATGCTTTACACATACTGTTACTACTAATACACACTAACGTGCTGGATAAGCGAGTCGGACAGGCAAGCGAGTCGGACACCTAAATTGCTGCAAAACGGCCTCTGAGATCTCACCAACGACTCTATACTATGTTCTAAAATTTACAGAATAGATTTGCATCCCTAATCCGACGTCATGAGTAGAATCGAGAGGTAATTAATTAAACTGCATTGTGAAATACTGTACATCTGTATAGAATCAGAAGCCAAAACTTAAGATCTCAAGAACTGGAGACCTAGTAACTTCATAAAGCCAACGATGGCCTTAGAGCATGTGCAAGAAGCTATGTTCACAATATTAGAGCACAATATAGAGCCGTTGTTGAGATCTCAGAGGCCGTTTTGCAGCAATTTAGGTGTATTTTGGGGTGTCCGACTCGCTTGCCTGTCCGACTCGCTTATCCAGCACGTTATTACTACTAACACATAACGTGCTCCATCATCGCGTCGGTCACATCATCGCGTCGGTCAGCCGATTTTACTACTTAAAACAGCGTTTCTTGGCGCTGCTATCTCAACAACCGCTGAGTAGAATTCTCTGAAAATTTGATAGTAATGCTGCATCCATATATAGACTATTGTTCTAGAATTGCTAAGCTCTAACTTTCGTAAGTCGGAAGTTATTAAAGAAAATCTAGATTAACGTAATCCACCATCGAGTGAGACAACCCATCGAGTGAGACAAAAAGGCTTGGCATCACGAACTCACGCTACGCCTCTTCAATTTCATCGCTATCAAGCAAGGAGCCTACGTACGTCGTGCTCACATCAGATTCAGAAGATATCTCTGTATCTTTTCTGCACGTGCGCGCGTTATGCCCAGTCCCGCCGCAGTTCCTACAGCGCCGTACAGCTGGTTGGGCTGTTTCTTGATCACCACCACCACGAGCCTTCTTAGATTGCTGAGGCCCTGCAGACGCCTTAGCAGCTACCTGCGCCGCAGCAGTCCCATACTCCATTGTACCACCATGCTGGATATGCTTGCGTTTGCGCGTTTTGCGCTTGGTTATCTCTGCTAATTGCTCTTCAAGCTCATAGATCCGAGCAGCTTGAAGCGCGTTTTGGTGCAGCATTAGCTCACCACCTTTTATAAGCTGAGAGAAGCCAGCCTGCGCAGTAACTGGCGACCGAGTAATAGTCTCGCGTACCAGCTTCGACTGAGACCCAAACTCGTGAGTATTGCTCGGAGTCTTTGACTGCCAGGGCGTTTCCTGTGGTGGGGGTGCTGGTGGGGTACGCAGCCGTACTTCAAGGCGATCTAGCACCACCTGGGGGTTTAGGGGAACATACCCTGAACCCCCAAAGGCTGCTCGGCAGTTAGCCTCTGTAAACACGTCGAAAAACGCGTCTCTAAAGGCTGGTAGGAAGCCTTCCTTGTTAATATGGAAGACGCGTCGGCGCGCCAAGTCTCTAACGCGCTGGGAGTACTTGCGCTTTAGCGGCGAAAAGCAGACCACATCAAGTGGCTGGAGGATGTGCGACGAGTGAGGAGGCATGCAGAGGGTTAGGATCTTATGTTCGAGGCAGTAGTCCTTAAAATCCTGGTTAAGGTGGCTCTCATGGCCGTCCAAAATAAGCAGCCGGTACACCCCCACCTGGCGCGTCTTTGTATGCGCGTCAAAGTGCTTCAACCACTCTAGACCTAGAGCGTTGTTTGTCCAGCCGTTCTCTGACACTGAGAGCTTCCAATTGCGCGGTATATCTGCCTCTTCGTACCACGCTGAGATGTGGACGCGTCCCTTGTAGATGATGAAGGGCGGGATTGCGTACCCAGCAGCGCAGATGCCCTGGATCAATGTAACCCACTCGCGATCGCCTGGCTGGACTAGCTCAGGACGAGCGCGTCTCTCTGCGCCTGTAACAACCTTCATTGTGCCAATTACGCCCATCTGAAAGCCAGCCTCGTCAAAGTTGTGCACGTCGTCGTCGTGGACGCCGTACTTGGCTTTGGTCTCCTCCACTAGCTTGAACCACGCGCCAATTGTCTCTGGATCCTCCTGGAGTATTCTCTGCCTATCCTTGGCTCGATTGAAGGCCATCTTAAGCTCAGCTGAACGCGTTACAAAGCGCTCAGCCCAGTGCGTGCCAACTGGCTCACCACTGCGTATAGCTAGCAGTTTATTAGCCATATCTGCCACCTCGCACAGCCGGGGCGCGAATCCTCGCGAATCGAGGTCGAGGATATATCGGACGATCGTCTGCTCTTCGGTCGCAGTGAGCTTATGTCGGGCGTTGCGAGTATCTAGGCGATGCGGGATTCCGTTGTATCGGCGAGCGAGTGTTGCAAGAGGGACCCTAAACGCCTCAGCAGCAAGTCGGCGGCTTTTAAAATGACGCTGGTTATAGGCAGAGAGAGCAAGCTGGATTCTGCCCTCTTGATTAGATGGTTGCGCGTTCTGTTGTTGAGGCATGTCGCGATGATGAGGGAGTAGAGAGTCTTGGCAGAAACTGTCTCACTCAATGGGTTGTCTCACTCGATGGTGGATTACGTTACATAATATTATCAAGGATGTTCAGGCTCTCCTTTTAACGTACTTTTGGTCTTTGGTAGCACTGGTGGTAGAGCTTCGCTCAGGTAATCGATCAGGGATTCTTGCGGCACCTGGTGCCAGCAAACCGGAAGGCCAGGAACGGTACAATCTGCATCCAACATGGCTCCAGTGATGAGAATGAACGTGTCATTGTAAACGTCAAGGTACTGGCAGTGCCCCGTCTCGCAAGCCTTGATCTGGTTCATGTGAATGTAGATTGGGTAGGCAGCGTGCTTTACGGTCCCGCCCACTTCTGGAGTTGATCCAAGCTATCGTATTTTGGAGTATTCATCAATCTTTACGGTTTGCGCGGTAAATGTATGAGCGACATCCTGGCCTACAGTTGACAACGCCTGGTAAGCCCGTGGGGGCCAACACGTTCGAAAGTGCGCTACCATGCTAGCGTCGACAGCATAGTTTTGCTGCACCGCGAGAAGTTCCACGCGTGTACGGCAATGCCAGGCTGCTATCATATGTCCAGACTGAACGTGTGGGTGCGAGCCAATAAAAGTACGTCCCGAATGGAGGCAGGTTTGCTGTAGTCAGCACGGAAACCAACAGCACGCCTGTGATTGTCATATGTACGGATCCTCAGTGAGGCAATGTTCGAAGGGGCGTAAATAGCCGGCAGCAATGCATGAGCATCCCGCAGTAGGAAAAACAGACGGTGGCGCGAAACTAGCACTGTACTGAATGCTTGCAACGATAACGGTAGCACAGAAACAGACGGAAAGGAATAAATGTTGTGTGTGCGACCGGAACAAACGGCCTTGATGAAAGAAACGAAAGGCGCGCAGGGATCAGGATTTGCTTGCAGGACCTCAAACGGTGGCGAGGGACGTCTGTAAGCAGCAGCATGAATAGATAAACGAGAGTCGTTTCGTTGTGTATGTGTCGTGTCCTTTGATCGGCGCGCGGAGGGCGTTGTGGTGTTGGAAAACCTTGTTGTTCGGCATGCACCTCCTGTGCGAGCCCCGGTGCAACAATCCGCGCTTCCTCTCAACTCGACGCTTGCGGTATCGTGCATCTCGTGAGGCACCTCGGAACATTACCTTCCCTGACGGCGCAGCGAAGCTGAGGAGGATAAGAGTCAGATCATCCATGACGGAACCTGGTGGGATCGAGTGCATAGTACGGTAAGGCCCAGGTATCCTAGGCAACGTGCAGGTGGCGTCGATGTAGACTTGTGTTGAGGCAGGAAGTGCATCCGTCCCCTGGGCTGAAAGTGGCTCCAAAAAAAGCTGAACTGTGTGGATGTATGACGGCCAGGGAGGGGTAAATTATGACCAGTCTTTCGGTCCCGGGATGTGCAACGTTGGCGGAGCGTGCCTGGGGATGCGGTCTTGTTGGCCATGAAGATTAATTGCGTCAGTGCTTGAGTCGATGATCTAGATAGATGGATTGTTATTGCGGTCGGGCCACGAATAATGGTGTGTAAGAGGGTCAGTTGGAACTTGGATGTCGTCTGGCTCGCTCGGCCTTGCATGGCGGGGCTTAGTACTCTCTCGCCACTGGACGAGCTGCCACATGCACTTCTGAGGACATCGTGATTGCCGCTTACAGACCGTCAGCGATCCGCGGGACGTGTCTTTGTCTGGCCGCAGATTGCCAAAATGCCGGACAAGCTGTGTGATGAGCTGGACATGATCTAAAATGTTCAAGCCATAGCAGGCATCAGGATTACCGCCGAAGTGGCGGGAGCAATTGGTACCGAACAGGTCACGTTATGGTACTTGTAGCATGAAACGTGGAATGCAGACAACGGCTAGGTATATAAAGAGGTTCGTGGCGGCGGGGACGAATTTTGGCGAGCAAGTCTCGACCAGTAGTTGCTCCCATGATGGGGGCCGGTGGTGTTCTGAAAGGTCGAGATACTTGTTCAAAGACAGAAGCAGTTACTCCAGTCAGACACTCACTGCAAGCGCGAATCGCAGTGCAGCTTCGAGTGCCTTTCAACCGAAACTTGATCCCTATGGCGCAGCCTTGTCAGTCATTCTGGAAGTCATCCGGTCAGACACGACGACTTGACCGGCTCATGAGGCCATCATTCTTAGTCATGACACTGGGGACAGCAAGTTACCGTGAAACGGATTGTGGTTGCCTTGGGACTGAAATGTAGCCATATTGGCCTGGTGAGGATAGCGTGGAGTTGGACGAGATCTATTCGTCCGGATTCGTCTTACCTGCTTATTCCAGCAAGCAAGGCGGGGCAGGCACATAGAAGTCTTGAGATCTCCTTGCAAAGACGCAGTATAGAGGCTAAATTCAGCATAGTTGGACATCGCATGTCAGTGCTGAGTGAACCAAGAAACAGAGAAAGAACTTGGTGGAGCGTATGAAGGGCTCGCCTATCCGAGACAGTCCGTTTGCCGCGATCTGCTGTTGTTCGACCAAGCATGATGCATCGCGCAACCGTGACCGGAAAGTTAACGTAAAGCCGAGCGTTACCTATTGCTGAGTGCTGCGATCGGTAGGTTCAGCGTCTGACGGGGACCGGGAAGATCGTCCAGGCGAGAAGGACAATGACACGAGCAGGACGCAACCTGCGGATTCATTGTCTGTGAGCCAGAAATTTCGCGTCGGGAATTGATACACGCTGGGCATGTACGTGGCTGGACATCGTTAGACAAACACTGTGGTTTGATGGCGGAGGACCGGATTGACGACCTTGTCGGTATCCACGATGATTTTGCACTATGTTAGTGCGATGCATTGTACGCGTCGGGCATGGGGCGCGATACGTATCAGCGCGCCCAAAGTCGACTAATAAAGGTTCCTAAATTGGCTTAGACTGCTCTTACACACTCACGCTTTCTATGGAGCTTGGGCTGGGCAAGGGCAACGACTCGCGCTCGTATGGGAGCATGACTGTGCCGAGGGACGACCGTATCACGCCTCCGGATCCTTGAAAGTAGTTCTCGCCTTCTCTACGCCGAAATCTGCATCGCTATCTCCACAATGTAATTGAGTCTGACATGATTGCCTTTGCAAGAGCTGCATGCGGCAGGTGTGTGTCGACGTCAATTGCTGCAAGGATATCACCTAGACTTTGCTGTTAGGAGCAATGTTATTGCAGCACCTAGATCAGCTCACAACTGCACTGTATCACCGTGACTGCTGTAGGTGCGCTAGTCGAGGCGGACAGGCCTTTGGCACTCTGCATGGAGCTCAAGTGGTGCATGTTTGAGATTTTGACAGTGTAAGAACGGAGTCCTTGTGTGAGGTCGTATCCATGGACAGCGTACTCCGTACTCTGCCTCGTAGTGACCAAAACGTCTCCACAGAGGATCGAGCTGTTAGCCGCTAGTGGCAAGTCTGTGCTGTAATGGTTACCTCTAAAGATTGCTCGCATGCTTGTTCACTGGAAGGCGGATTACGTATGCATCTATTTTGCTCGCGATATCGCCCGAGGAAAGAGCGAGATCCATGTCCAAAGTACGGAGTACGTATGACGGCTTTTGCAATCGCTTTCAGCAACATTTCTTCACAAAGCCGAAGCAAGAAAGGCCGGATCATCATAGCAGAGACGACCACTTTCGTTGGGCGTCGGGATCCTGCGTGACCCATGCCTCGTGTGTCGATGGCAATAATCTCGTCACAGTTCCACGGTTAGCGCTGCTGGCCTCATCAGAGGCGTTTTTCGTTATGTCGGTCTGCTTGCAATGCGAGAGGCCAAGCGCAGCAAATCCAAAAGCAATAACGCTTCATGACACCGTCGCTAGCTCGAGCATACATTCACGAGCCACGGATGGCTGCTTCAATGTACATCTTATGATCCTTGATCATTGAGCTGCGTCCGCTAAGTCGATGATGGATCCGACACAGCGTGCGGGAGAAGAGGGATCAACCAGTCGCGGACCCCAGGTGTCATGCAAGCACAGAGATGTGTGTGAAGTGAGCAAGGCGCGCGCAACTATGTCGATACGTGTTTCGCCAGGGGCGTTGTAAAGGCTGTCCTGCGGTGCAAATTGTCTCGAATTGGAGGAAAGATGGTCGTATTTAGCGTCGGGTGCGCAGGCTCTGATTCGGCGGAAGCGCCGGGCCCGGTGAATGCACGCAGCACTGGACCGCATGATTGGAAGTGGACGCGACGCGAAATCATTTGCAAAGAGGATTCACGATCAGCAGTCTCGCTCAAACCTGAGCCTGCAAAGCTTCGCGTTGGAACAGGGTTTGGGCTCGGAAATAGGGGTTGGTTAGGGTAAAGTATGACCGCAAGCCTGTTAGGGCGGGCTGGATGGCGGCTGGGACATCGTATCGCTCCTGATATTGGCGCATCGCGAGACGCAGTGTCGTCGCCGTGGGCGTGCAGCAAAGTCTGCTTTTTTGGTGGACGCGATGTAGTAGAGCGAGTGACCCACTCGGTGCACCAGAGCTACCACTCACGGGGCCCGCAAGAGTCAAACACGGCATGCGCGGAACGTCAAATGCCCTTCCAGACCGCCCGGCTGTGTCTGATGATTATTGATGGACGATGGCAAGCATCCTGATTCCTTTGCACTGCACGACGCCATCCGAGGTGGTTGCGCGCATGGCTACCTAACGCAACGCTCAGCCGCTTACCACTGCAACGAGGGCGGCAAGCGAGTTGGAATCTGGATGTCCTCAGAATCTTTGGTGCTCCGCCTTGGCCGACGCGTGCTGAGCAAGAGTAGGGGAGGGCAAAGCCAAACTTCGTCTAAATGCGCAGAGTAGTGGCCAATGCGAGAATAGTTGATGAGGCCACCAGCGCTATTGTTTCCTGCGCAGACGAAGCGTCCCACCGCGGTCGGAACATCGATCTGAAGCCCTCGCCGACTGCGGCCAATCACAGCGACCCGCTTTGCTGAGGCTGTACAGACGGTGGTTGCGCGGCGCAGCTGGGGAAGCTGCTCACTTGGATTTGATTATTCATACGCCGGCACGCGGAGTCGAGGGCTGGTGTGTGCCACCCAAACGAAGGGATGCAGCCCCCCACTACGCACTCATGTTCCCTGGTGAATCGTGATGGGGCAGCAAACGACGAACCACAAATGACATGAGCGCTGGCTGCAATCGGCGGGCCATGCCATGTTCGGCCTGGCAATGAGAGCACACCAGTAAAGATGTGTGGTGATGAAGGTAAGAGAACAGGGATCTGCCGGGGTGGTCGATTAGGTACGCTTGCAACGCCCGGTCTCACAAAAGTCTGATTATTGTGGGCTTTGTTGTGTGCGCCGAATGGAGCCTTGGCGTCGCGTCCCGGCCACCCCTGCTGCTTCAGTGCCACTTCCCACATGCCCTGCTCGCCGGTCGCGCCTGCTTTGTGTGCCCGTGTCCGTGCGCGCTAAAACAGCAGGCGCGGTCTGGTTGATGTCAGAGCATGCTTTGCTCCTTCTGGATCAGCCTCTTGGTTATCCTGGAACAACCCGCGTCTTCTTTCATGGGAATTATGTACGTGAACGTTACTCGTCGGCCTGTGGCTATTCACACTCCAGCGGACCAAGCCATGCTGGTCCAAGGCCGTGTTTGGACCACCTCTAGAGACAATCCGCTTCCGCCTGTGCCTGTGCCTACCATTACCACTACAATACAGTAATTGCACGCAACAATCACCACTGCTCGCTTCTCCCCTTCCTGACCCGTCCTCAATAGCACCTGTCCCTTTGCAAACGTCCTTCGAACGAGGTTGCATCACGCCTACCGACCACATATTTGCGAAGACGCTGTCAACAGTCCAACTCTCCTTGCTTGTACCTCCAGCAGTCTGGATCACCACAACGCTCGCTTCACCACGCAATGAAGTGACTGCTCATGCTCACCGCCGCCGTCCTTCACTTCACCATCACCGCTGAGTCGTGTCCATGCTCGAGCTACAGCTCCCTCGTCCGATGCCTCACGCCCTCCCACGGGAGCCTCCCTTCGACTTCTACTCCTCCGCTTCTCACCCCGTCTCCAAATTCGACACCACCATGCAGCTGCCGATGCCCAGAATGGCCAGCGGCCATCAGCATGACCTGACCAGAACAGCCCCCAGGGCGCCCCTCACGCCTCCCGACCACCCAGGCTCAGCTGTCCGCATGGTCTCTCTGCCGCCAGTGCAGGGTGACGGATATCAGTATGGCTACCAGCTGCCTGCAATAGGCCACTCGAGACATACAGCAGCACCGCGAAGTCCCAGTCCTCAGCGACAGTCACAACAGCCTCCGCAAGATGCGAGCCAAACACCAAAGAAGAAGTGGAACATCTCACCAAATCTGCGGATACCTGAATCCATCAGCACACCGCAGGAGGGCTTGCCTCAACTAGCGGCAGAGGTTGGTTTACCGATTTTTTCGTTGATCGCCAAGACTGACTTTGGCAGATAACATGCTTGTTCTGGTTCGAGAGCTCAAAAACACTGCAGCAAGTACTAGACGTGAACGCGCCATCCCACGCCATTCAACCACTCGTGCCCGATGCGCATCCTACCATCGGCTTCAAGAAATGGGTGGCCACCATCCTTACCACCACACAGGTCGCCCAAAACGTCATTCTGCTCGCCCTGCTCTTCGTCTACCGGTTGAAGCTCACGAACCCCACCGTCAAGGGCAAGCCAGGAAGCGAGTACCGACTACTAACCGTAGCACTCATGCTCGGGAATAAGTTTCTCGATGACAATACGTACACGAACAAGACGTGGGCAGAGGTTTCTGGCATATCCGTGCAGGAGGTACACATCATGGAGGTCGAATTTCTGAGCAACATGCGATACAGCTTGTTCACATCGAAGAAGAAGTGGGAAGAGTGGCATACGATACTGGGCAAGTTCGGGACTTTCTTCGACAGGGCCTCCAAGATCCCCGCCTCCGGCACCATCAGCCCAGGCGGACCACCTACTCCAGCGCTCGGGGCGCCGCAGAATGCTAGGGTGTCGCCGCGGAGTGCCAATCACACTTCACCACCGACACCAATGATGTACTCACCAAATAACCTAGCCTTCTCGAACACGCCGTTTTTGCAACCTCAAGCAACATCCGCCACGGTATCGCCGATTGGCGCTCTCCCAGAGCTCGGCCCCATCGTGCGAAAGCGAAGTGCTGACCACAGTGCCGAGCCTCCTTTCAAACGACAGTCGTATGGTTTTGCACCGGGTCCATACAGCAACGCTCCTGCCATTCCAACTCTCCAAACGCCCGTTGAGCGGTCCTTTGAGCCACCGCCGTCTGTCAACCGCCTGCCACCCCTCCCGAGTCTCTCTATTCCTGCACCGCAGCAGATGCAATCAGCGCAAGGGAGGAATTGGCCAGAGCTTTCGCTTCCGGCACCCGGCAGCCGCTCGATGGCAATGGTGTATCCCCCACCAGTTCAGTGGCAGCAACCAGCTGGTACACCCACCTCGATGGGCGCAACGCCATTCTCGAACTTCACACCGGCCTCCGACAGTTCACGCCAAATCAGTCCCTATCCGCCCTCTGCAGGTTCCTCGCCTGTCAATTCTTACCCGGCCACGGGTTCGAGACAACTATCACCATCGCATTTCTTGAACCAACGACAGTCGCCTTACCGACCCGTTCGTGGAGTGCACACTCTACTGGTCCCTCCACCGTCGACTTCCATGCATAACCCAGCCCAAAATGTTGCCTATGACCAGATGCAATACCAGCCCCTTGGAAGACCGATGACCGACCGCCGCACCGGGCTGCTGCCGTACATGGATCGCAGCGCATGGCCACCGACCAACCAGTTCAATCAGCTCCCCGTTCCTCAGCAGCCGATCTTTCGTTGAGGGTTGAACACCTTACCTTTCTATGTACACATGTTTTCCGCATAAGAGCCCTCCTTAAGGCCACTTCTTTCTTTCTGTTTCTCGAAAATATATTTTGCTGCGTTCTAGCGTGCATTGCATTGGGCGGCGAAAAGTCACGGGCATCACACCGGTCAATTGACTTGACTTGGTGCATTTTTCTTTACATCTTTACATCGCCCACAAGCTTCCAGTGGCGATGTTGTACACTGATATGCCCACATGTGGCCGGCGGTTTGGGAAGGCCGTGTGTGCCACGGAGCACATCTGTGTGTAGCACACCTGAGCAGAGGAGTTTGGAAGTGTGCAAGGCACGGAAGCGCGAGGAAGCGCTAGTATCGATAGCTGCTTTTAGTGCAATCACGAACAATGTGAAGCTCTCAAACTAAGCTCTTGCCTTAGCTCTAAGATTCTCCTTTGGCAACATTGTGGTGGTGTGGTTCCCTCAACTCCGCCCCCAATCGTGATTGTTGGCGTCCCGTAGATTGATTGGTTGAGATACTAGTGAGTGAGCTCGCGTGCACTTTCCGCAGATCCTTGCAAGTCTTCGGCCCTTTGAGCGGGGCTGGCGTTCCCAACTTCCAACATCTCCGCTCGCCGTGCTTGTGCCGTTTTTCCCAACACAACGATCGATACTGGGCATTTTACATGTACTCACGAAGCCTCTGTGCTGACTTGTAGATGATTCGGAATAAGAGCAGGTTCTGGGGCAAGGCGGTGGCGCACCTCTGCCAACCCGTACCGGCGAGACATGACAATCTCATCTCCAACCTAGTCGCGCATCAAACATCGGACTCGGAGTTTCTCAGGCGTACCCTGCGAGGACATGTTGCGGATTCCAGGCTGCGTTGGTGGATGCCACTGGAGCGGTGATTACATGCGCCACGGCGGGCAAGGAGGCGTGTTTGGCATTTGGGATTGGGGCCGGTCCGGGATTGGTGAGATGGACGGATGTGGAGGGATCGTGTGGAAAGGAAGAGAATTTGACGATGAGCCTTACGTCCATTGATAC
>Ga0265797_10010362_pt1 | contig 11885 bp, 11 predicted proteins | sample P2T30metagenome_FD_192433 | JGI IMG/M metagenome (GOLD analysis project Ga0265797, IMG submission 192433) | Plant litter microbial communities from East Loma Ridge, Irvine, California - P2 T30 | ecosystem: Environmental > Terrestrial > Plant litter > Unclassified | place: USA: California... | reverse complement strand
ACGAGAGATTCTGCGGGATGTCGTTATGCGTTGTCTTCGTGTACAGACATCGCTGCTTGCATCAACGCACTTGCTTAGAACTTTCCAGACAAAGACTACCTCGGTACCTGACTGAGATTAGAAATTGACGAAGAGCGCGATCAATAATCATATACAGCGATACAGGCACCGGCATATGTGTCAAATGTCAAATCAACGCTGCCGATATTGCTCACCGCCGCCAATATCAACGATAACGGTCTCGGAACGGTCATCCATCTACGCCCGGGCGCGCTACCGGCGCCATGATCCACGACTAAGCCGTTGCAAGGATAGCAATCTGGCATCTTACCCTTTGCGGCAAAGCTGCCTCGGCGAATGCGTCAAGGTCATCATGGTGCTGGCCGGAATTTATCTTTTGGCGAGTGCACGCGTTGTTTTCCAAGCGTCCAATTCGCAACACCTTGATGGTCTGTCGGGGCACACAAGCAAAACCACGTTGCGTCTACGTTGTGCGCTGATTGACTGCGTCTTTTCTTTTTGAGTCGAATCTTATCGATTGTGGAGTGTCTTGTCGCGTTTAACTGGGAAGACGTGTTGTTGGCTGCAGCGATACACCGATCAAGTGCATAAGCTGAGAAACGCCAACGACTGTACTTCAAGAAGGGGAGTGCACACAGTATCTGGAAGCGACCCGACACATTCTGCGCCTTTTTCAATTTCCGTTCGTACCGTGCCAAACCCAACAATTGGCAAACTTCCACCATGGAGTCAACAACCTACCAAGCCGATGCTCTTCCAGCCTCGCCGTTACTTCGCCTTCCTTTCGAGATCCGTCTCATGATATACGAGTACCTACTTCTACCCTCGACGACCCCAACGACCGGAAACGGAACGTCCGTCGCAAACTTGATCCCCGACTTCCACACATACCTTTCAGACGACACGAACAATGATGCTTGTACGTTGAGCGTACGGACCATGGATCCATGGCTAGGATCACAAGGCCCGAAGACGTGGAGACGAAGGAGTACATACCACATCAGGACCGGTACGTTTACACATTCTTGGGACAAACCTAGAAGGATAGCCTTGGAAACTGCTCCTCAGAACGGTATCATTGACTGCATGCTAACAACATCAAAGGTCCCTTCCTAACCACCACAACACCAACAACCTACCGCGTTCTCCTCTCGCCCTACACAGCGCACCTCCGCCACACCGTCCCCTCCCTCCTATCTCTAAACCAGCAAATCCACGCCGAAGCCAGCAAAATCCTCTACTCAACCTACACCTTCGCCTTCCACACCAGCATCGAAGCCGCCGTACCCTTCCTCTCCGACCTGACACCCAGAAGCCGAGCGTCCATACGGCATATCAGTGTAACAAAAAAGGCCCTGCCCTACAGCAAAGAGTTTGACCGCGCAGAATGGGCAAGTCTATGCGAATATCTCGCTACCCCGTCGTCTCCCTCCGATGATAGTAGTTCCGAGGCAGTACCCCCCGTCTCCCTCCGCACCCTAAACTTAAACGTCATATCCGGCAAACCAGACCACGGCTGGGACGCCATCACTCCCATCACACCCTCTGATTTCGACACCATGCTCCGTATGAAGAACGAGTGGCTTGGTGGGAACGGCGATTTCGGCGGCGTGGATCTAGAGTGGGTGGAGCAGGTCATGGCGATTAAAGGGTTGCAGGAGGTTAATGTGAAAGCGATGGTGGAGAGATGCGCGAGTCCGGTTAGTGAGAAGCAGGCGTTTTGGATTGCGTTTAGTAAGAGTGTTGATGAGGGGGGGTTTGGGGAGTGGGTTAGGGGGAGGATGATTCGGTAGATTGATGATGGGCTTTCGCGAGGATGTGTAGGTTCTACTTGGGTTCAGGTGGCTTTGGTGTTGAATTCTGGGATGTGTGGTTTGATTCTCTTTACTCAGTACAAGGTCGTTACTATCTCCAGTTTCAGTCCCAGTGCGTGCACTTTTCTTTCTATCTCACCTGAGCCAGACGCCCGCTATAGATACACGGTATTCCCTCACTCTCTCATTAACAAACCACCCAGGACACATGGCTGATTGGTAAAGCGCCCACACACAATGACCTAACGAACGCACGTCCAACGTAGTACTGGCGCTTCACCGCGCTGGTTCTAGCTCTGATCAAGCACCAACTTTCTCATTCCGGTGGAGTCAAAGGGCTGCTAGGGCAACCTTAACGCTCTTTCAACGCTGGAGTAGGAAAGCTTGGTCGTTGGGCGTGCAGAAGTCTGGCGAACTTAGTATCATGGGTCGCTACCGTTGGAACTGATCTTGCTAGGCTATTTCGTGATGCACATCCCGGGAGTTAAGGTGAGACGGTGCAAACTGGCTCACTGGTCATACAGGGCGGTTCGTGTGCGGGATATGTAAGTTCGAGTCTTACTGTGTTCAGATCTGGTTTCTTTTTGTTGTTTGAAAGGGGTGAGAGGCAAGTGGTGGCGGTGTAATCGTGGCTATTAAGAGAGCACGGTATATGTGTTGAGAATAGCTATGTTCAGTGCGCTGGTAAATGTGGGTTGATAGAGTGCGATTCCATATTTTGATTGCCATCCACTTCACCCTACTGCATTGCGATGATGCAGAGCGAAGCGAGCTACTTATAACTTCCCTGACATTAGAGACCTAGACGAAAATGTAGTTTCACAAATGAGAGGAGTTGCAAGTACACTACACTTCGCAACATCAACCTCTCTCTCGCCGCATCTGCTATGCTTCTCCATATATCCAACAATTCCCTAGTCTTCCATCGAAACCACACAGGACACATGGCCTAATGGTAAGGCGCCCGCACACAATAGCCTAGCGTTGCCCGACGGTGTTTCAAGGAATCAATGGCTTCAAGGAATCAATGACTTCAAGGAATCAGCCGGGCGTGTCGGGGCGTGATGCGGGACATGCAAGTTCGAGTCTTGCTGTGTCTATTCTATTTTTGCTCTTCTTTTCTGACGGTGGGATGTCTAGTTGGGTAGTCTAATTAATATAGCGCGGTTGTGATAGAGTGGTGTGTAAGTTGAAGGTGAGAGAAAGGCTTTGAAGGTACGCATAATCTAGCGAATGAGTCTCTAAGACCATTGACAGCGCTGATTAACGTAGTTCCACTCCATAGCGCTCATGATACCGTACCAGTGAGCGATAGCGCTTAGAACGATGAAAACGTGGAAAAGCTGATGTGATGCGCCCCAGATGTCGTATCTCTGCGGTCTCCAAGATTCTGGAAAGTGAGTCTGTCACATGTGTCAACCAAAGCTCGGTCTTGAGAATGAGGACGTATCGATGAACATGCTAGCCTTACCGCATAGAATCCAACTCCAATTAGTATCAAGATACCCTCGAGGTAGTAATAACGCAGGCCAGTCTGCTTATCAAGCTGATCATGGCCAAAGATGGATACGCCATGCAAGATCGGTGCAAACGCCGAGAAGCCCGTTGCGATGAATGTTGATAAGCGTAAGGTCTTCCATCGCGGGCCGTGAAGACTGGGGTTGATGACCGTGGTCGCCGTTAGTGTCCCAAGTGTGATGATCTAGAAGGGTTAGTCCAGTCATACAACATCTCATTAACGCCGTTCTATCAACATACCATAAACCAGTATAATTTCTGCAACCCGGGTTCGCAGTAGAATCCAAAATGAATGCCAGGTATGAATGATCCTACGATCTGCCCTATAATCGCGACATAGTCCGCTTTCACCCATAAGCTAGCATACCCCTCCGAATGGCATATCAGCGTATGATATGCAGCCGAAGTACCAAAGCAGACCACGGAGGCGGTAAGAAAGATGCGGAAAACGAGTTGATCGGTCCATGTCGCTTGGGGAAAGCGCGCGTTGAAATAGCGGTCGAAGGAGTAGCTGGCTAGCAGAACGAAGATGCCGGGGATGAGGTGCGTGTAGATATTTACGGTTTCGTTGTGTAGGCAGAGTAGGCTGCGGAGGCAGAGAGGGATGGATTTCGTGACGGGCCGATAGCCAGTAAGGATGAAGGAGTTGTGCGCGTACCAAGATGGCACCTCATGACTATCGTGCAGCTTGACTGAAGTGTCGATTCGCGGTGTTTCTTGAGGTTGTGAGTCTGTGGTGCCGCGCGTGGCCATGGCGCAAGTACTCAACGAATAACGGTGTTGTAGGGACAAGGAAAAAGACGTGAAAAAGAGAGGGGTTTGCGCGAAAACGGAATGAATTAGTATGGAAATTGAATCGGCGATAGAGATGCGAGGGTTCGGCAATTAAATCCGTCAATCACTGCGGTAGCATCGCGTCGCTTGAGTCAGCGCGTTGGGCGGGCGGTGATGGCGGTCCGTTTAGCACGGACATGTTAATCAGGAAACGGTGCATAGACGCTTCCACAACATCTACACGAATTTCAATGTTTCTACACACCTAATAGTTGTGGGTGTTTGTGATGGCGATGTCGGCTGCGGGATTGCGCGGGTGTTGTGAGGTTTTGACAGGAATGACGTCAGGGAACATCGGTCGGTTGTTAGGCGTCGTGGTGACGGGACGGTGTTTTTCTTTTACCACCACGAATGTAGAGAATGCAGACCAACAAGCCGAGTATTCTTAGGTCACAGCTTCTACGTGACGAGGCGTTTCTTCAGACCTAACGCCCCAATCGTTATGCGTGCGGGTGTCTGTGCGACCCGAGAGATGTGTTCACGATGATTATGATGATGCAGCCACTAATGGCTGGGGTGGAAGATCAGTGAGAAGGCAACGCTCTCTGCTCGGCGGTGTCTACATAGCCAACCACGCCATCCGCACGAGTCCGCTCCTCATCTCGACCGGGCAGAAATTAGCTGTAAGCCATCGTGGTGTTACTGCCCTCCCGTCAACTAACCGCTGTCACAAGGCTAGCGCACCACACGCATGCGACAGCAACGTATCGCCAAATAGAGTGTGGCTTGAGTGTCTTGTCCTATGGAACCCCCACACTGCACATGAGACGGCGAAGCCATGCGTCCGTTCACACCTAGGGTCAATACCCCTGTTCCGCCTTGAGGCCAGATCCTAGTCGGCTCCTATGGCTCTCCTGCAGATTTCAACTTAGATTCGTGTTTGCAGTCCTCACATTCAACATATCGCTCGCAGCCGTACGTCTGGTTGGCTCGATTTGTATCTCACCGGCTCGCAATGTGCCATTTCACCTGGGCAGGATGTGCGATCTCTCCAGCTGCTTTCAGTTAGACGAAGATGCGTCTGTAATGGCCATCATGTACCAACGGTAGTATATATAGGAGTTCCCAGTGCTGGATAAACATTCTTGGGAAAACAAGTGCAGGTCTTTCCCGACCGTATCTTAGTACGGAGTATACCTGCCTCTGGAAGACCTTCTGGTTCTTCGCGCTGCAACATACACTACATCCTACTTCTACCAACGTACGTAGCTTTTCCCTGGTCTCTGACAGCTCCAACAATGGCTCCATGAACCATGACACCATGCTTACGAGACTGATCATGATTAGACTAAGCACTGTATCGCATAGCATCGCAATGTCATCTTCCACTGGTATCACATTCGTTGAGCGAGCCGATGATGAAAGTAGACTGTCTAAGCTGCCGAACAACGACTCTCAGCTACCTCAGATAGTCAACACTGACTCTGTTCTACCTACTCACTTCGTATCACCACCTATCCACACCCCAGCTCTGTCTCCTTCCAGCACCCAAGCGGTACGTTTGAGTATCGACAATGCCGGGACCGCGCCAGATGAGACAAGTACCTGGATCAAGCACGTCAAGGAGTATGCTCCTGTTGTTGGAGTTGTTGGCACTGTTCTCGGTGTTATTGTGGCCATTATTACGGTCGCAGTCAAGTGAGCCTGATAGGAGAAATGGCTCGGGTCTCCGGAGTTTGAATCGTTTGTTCACGCTGAGAGACTCTTTGCGACAAATTTTCAGGAGCCATCAGTCACTGATGAACACGGGAGTGCTCGTAAACTGTAATGGACAGAACTATTGTCGCGATAGAGTAAGATGAAATACCAAACAAAAGTTTTGTACAAAAGACGTTCATGTTTCTACATTAGTCCGTTTCCTCAAATCGGTGGTTTTCACCTCAAAAATGCCGATCTTCCAACGAAGTGTAGTGATTCGTGCGCTTACTAGACCGCCGGGACAGGTATCAATCTAGCCATTTGCCTCGCTCACCGGCTTATGCCGTGTCCACCAACTGCTGTCGTGCAAAGGCGGGCAATTCTAAGGGTATCTGCACAGTGACGAATATCATGTCCAGCAATTGACAGAGTTGCATCACTCGAACAGTGTCGCAATACACGCCCGTGCTAAGAGTACGTCTGCTTTTCTGCGCAGGGCACAATGTCCTTATCTACTTAGGTGCCTGCATAGTAAACAACAGGCGTCCTTCATAGCGGACCGCACTTTCAAGTATACCTAGATGCATCAGGGTTTTACTGTTCTATGTTACAATCTAGCTCTACACTATGCGTGGTTTCTGAGTAGCCTTAGGCCTCTGAACAAGATCCTTTGAAATGTGTTAAGTTTAGAAAACTCTCCATCAGGTGCGGTTATAATTCGTGAGATTCTTGGCATGTAGCATTTAGCGTTGCGGTGTGTCTTTTTGATGATGCTCGGGGTCGCGGCTTAGGTATGGCTGCGCTTAGGACCTCCCATTCGTTGATGAAAAACACCGTTGCGGCGTTGGGAGGGGGCTGAGTCGTACGCCTGGGGCAATCGCAAAACATCGAAGATATATATCATCTCAGCACTGTTCAGGACTGTCCCGAGAGAAAATATCAAAGCCTACAAACTAACAAAATCTTCAATTTTATCTTCGCCGTCCATTACTCGACATATTGCGCAACGTGCATCTTACTAGCATCTCAGTATGTGGTTTAGTCTCTCCTAAATCTTGACGTCCGATTGGCTGCGTGCGTGATGCTAATCCACTATAGTCAAACAAAGTACCGCATTCCGACGCGATGTCCTCTACCAACAGCACTGTGGTCGAGCAAGTCGACAAAGACCTGGAACTACCTCAACTAGCCAACAATGTATCTGTGCTCCCTCAGCTGGTCACCACGAAGCCTAATCTACCTCCGCTCCAGTCGGTTAACACCAACTCAACGCTACCTACGCATCACGTACCGTTAAGTGCCTACATTTTACCTTCCGCCTATAACCCCAGTCCCTACAATGGCAACCAAACAATAGCCCCGACGACAAGAGCTCCCTTTCAAACCAGGCTTACTGAGCAAACTTGGTTTATTCATGTTGAGAAGTACGCTCCTGTTATCGGGATCGTTATCGCTGTTCTTGCAATCGCCGTTACCGTCATTGGAATTATTGTCGGTGTCATCGTTGCTATTACAGTCAAGTGAGCCATTTGGGGAGACGGTTGGAGATTGTAAGCAGCGTCGCATCGATCGAATGGCAAAGGCTGTGTGCAACGGAGAACAAGGAGTTGTCAGAGCTACTCATGAAGAGTGCTCGTAACGTGTAATGAGTTGAACTTTTGTGACGATACCCAATGAAATTTTTGCAAGGAAGAACGTCGAGTACTTCCAAAATACCAGTACTTATCATCGAAATTGATACGACAGCTTGTACATGTGCGTACGACTTGAATGAGAGGATGCATGAAGTAACTGTCCTTCTCCGGATCAACAGGCGTTGGTGTGTGTAAATGGGAAGATGATGGGCGCTGCGGACACTGGTTGTGCGGGTTGACAGGGGTGGGCAGGCATGACGTGAGGAAACACCATCACACCGGGTCTGACAAGGGTCGTCCTTGCCGAGCAGCCACGCGCCCAGCCTCCTACTTCGGTAGACACATCCACGATTGCATTGCGAAGAGTATACAGGTAAATGTGAGTTTGATCCTTGAGTAGCCTAAGCTGGTGGGTAGGTGTAGGATTGGTCCTCAGCTAGCAACAAGATCCCGATGTCACCAAAAACAAGAGCTACCGCTAGCCTATTTCGCCCCGAAGTCACTTCAAATAGAACGATGCAGCCTTTGCTTGCTCCCGACCAGGGCTTAATGATTCGAAACATAGCTGGAAGTGAACGCATCTTCACATGGGTCCTTCTCGGGGGGGTTCTAGGTTTGCTTCCCCGGTACCACATCTGCACATGCACGGGCTACCGATATATGCACGAAAGCACATGGGTTCAACGGCACCGCCCTTGTCAGGCCAGGTCTTTCAGAAGAGTCTGTTCCAGTTGACAATTACGGAGACCTCGGAACAAGAAGGTCGTGCCGTGATGAGAAGAGCTGTCGCTACCTAGATACCTGGACAGTGCCTGCAATGCGTTCACGGCAAGTCTGCATTATATCCTTTGATATCTGCCCCAGTCGGTATCTTCGCAACGAAATTAACAGGGATACGACGCTATCTGTGCTACTAGATACAAAAAGTGACCGCGCCACGGTACCGGCATCGATGGTAGACATGGCCTTGTATGAGGGTCGCCTACCGACATTACCGACAATCTTGGGAGGTTGTCCGGCAGCCGTGCGACCAAGGTGCATCCGGTAACATGTGTGGGAGGGCCACATCCGTAGTACAGACCGGGACCTGACTGCGACAGGAGCAATAAAAGCAGGATCGAAACCTGTCGCAGCAAAGACTTTGTTCCTATCCAGCAGTGCAAACTTCATTTTCTCCAAGATCGACTGCTTAGACCACTTCGCAGTACTGTCAGAACCCGTCTTCTCCGCAGTAAGAATCTTGTTTTTTCATACTGGATTGGCTAGTGCTCCATGCTGACTTACAATAGTCAATCGAATTGTCCCATCCTTTTGTGTCAATTGCTATGGCTCCTATCATCACCGCCGCCGAGCAACTGAACATGAATACCTTATTGCCTGTGTATTATCGGCCACAGCGCACCCAGGCCTTCCCTATACCCGAACCCCATCCGCCCAACAATCGCACCATGCTGTCCAGGGCTCATGCCACCGCATCTGGTGTAGGAACGTGGTTTACCCGTATCGAAGGCCACATTGGCTTTATTGGCGTTTTTATCGCCATCATTACGCTCATCGTCACTGTAATCGGGATTGTCGTCGCCGCTGTCATTACTGTTGCAGTCAAGTGAGCCACCAGTACCAGAGGGGTCATGTCGAAGCAGCCCGCCGCATTCGACATGCCCAACCTAAAGAGCGGGTCAAAAAGTGTTTAAAGGAGTTTGCAGGTTTTATCATAAAAGGTTCTTGGGTTGACGAGTTGGATGGAGATGTACATTGGAATGGACTGGAGAGGCTCACATACTGTCGCGTCGCGTAGACATCTGGGTGGACTCGTCAGGCTTCTGCCAGCTTCGGAGCCAGCGTTGCGTGTCCTTGAAGTCTTCTTGTTGTCGCATTGTCTCTTTTAAGGTTCCTATTTACACACATGTATAACGATATCATATGTTAGCTGCACAATTTTATAAAGACTGCAGACGAAGAACAATGGCTTCAATAGTCCGTAAAACCTAGTAATCAACGAATTTGGTTTCATTCCAGCATACAGCTCCCAGGGCCTTAACGCATAGTCTTCGGATCAACGTAGGTGTACTCTCTACGACACGTTAAATCGTTTGCAAATACCAACGCTCCGCTGAAGTTTAGTGCCCAGGTGGACAGGAGGCTCACTGGGATTCGCTGACCGTCTACAATGTACGTGTGGTCAGATGAGTTCAGCAGTGCCAAAATAGAACTCCATCTTTCCAAAGGTTGGAGATTCGAAGGCGCATCCCTTCGAACAGATGCTATTTGATCTCATGTGAATGTGAAGAAAACGCCACTCGTGTGGCGTACAATTCGAGTTCTTGTCTCAATTAGGCGATGCGGGTATCTCAATTAGGCGGAGGGGGTAGGGATGTGGCGGTGCAATATGTCAGCATCTCTAGTGATGATTGGATGGCTGGGCACCAGGTGTGGGACCTAGAGATCTTGCCTTGCACGCTCAGGTTTACTAGTGCTCCCGTGTCAGTCGCGAGCCTACGTTCTTTTGCCCATCCTGAAGTGGGAAGAGAGAAACAACATTACGCTTTCGAGTATCTGACAACCATCTAGGATTGCGTACTAGAGAGCACTACGGTATCCCACTTACATAACTATATATAGTTCAGTCTCCAGCTTTCATTGGCTATGTCAGGTCGCTAACCCCCAATAGTCGACCATAGCATCCATCGCGTCGCAATGCCTTCTTCAACCACCAACGCAATCTACCGAGTCAACAAGGACTCCTTATTACCCACACACGTTAAACACTTTAAACACCGACGCGCCAACACCCTCCCCCTCGAATTCGATCCCAATCCCTACAAGACCCAGGCGATACCACCTCGATCCGAACATGTTGAGAGACATTGGGCTAGAAGGTGGTTCAACTACACAAAAGAGAATGCTGCCGTTATTGGTCTCGTCCTGACTTTCCTTGGAGTGATTGTCGCTATTGTCGCCCTCATAAAGTGACGTGGATAGAGTGAATGATGTCCCTGTGGAATGTGACCGATGAGATGGGTGATTGAGATAGACCAAGGCGAGAGAGATACCCTCTTGAGATGTTGGTGTATAAGAAAAGGAAGAAGAAACGGATGTCGAGGAACTCCTCCTTTGTATAGCGTGGCCCGCGAAGTCTGTTGTTACATTTCTGTACCTCATTAACGCCGACGCTGATGATAAATACCAAACCGGTTCAATCTCAACTTGTGTTCACCAACCTTGGCTCTGGCAACTCCAACAATGAGAAGCTTTACTCAAACTCCCCGTTCCCGTTCCGATACTCTTTTCCACCTACTCAACGCCCTCAGCCCTCTTCCTATACCCCTCCCTCCTCTCCAAGCTCTCGGGCTCCTTACCCGCCGCCTCGATAATATCGACCTTCGGCTGTTCCTCCGTCATATCAATCCGACCAGGCCTCCTAGGCCTCAGTTGCGTCCTCTGCGTAATAGGGTAAAAGTACGCCGCACGCTGCATCTTGCTGTCACGCAGCGGCTCATTCGCATGTTTCTCCGGGTCATGCAGCGCAAGCGCAACAACGTCGCCGTACGTATCGCTAGGGTCGCCGACTTGCTGGCTCGTCTCGTAGGTACGGACGTTGTCGTATTTAAAGCATTTGCGCGGCTGGCCCTCGTCGTCTTCGGCGATGTCGAAGTCGATGTCTGCTTCGTTGGTGGGGTCGTGTGTAGTGAAGTTGCGTTTGATGCCGCGGACCTTGTTCCTGTCGGAGGGGAGGAAGTATTCGAATTGCCAACGGGGAATGGGTGGTGGGACGGTGGGGTCCAGGCGGTGGGCTTCGCGGTCTTCCATGTACTTTTCTTGGTCCTGGATTGTTTGACCGGCGGGACGGAGGAGCGCGACGTCGAGACGCGGGTCGTAGGATGGATCGAGTGGGTTGTTGATTGGGGGTGCGGTGAACTTGAAGACCATGTAGCCGCCGGTGTCGGGCATGGCGTCCCAGTCTGGAAGGAGTGGGTAGGAGTCCACGAGTGTTAGGTTGGGGTTCCGGGGGTTCTTGGGCTTGTTCCATGCTAGTCGCTCTTCGGGCGTCGATTCCGCTGCCCTGATGTTCTCGGCGCCGTCCTGGCCGTTGTAGGCATCTGCTGGGTACGCGATGTTGAAGCTCTTCAGGATGTGTCTCGCGATGTTTGTGGGATCGTCTAATGAGGTCTCTACCTGCTTTCGCTTCCTTCGCAGGCGCATCGTGTTGGACGAGTTGCTAGACTCAAACTTGGAGCCGCCGGTTGTGCTTGAGGTGACATATTCGGTTCGTCGCAGGAAAGTCGCGCCAGAGGCATTGGTCTGCGTCTTGCCGAGCTGGTTCGGCGGTCGCATCAGCGCCCTGTCTGCTGTACTGAGCGGTGGCGGGTGAGGCATCGCCTGGATAGCTATTGGACGCGTCAGTCGCTGCGAGGGCTTTGCGCCA
>Ga0265797_10010361_pt1 | contig 11886 bp, 12 predicted proteins | sample P2T30metagenome_FD_192433 | JGI IMG/M metagenome (GOLD analysis project Ga0265797, IMG submission 192433) | Plant litter microbial communities from East Loma Ridge, Irvine, California - P2 T30 | ecosystem: Environmental > Terrestrial > Plant litter > Unclassified | place: USA: California... | reverse complement strand
AAGAATCGATGTTACCAATTCCCCATTGACTGCAAACGGCGGCCGGACCATCTTGCAGCTCTATCAAGTCGCCGGGGTTGAGAAAATGGCGGCGCCGTTCGTCCCTTCCATAGATAGCATTCGCCTGATCAAGCGTCGAGACCACGCCAAGCGCCCCCTGTAGCGATTTCGGAAAGGCTTTCTCGAGTTGCGCGAAGGTAGTCTCGGGATGCGAGGCCACGTAGCGCTTTACGACTGCCAGAACCAAACGCCCTTTTCCCAAGGTTTTTCCCTCGAACAGGTATTTGGTCGTGTCTCTCGCGCCAGGCAGCTTGAAGTAGGAGTCGGTTGTGACCAGAAGCGTTTGGCAAAATCGGGCGCGATGCTGGAACCGACCAGGACGCCTATCCACTTTGGATTGGGACTGGAATCGGTACCGAAAGAGTTCTGGTATTTCGACACCAACTGGGCTCTTTCGGACAAGTATTCTTCCAGCTGGTCGAGCGCCGCCTGGTCCACCTCGCCGAGTTTGAGCTCGACGATGGCGACATACTCGTCCGAGTAGGTCGCGAGTATGTCGATGCGGCCGTCCCCGTCCTTGTTCTTCCGTACCCGTTCCAGCGGGACTTCCGCGGCAATGACCTCGACATTACCGAACACATCTTCATCGAGCGCCAGCACTTGCTCGTTATCGATGAGATAGGCTTCCATCGATAGTTCCCGCCTGAATGGAAACGCTTCAAGCAGCACGTCGTTCGCGGTGATGTGGCGATAAATTCGCATGGATTTCCTGTTTGCCGGCTTGGCGCCGAAGTCCTGATGCTAGGCGTAGGCCGCGGCCATGCGCCGTGCGATGCCGCCCACCTCCTCGCGCAAACCGGCCGGTTCCTGGATCACCACGCCGTCGCCGAAGCCGAGCAGCCACCACACCAGCGCCCGGGTATGCGGTACCGTTGCAGCCAGGTGCAGCCGTCCATCGGCATTGCTGGTGAGTGCCTGGTCGGCGCAGAGCGGCGTTTCGAACAGGTGCTCGCCGGCCGCGCGCGTAAAGCTGGCGCGCAGCTCGATCGGATCGCCGGCGATCACCCCGAACTGGCCGGAAGCGATATACGCGTCAATGTCGAAACCAGGCTTCCTGCGCGCGGGCTCGTACAGCACCTCCGCCTGCTGCACGCGGTGCAGCGCGATGGTCCGCACGTCGTCGTAGCGGCCGAACATACAGACCAGGTACACGAGACCACCGCGCTGGACCACGGCCAGCGGGTGGACGCAGGCATACACCGTCGGCGCTTCGGCGTCGCGTTTGCGATAATGAAGCTTCAGCTGGCGGTCCTGCATCAGCGCCAGGTAGATCTGACGCTGGCATTCCTCGTCCATGCGCGGTGGTAGCAGCGGCTGCTGGGGCGGCACGTTGCGCACCTTGTCGAGCCAGGCCCGCGACGGGGCGGAGTCCTCCACCGCCGACAGGGTACGCGCTGCGGAGCGGAAATGCGGCTGCAAGGCGTCGACCGTGATCGGCGGCAGGTGATGCCGCAAGTGCTGCTCGACCAAGGTGAGCGTCAGCGCCTCGGGCACGGTCAAGCCCGGCAGATCGAAGCTCGAAGCCTCGCGCAGCCAGCTCCAGCCAAACGGCTTGTCGCGGCTGTCGACCACGATCGGAAACACCTCCGACAATTCCTTCAAGTCGCGCTCGACGGTGCGCTTGGTCACCCTGAAATCGGCGGCGCAGAGGCGCTCGCACAGGTCTTTCGCCGAGACCTTGGCGGGTGCGCGCGGCACCATCCGCAGCATGTGCCATTGCCGCAGCAGCGATTGCTGGTTGGTCGCCATCAGAAGTCCTCCGCCCAGCGTTCCCAGAAACCCGGTTCGTCGTGCGCCGCATTTTCCATCGCGTGATCGAGGGGCAGGACGAGGAAACGCACGCCTTCATGGCGTATCGATCCATCCGGATACTCGAGGTAGTCGCACAGCGCACGGTAGGCCGGCAGGCTGTCGTCGTAAGGAATGTCGATATAGACCTGCCCCAGGTAGGGCGCCATGAGGTCCGGATTGGCGAACGGGCCGCATTCCACCCATGGCACGCCGTGCCCATCGAACCAGGCCAGCACGAGCGCGCGTGTCGGGTCCTGCTCATTGTCATAGTCGCGCCACTGCTTGAATGGCTTGGGATGAAATTCCAGGTAGAGGACGGCGCGCCCCTTCTTGCGGGCGATCGCGTCGATGTGTTCGATGTGGCGGGGCATGTCTTCTTGGGTGGCGCCTAAGGCCAGGGCACCTGCGGGTTCAAAATGTCATGTTACCAAAGTCATTTCCGGAAAGAAACTCCCACAATCACGATGTTGGGTATCCGTATACGACGGTGTGGGGTGCCCCAAGGTCCTGCTCGCGCACCAGTTGCGCGATCGCGGCCGCGATTTTACCTCCGCCCTGCGCGGACGGCTCGATCGGCGAAACGGCAGCATAGTCGCCGGCGTCGTCGCAGATCAGGCGCAGGTCCAGCACCGGCAGGCGGTGCGCCACCGCTTCGCGCAGGATCACATCATTGAAGGCCGCCAGCGCCAGTTTCAGGCCCCGGTCGAGGCTGGGCACGGCATCGTAGATGGTCGCCAGCGCCACCGGCTTTCGCCTGGACAGCAGGACATTCAGCATGCGTCGGTAGTCGCGCCGGAATTGCGCCTGCCAGTCGGCGAGCAGCGTTGTCGCCTCGATCACCGAACCTACCTTGGTCTGCATCGCACCGACCAGGCCCAGGACGTCGTTGCCGCCGCAGCTGACCACCAGCCAGTCGGCCGCTTCCGGCAGCGCCTGCAGGCGCGCCACCTGGGCCGTCATGTCCGCCAGCACGTCGCCGTCGCGCGCCAGCAGCGACACCCGGTCCTGCGGCGCCAGCAGCGATTGCAACTGGGCTTGCACATGCGTCCCGGCGGGGACGTAGGGGGCGTTGTCGAAGATCGAATCCCCCAGTAAGACGATATGCGCCATCCGCGCCTCCTTTATCGATGAACAAAAATAGTTTGCCGCGCCCATCAGGGGGCGACCGGCCCGGTACGCACGGCTTGCGACAGCGCTTGACGGACCAGGTCGCCGATGCCGGGCGCGGACGATTCGCGCTTGCCGGCCACGTTCAGGGTCCTCACGCCGTGGCGGTTCAGGAAGCGCGCCAGGTACTTGGGGTGCACGCCCGGCCGCACGTGCAGCCAGGGCTTGCCCAGGCTTTCGGCGAACGCGCTCGTGCGTTTGGAACCACCGTCGAGGCGGTCGGTCAGCGTGAAGATCAAGGTCGCGTCGCTGTCCCGGACATTCCATTCGGTGCGCTGCAGATAGCCCGCGCCAGGCGTTTCCCGTAGCCGGTAGCGCTCCGGCAGCTCCCCGTCCTCCGTCTTGCGTCCGCGCGGGCACCAACCGCCGTGGCCGATACCTTGCTCGATTGCCCAGTCGAGGGCGGCGCGGTCGGCACCGCTTTGCCCGCCGGAGATCAGCGTGAAACCTTCGCCAGCCAGGAATACTTCATCCATCCATGCTCCATATCGATTCGAGGGAGCGCCAGTGTAAGCGCGCCCCGCGACAATCAATGTCGCGACACCGATGCGACGCTGTTTGTCGTGTCACCGCATACAGTCACCGGCATCACCGGATGAGGAGGACACCACGATGAACAGGCAGGCCCTGGCCGAGGTGGCACGGACACGTCGGGCGAACCCGTGAGAACGCCCAGCGGGTCCGCCGTCATATGCATCAGCAGGAACAGGAGCGGTCCCTGCCCGGCATCGCACGCCACCCAGTTCATGCACTGAGCGAACGAGGCCGAACGAAAGGATGGAGCGGCAACGGGTGTATGCATCATGAGGGGCGTGAAAGACGATCGAGCCGCCAGTCTGACGGCGGCTGCGACGACGGGCGTCGCACCGTTGACTGCGGCGCCTCGGGAAAGCAAGCCGGCCCGGCCGCTTCCAGCGTCTCCGGTCCGCGGGTGTGCGCTCAGGCGAGCGCCGCTCTCGCGTCCAGCACCGTGCGCAGGGCGATCTCGGTGGCTAGCCCCTCCATCAGAAGGCTGATCATCTCTTCCTTGTCGTCCTGGTCGAAACCCGCATAAGCGGCGCGGTTCGTTGTACAACGGGTCGCCCTCGGTGAACGTCAACGCATTGGTCAGATTGGCCACATGAACCTGCGCCATCAGGCGTGTCACTTCGTACTGCGCCCCTAGGTTGATGATGTGGTAGGACGGCAGCAGCGTCACGGCAGCTACGGCTGGTACGGCCTGTCCCCGTGCGTCCTCCCTGCGAGACCGTGACCAAGCCAATATCTAACTTCAAATCGCTTCAGTCCGCCGGAGTCGTGCTCGCCGGCATCGAACTACTATACATGAGCTGGAAGGGCCAGTTTGCAATCGACGGCGTACATGTCCGTTCGCCGGCCGCTTTTCCGCGTTGGCAGGATTGGGCCGTCAGGTTCGAGCTGTGCAGTGCTGTTCCGGGGTAATCCGTTCCTCCGATCAACAACGCGACAGAACTGTGCAAGCAAGAGCACACTGTGCTGAAAGTGCTGCGCCGGGCATTTACCGCGATCGGATCACAATGGAAAACAAAAGCGCGTACATGGCCTTGTACTGATCGACGGCGTCAATCCCGATGAGCTCTACTTATGAAGTACTGATTTGATTGCCCTGCATCCAGCACGGCGTGTCGGAATCCATGGCCGAGGCCGAACCGGGCGAAATCACTATCATTGTTCAGAACGACGCGGATCAATTCGGCCGCTTGGGCTGAACAATTACTATCCAAATTAACAGTGAATATTTCCTTCAATTAAATTATATGATGAATAAAACTGCGCTAAAAGCTGTTTTTTTTGACATCGACGGCACTCTCATCGACAGCAATGATGCGCATACGCAAGCATGGGTGCAAACCCTGCAACGGCATGGCCGCTCTGTTAGTTACGAGCAGATAAGGCGTTTGATCGGTAAGGGATCTGACAAGGTTTTCGCTGAGGTACTCGGCATCGATTCAGACTCAACTCTCGCGAAACAGATTACAAAAGACCGCACCCAGTTATTGTTGAGCAGCTTTATTCCGAACCTGAACCCTACACCCGGCGCCAAGCTGCTGGTCCAACGCATGCGGTCCGAAGGTCTGCGTCTGATTATTGCATCGTCCAGTGGAGAAGAGCTACCGGCGCTACTCGCGCAGGCCGACCTGACGGATTTGCTCGACACGGCAGTCTCTTCCGATGAGGCAAAGGAGTCCAAACCCGACGGTGACATTATCGAAGTTGCCTTGCGGAAGGCCGGCGTGCAAGCTGCCGAGGCCGTGATGGTGGGTGACACGCCTTATGACATTGCGGCCGCCAAGGCAGCCGGGGTCAAGGGCATTGCACTGCGCTGCGGCGGATACTGGGACGATGCAGCTTTTTCCGATGCTGCAGCAGTCTATAATGATCCAGCAACATTATTGCGTCACTGGACCGACTCGCCACTGGCCAGCTGAATTCGATGGCGACCTTCGAAATCCTTCTTGGCTTGATGGCGTTCTGCGTCCTGCTTGCGATGGTGGCGCAGCGCCAGAATTTGCCGGTTGCGATTCCGCTGGTCCTGGGCGGCATGGGGCTCGCTCTGATACCCGGTTTGCCTGCGGTCGATCTGGATCCGGAGCTTGCACTGGCCCTGTTTCTTCCGCCGCTACTGCAGGTCAGTGCCTATCGCACAGATTGGGCTGCATTCCGGTTGAACATTCGGCCTATTCTTTTGCTGGCTATCGGTGCCGTCCTCTTTACCGCAGCCGCAGTAGCCCTTGTGGCGCACTGGTTGGTGCCCGGACTTCCCTGGTGGGCCGCAGCAGCACTCGGTGCCATAGTGGCTCCGCCCGACGCGGTTGCCGCCAGCTCGGTTTTAAAAAAATTCAAGCCTCCCAAGCGGATCGTCATCGTTCTGGAAGGCGAAAGCCTCCTCAATGATGCATCTTCACTGGTCCTCTACCGTTTCGCTGTCGCGGCGGTAGCAGCGAGCTCGGTGAGCTATTCGAGTGGCTTGCTCCAGTTCTTTGGCATGGGAATCGGTGGAATCGCCATCGGCTGGTTGAGCGGTCGTTTGGCGATGTGGGTATTCAGCAAGATCGACGACACGATGCTCGACATCACGGTCAGCATTCTGGCGGGCTTCGTAGCGTACTTGAGCGCTGAGGCGCTACACGTATCGGGCGTCTTGGGAGCGGTAACTTGCGGTCTCGTACTAGGCCGAAAGCAGCATGCAGAATTCACAGCCCGTACCCGACTGGAGCTCAATGCAGTCTGGAATTTCATCGAGTTCTTCCTCGCCAGCTTGATCTTCATGCTCATCGGTCTGCAAATGCGGGGCATCATCGAACGGCTTGCGAGCGAGCGTGCCACTGCTCTTGCACCGCTTGCATTGCTTGCACTTGCCGTGTCTGCGACGCTTATTATCAGCCGCTTCGTTTGGGTGTTCATGACAGGCTGGGTGCCAAACGCGTTCTCTCGCACTGAGGCAGCGCAGTCGACGACTCCGCTTTGGACGCACAATGCGGTCGTGTCGTGGGCTGGGATGCGAGGGGTGGTCAGCCTGGCCGCGGCGCTTGCACTGCCGTCCAACTTTCCCGCGCGAGACGTGATCGTCTTCTTGGCGTTTTGTTCGATCTTTGCGACTCTTATTGTTCAGGGCACCACGCTTGGCTGGTTGATACGAAAACTCGACGTGATCGAGCCAGAGCAGGTGGCGGCTGAACCAACGGAAGCTCTGGCCAGAGCAGAAATTGCTGACGCCGCACTTGAAGCAGTCAAGGAACACCTCGAACCACACACCAGTCCGGAGCATTCAGCCGCGGCGTCTGCACTTGTTGACGAGTACGAAGCCAGGGCTGAGCGAGCGGCTGACGAGAAAGAAGCTGAATCGCCTGAGAATGCCGAACAATTCAACGCGCAAAGACGCTTGCGGCTAGTGGCAATTCAGGCAGCTCGCGAGAAACTGTCGGAGCACACGGATCAAGTCGATGCAGAGACGCACCGCTCACTTGCAGAGGAATTGGACCTCGAAGAGCAACAAATTAGAAGCGCCATGACCAAATCCATTAACTTGTAAGTGTCAGCCTACAAACCACATGAGAGATGCAATACGAACGGCCTTCAGACCATTCTCGTCGGATCGCTTAATCTCGAAAAAAAGCTCGCCGAAGCGAGCCTTTTAAGACCGAAAAACAGAGTTTTCAAAGGGAAAATTATTCCCACTCAATCGTCGCCGGCGGCTTCCCCGAAATATCATAAACAACGCGATTAATCCCGCGCACCTCGTTGATGATCCGGTTCGACACCTTGCCCAGCAACTCATGCGGCAAGTGCGCCCACTGCGCCGTCATGAAGTCCAGCGTCTGCACGGCACGCAGCGCCACGACATACTCATAGGTACGCCCATCGCCCATCACGCCAACCGATTTAACCGGCAGGAACACGGCAAACGCCTGCGAAGTCGCCTCATACCAGTTCACCGGCGCCTTGCCGGCATCGATGCCAGGCACCAGCGGCGAAGCAAACGGCGTACGGCGCAGCTCTTCGATGAAGATCGCATCCGCCTCGCGCAGCATGTCCGCATACTCGCGCTTGACCTCGCCCAGGATACGCACACCCAGACCCGGTCCCGGGAACGGATGACGGTAGACCATGTCGTGCGGCAGGCCCAGCGCCACGCCGAGCTTGCGCACCTCATCCTTGAACAGCTCGCGCAGCGGTTCCAGCAGCTGCAGGTGCAGGGTTTCCGGCAGGCCGCCCACGTTGTGGTGGCTCTTGATGGTCTGGCCCTTCTTGCCCTTGCCTGCCGACTCGATCACGTCCGGATAGATGGTGCCCTGCGCCAGCCACTTGGCGCTGGTCAGTTTCTGCGACTCGACCTGGAACACTTCCACGAACTCGCGCCCGATGATCTTGCGCTTCTGCTCCGGATCGGTCACGCCGGCCAGGTGGCCCATGAACTGGTCGGACGCGTCGATGCGCAGCACCTTGACGCCGAGGTTCTTCGAGAACATGTCCATGACCATCTTGCCCTCGTCCTTGCGCAGCAGGCCGTGGTCGACGAACACGCAGGTCAGCTGGTCGCCGATGGCGCGGTGGATCAGGGCCGCGGCCACGCTGGAATCGACGCCGCCGGACAGGCCGAGGATGACTTCATCGCTGCCGACCTGGGCGCGGATCTTCTCGACCGCCTCGCCGATGTAGTCCGGCATGTTCCAGTCGCTCTTGCAGCCGCAGATCTCGTGCACGAAGCGGCCGATGATGGCTTCGCCCTGGGTCGTGTGCGTGACTTCCGGGTGGAATTGCAACGCGTAGAAGCCGCGTTCCTCGTCGGCCATCGCCGCGATCGGGCAGGACGGGGTCGAGCCCATCAGCTTGAAGCCTTCCGGCATCTCGAGGACCTTGTCGCCGTGGCTCATCCAGACCTTCAGCATGCCGTGGCCTTCGTCGGTGACGAAATCGTTGACGCCGTTCAGCAGCTTGGTGTGGCCGCGGGCGCGCACTTCGGCGTAGCCGAATTCGCGCACCTTGCCGTTCTCGACCTTGCCGCCCAGCTGGGCCGCCATGGTCTGCATGCCGTAGCAGATGCCCAGCACCGGCACGCCGAGTTCGAACACGGCTTGCGGGGCGCGCGGGGAGTCGCCTTCCAGCGTCGAATTGTGGCTGCCCGACAGGATCACGCCGGAGGCGCCATAGTTGCGGACGAAGTCGTCGCCGATGTCGTAGGGAAAGACTTCCGAGAACACGCCGGCGTCGCGGACGCGGCGGGCGATCAGCTGGGTGACCTGGGAACCGAAGTCGAGGATGAGGATTTTCGAGTGCATGTATTGTTTTCGATAGCAAATACAAAAACGCGGCCGGTCAGGCCGCGTTTCGGGGATCTTATTCCGTACGGTAGTTCGGCGCTTCCTTGGTGATCTGCACGTCGTGCACGTGCGATTCACGCATGCCGGCCGAGGTGATCTCGACGAATTCGGCTTTCTCGCGCAGTTCTTCGATGGTCGCGCAGCCGCAGTAGCCCATCGACTGGCGCACGCCGCCGACCATCTGGTAGATGATCGCCAGCACGCTGCCCTTGTAGGCGACGCGGCCTTCGATACCTTCCGGTACGAACTTCTCGGTCTTCGCGGACGCTTCCTGGAAGTAGCGGTCGGCCGAGCCTTCGGCCATCGCGCCCAGCGAGCCCATGCCGCGGTAGGACTTGTAGCTGCGGCCCTGGTACAGGATCACTTCGCCCGGCGCTTCTTCGGTGCCGGCGAACATCGAACCCATCATGACAGTGTGGGCGCCCGCCGCCAGTGCCTTCGAGATGTCGCCCGAGAAGCGGATCCCGCCGTCGGCGATGCAGGGCACGCCGGTGCCGGCCAGCGCTTCGGCCACGTTGGAGATGGCGGTGACTTGCGGCACGCCGACGCCGGCGACGATACGGGTGGTGCAGATCGAGCCCGGGCCGATGCCGACCTTGACCGCGTCGGCGCCGGCCTCGACCAGCGCCAGCGCGGCGGCGGCGGTGGCGATGTTGCCGCCGATGACGTCAACTTGCGGGAAGGTGGTCTTGATCCATTTGACCTGGTCCAGGATGCCTTGCGAGTGGCCGTGGGCGGTGTCGACCACCAGCACGTCGACACCGGCCTTCACCAGCAGCTCGACGCGTTCCTTGTCCTTCTCGCCCACGCCGACGGCGGCGCCGACCAGCAGCTTGCCTTGCGTGTCCTTCGACGCGTTCGGGTGCTCGTGCGACTTCAGGATGTCCTTGACGGTGATCAGGCCGCGCAATTCGAATTCGTCGTTGACGACCAGCACGCGTTCGAGGCGGTGCTTGTTCATCAGGCGTTTTGCTTCGGCCGTGTCCGCTTCTTCGTTCACGTACACGAGCTTCTCGCGCGGGGTCATCTTGGTGCGGGTCTCGGCGTCCAGGTCTTCTTCGAAACGCAGGTCACGGTTGGTGATGATGCCGACCACTTGCTTGCCTTCCACGACCGGGAAACCCGAGAAGCCGTGCTGGTGCTGCAGCGCGATGACGTCGCGGATCTTCATGTCCGGCGGAACAGTGATCGGATCGCGCAGCACGCCGGCTTCGAAACGCTTGACGCGCGCCACTTCGCGCGCCTGGTCGCTTGGCCTCAGGTTCTTGTGGATGATGCCGATGCCGCCCTCTTGCGCCATTGCAATTGCGAGGCGGGCTTCGGTGACGGTGTCCATCGCCGCGGAGATGACCGGGATGTTCAGCGACAAATTCCGGGTCAGCTTGGTACGCAGGGACGTGTTGGCCGGGAGAATGTTGGAGTAGGCCGGGACGAGCAGCACGTCATCGAACGTGAGTGCTTTCTGAAGAAGACGCATAGTTTATTTCCTATAGGCGCAAAAGCGAATTATACAGAAAGTCTCGATGGTCTTCTCAAGACCCCTAAAAAAAGGCTATAAATGGCCGCTATCTCTACCATCGACAGACTCATGCAAGGAAACACCATGACCCGACAATGGCCGCGCCTGCTGGCCGGGGGCGCCCTGCTGCTCCTGGCGCACTTCGCCCACGCCCAGTATTCCTGGATCGACGACAAGGGCACGCGCGTGTTCTCGGACCGCCCGCCGCCGCCGAATACGCCGGCCAGCCGCATCATCAAAGGGCCACGTCCGGCCGCGCAAGCGCCCGTGCCGTTCGACGCCAAGCCGGGCGCCACGGCTGCACCGGCCACCCCTGCCCTGCCGGCCACGCCGAAGCCGCCGAGCCTGGCCGAACAGGACGCGGCTTTCCGCCAGCGCCAGGCCAAGCGTGAAGAGGATGCCAAGAAGGCGCAGGAGGACGAACAGAAGAAGCGGGACAACGCCGAGCGCTGCACGGCGGCGCGCCAGGAATCGCTGCAGTTGTCGAGCGGGATGCGCATCGCCCAGGTGAACGACAAGGGCGAGCGCTCCTTCATGACGGATGAGGATCGGAAACGCCGCCAGGAAGCGGCGCAGCGCGTGCTGCAGGAGTGCCGCTGAGGGCTGGCACACGTGCATGGTCGGCACAGAGTGCCCACCCTACCGTTATTGCGCGGCGGCCTTCTTGGCCGCGCGCTTGCGGCGCGAGTCCTTCGGATCGGCCACCAGCGGCCGGTAGATCTCGATGCGGTCGCGCTCGCGGAGTAGCGTGTCGAGCGTCTTCTTCTTGCCGTAGATGCCGACCGGCTGGGTCACCAGGTTGATGTCCGGGAAGCTGGCCAGCACGCCGCTCTGCTCGATCGCCTGGCCGATGGTCGTGCCGTGACCCACGCGCATCGGCCGGATGAATTCCTGCTGCGGCGTGGCGTACACGACATAGACCTGCAGCTCATCCATACACGACCTCGGCGCGCTTGCAGAAGGAATCGACCATGGTGTTGGCGATCATGCCGAACACCGGGCCGACGATCTGCTCGAGGATAATGCTGGAGAACTCGTACTGCATGTCGAAGTCGATCTTGCAGGCATCCGCACGCAGCGACTTGAAACTCCAGGTGGCCTCCAGCATCTTGAACGGACCGTCGACGAGGTGCATCTTCATTTGCGTCGGACGCTGGTTGTGGTTGGCCGTGGTGAAGCTCTGCTTCACGCCATGGAAATTGATTTGCAGGCAGGCGGTCAAATTGTCCTCGGTGCGTTCGAGGAGTTTCACGCCGCTGCACCACGGAAGAAACTTGGGATAATCTTCGACCTTCGCCACCAGATCGAACATCTGCTCGGCGCTGTAGCCTAAGAAAACTGATTTGTGCACTACTGCCATAGGTCAACCGTTTGTTATGATGTTATTTTTGCGCTGCTTGAGCGCGACAACAGTAGTTTAACCGACGCGCGGATTTTAGCTATTTCATGAGCATTGTTGATAATAAGAAAGCGTTTTTCGACTACTTCATCGAGGACCGTTACGAAGCC
>Ga0265797_10010360_pt1 | contig 11887 bp, 11 predicted proteins | sample P2T30metagenome_FD_192433 | JGI IMG/M metagenome (GOLD analysis project Ga0265797, IMG submission 192433) | Plant litter microbial communities from East Loma Ridge, Irvine, California - P2 T30 | ecosystem: Environmental > Terrestrial > Plant litter > Unclassified | place: USA: California... | reverse complement strand
ATCCTGCGCGCCACCACCCGACGCTCCCCCTCGGCCTCGCGCCCCCTCTCCGCCACGTACCCCTCGCCGGGCGCCTATCTGCCCGTCCACGACCATGGCCACGACGGCGACGACGACGAAGAAACAGCCACAGGCTACCGTGTCGAGTCCCTGACCAACGCCACCGTCGTGAACACGGCCGCGAAGGAGCATCCACGCACCCGCGCCGGGGCGAAAGAGGTCCCCGCTGCCCAGGCCTGGGACCTCATCCAGCAACATCCGCTCGTCAAGCAGGGTCTGGTTGACGTGGCCGACGTGTGCGAGCGCCTGAAAGGCTCCGCCAAGTGTGACGGCCACGGCCCCGTCTTTGAAGAGAGCACCATCTGGCGAGCAGTCGACGAGTCGCGCCGTTGCGGCGGCGATGAGCTCATATGATTGCTGCCTCCATACTCCTTGCGTCTTTTACTATTCTTTTGCGCTGCGACGCTGGCTTTGCGTTTTGGGCCTTGGGCGCTCGGCGTCCGGTGGCTGCACGAGCTTTCCCACAAGACGGGCGCTCCAGTGTTGGACAGATGGCGATGAGAGAACACTTTTTTTTTTTTTTAGATAAGGCGAGAATTTTATTACGCCATGTGCTTGTTTGCCCATGCCACAGCCTGCCACGTAGCAAGTCGACTCTCAGAAATCCAAATTTCTTCATCTTGACTTGTTCACCACCAACACTCCCGTGTCCGGAGAACATGACTCCCCATCTTCAACGCTCGTACCTCAAACCAGCGGCGTAGAACAAGTCTACCAGTAAGGGGTCAGTCCACGACCAGAATGTATCTACTCAACACCGATCGAGGCGCCACAGTATCTGATACGTCCATGCGAAGCGAGCATCCGCCATCGTCAACTACTGCCTGGAAAGCCAACACATGTCTCAATGCCGGACGTTCCTCATACGGCGCGTACAAAGCAAGTCTCCGGGAGACAGCTTTGAGGTCGACGTCGTGGACGTCAACAACCCTACCAGGCAATAAGCCGTCACATTACCCTATCAGTACGCCTTCAGTCCCAGTCGCTATCGTCATCGTCTCCTGCGGTGTTGCCTTGTCTTATCCTGCTAGGGTTGGCGTCCTCGTCGTCTCTCTTCTTCTGGAGGCGCGAGTCTCCTAGTTTGACGGCGCCAACATCAACGAGAAGCCTTTCCAGATCTGTCATAGCAAGTTAGCACACCGTAATGCAGGACTGCCGTCAGGAGTTGAGGGACGCGACCCACCCTGTACACTTGTCCTCGGTCCCTTCAATTGCATCAGCGTAACAATCTGCCTCTTGATATCCCCGTCCTTGTAGATCAGCACCGTCGGCGTGTTCTTATCCGGGTACCCCTCGATGCAAAGATCCGCCCTCATCTGGCAAAACTTGACATCGCCAAATCTCTTTGCCAACTCCCTCCAATGCTCAATCATGACTCTTGACTCGGTGTTTGTGCCCGTCGAACTCGTCAACAAGACCAGCACATATGCCTTTTTGCTCTCTTCGGTAACGTCGGAAGAGTAGTCGGGTTTCTGGATATGATAGACTTGGTTGTACACCGAGGCGGTATTTATCGATGCAAGCTCGGCCATGCGCTTTTGACGGTACGAGTCGAGAAAGTCGTCGTCTTCTTCATCCTCTAGCTCGGCCAGCTCGTCCATGTCTTTGCCCTCTAAACGGTTTTCGTGTGCGAGTTCGCGAGCCTGCTCAAGCGCCTCCTGAATCATGGGTGTCGGCGATGGCGGCTTCTCGGGGATGACGCCATGTTTCCTGAGAATATCGTTCCTGACGCGCTAGTTTCAGTACTGTGTCTTTCGCCATCACCTGATGGTGGTTTGACTCACCATTCCGTGTCGGCGTTGGGGTCGTCGATTGGGACGTTGACGGGCATGTCTGGCATCTGCATGATGGTGGTGTGGAGGAAACGCCTGTTGGGAAGATTCGGTAGAGTGTGCAAAGTGCAGGTGGGTGGTAACAAACGTTTCTTCTAGACGTCTGGTGCCTGGAACGTCAGATATTTCCAACAGCGCGAAGCTCCGTCATGGACCCTGCCAAGCTGCCCCGCCCCCACCTCAGCTCCACGCGACGCCACCCGTGTCTCTTCTGGAAGCTGCGTCTTAGCTCCTCCATCTCGGTTACAGATATCTGCCATCATTCCTTTTTGTATGTAGCAAGCACGCTGTATTTACAGGCATTCTCCACTACATGTGAGAGTAAAATACGATCCGACTCATCCGTATAGATTCCTAAAATACACCACTGCGTACTTGATCATAATCTTTCCCCGTACTTGTTACCACGAGCTCGAATGTCCAACTTCTCCGTGGTTCGACCAACACCCTTTGCTGCCTCTTTCATTCCCTCTTATGTATGGTACATGTCAAGAATGCAAAAACCGATTATTTACATCTGTTTGGTCATCCTGACTTCGCACATGCACTCCCTTACTCACTTTTACCCTCCACATCTGCACGGTCTTAAAAGAACTTCCCGTTGCTGCCATTCTCGATGCTGCTATGCTCAATCACAGCCTCACCATCGTGCTCGTCGAAAGCACCAGGTCTATCGATGTTTCGTGGAAGAGGTCGGTCAAACGCGTCGAAGCGACGACCCTGAAACTTGGCCTTGATCCAGAGGAACCCGATGCGGAGAGCGCAAGCAGCAAAAGCCCAAAGAAGACCTCCGAAAGGCGCTGCTACGAAAGCACCTCGTCGTTGTTAGCAATCGTCATGGGCGCCGGAATAGCTTGCACTCACCGAAAGCGCTCCAGTCATTTGCGTACAATCCACCTTCCAACAACAGCAAGTTCCCGGCTAGAGTGACATCGCCATTGTAGTAGACAAGCCCAAACAAGAAGATGGTGAAGATACCCCCAAGGCCTCCAATAACAAAGTCGAAACCCCGGTAGAAGTAAAACTTGTCGCTCAGCCCGATGACGAGGCAAGGTACAACCGCTGCACTGACAAGATCACTGATTAGGAAAATTTGCAGGATATCGGGACTGCGCAGAGCCACGACGACAACAGGGAAGATGAGCGCCACAACGCACGCGCGGATGATCCAGATGTTGAGTTTGTTGCGGAAGAAATCGTTGCTTCCCGTGCTGATCATGGCCGATTGGAAAGAGTCAAATGCAGCAGTGGAAAGCGAGATGGTCATGACGAGAACAACACCGACAACCCACGCAGGCAGCCGTTCTAGCAACAAGAAGAAGGCCAAAGAGCCGTTTTCTTCGTCGCCAATGGTATACGCACCAGACCATGCTGCAAGCATTCCTCCCACACCTAGCAGAGTGAGGATAATCAGTACGCCCATACTGGCGAGTGAGACACCAATCCAGAGATCCCTGTCCGTGCGAGCGGCGAAAGTACGCATCCAGAAGCCTGAGAGGAAGAAGTCGTTTGACAAAATGGCGACAGGGAGGATGTAGATAAGTTGCCAGCCTAGGAGGCTGGATTCGAGGTATCGGGATTGGTCGATGAGGGAGCGGTCGATGTCTGTTTCTACGCCGACAGCAATGACGCCCATGATGATAAGGCCGATGACCATAACGCCCTGGATGTTGTCGGTTACGAAAGAGACTTTGAAGCCCCCGAGTGCTGAAGTAAAGTTTTAGTTGATGCTCGTAGTTAGAGTTGCAACAAATCTTACAGGTGTAGATGGTAGTAACAGCGCACTCCACAATGACAACCGGAAGACCGTTCAGGCCCGTGAGTAGAGTGACGATTTGCTGCAAGGCCGAGAGCTCAGCGACCATGTACAAAAACATAGTGATGAGCGTGCAGACGCTCAGAAAGAGTCCTCCGATAGCTCCGTAGCGCTGCCTTGTCCATTCCGTCAGCACGAAGCCTTCAGGACACTTCCGTCTAATGATGGGACCCAACGCGCCAAAGACCAACAAGGGCAGGGACGATGATAGCGCGTAAACCAAGAGACCCTGTACACCAGCAATGGTAGCGATCTGAGGGTACGTGAACAAGATACCGGATCCGAGAGCTGTGATTAAAGAAGAAACCTAGGTCAGCCGTTTGCACGAGTGAGAATTGGGAGGGGGGTGCAAAGGGGGAAAGTAGCGGCAGCACGTTCCTCACGCAAGTATTATCTTGATCGAGTTCTTACGGTACTTCTCAGCTTCCCCTTCACCAGGCTCAAAACTACGCACAAGACAGACGGCCAGGCGTGTTTCGAGCCCAGCTCTGGTTCGGCGCCCGCAGTGTAGCCGCACAAAAGACCACCTCCCATGTACCCACATGCGATGGGGAACTGCAACGAGTTCTACAAGGCTGCAGTAGCAAGGGGAAGTGGCTCCTGTGAGAGATCTCAATACGAACCTAGAGGATTTTAATCCAGCTTTGGCCAAGCATGGAGACGCGAATTGCTTTGAATTGAAGCATCTCGCCATCAACGTCGAATGCTGGACGTCGTGGCAACGATGGAAAAGCCGATACTGCCGCTGCTTGTTCACGTGGCAAGAAGCACGCTGGGTGCACGAATGCACTCACCACTAGCGATGAAGTTGAAAGCGAGCGGGACTCCTAGGCCGCAAAGTCAGCCAGTGGCTCTTGTTTGTAGGGCAGGAACGCCAAAGTCTCGCTGCAAGCGTGCGATGCGACGGTTTTCTAACCCTTTTGTGTGCGGTTACTAGACAGCCATTCGGTCTTGGACTGGTGTCGCAATCGCCATGCGACGTAACATCCTAGCACTCTATTCCCACACAGTTAGTGCCCTCGTTCCCACTGATCGCCCGCGGAGTCGCTGGTGTGAGCTTACAGGAAAGCGCCCAGGGTAAGGTAGATGATGGCGTTGGACGCTGGTTGTGACGGGATGCCCATGACTACAAGTACTGTCTGCGATAGGATGAAGTCTAGAAAGATGGGTAGAAGATGCACGGAGCCACGAGGTCGGGAACATGCAGGGTTAAGACGGTTCGGCTGCCAAAAACTTTTGCTTGTTACTAACCCCCGCGCCTTGCTCGTTGCATCGCTAGCGCTGCGCGGAGGAGGGTCGCCGCTGATGTCAAGTTGATAGCAATCGCTGTAGCCGGCGCTCGTCCCCAGCCATGGACGTTTGCGTGGATTGCATGGGATGATGATGGAACTATAGACATTGGCTCGCTGCTGCTACTCGTGACAAGGTACACAAAGCCCCACGTGAAAGCCCAACAAGAACGCCCGTTGCTCCGTACCGCAGGAAATGCGGCAATCTGATATCAAGTGTTGGTAGCCGCCCTCTGCAGTAGTCGGGTCAGGCGTGTCTACCACGCGTGTCTGTCCCAGTTGGGATCTGCTGCATGTTAGTCGTCGTCGTCGTCGTCGTCGTCACTGCCGTCGCAGCGCTGGATGGCTACTGACCCTGCACAAAGGCAGCCAGCACCTTGCTGCCCGTCTGCAGCAACGGATGGCCCACGACAATCTGGAGGAAGCGCTGGAGCCCTTCGCGTCGGTGCTCAATGACATCGTCCGAGAAGCGGTTGGTGAGCACCTTGCCCGGCAGCGGTGGTATTGTAACGCGCGCCGACTCGCGCTCGAGGATGTCGCGGAAAGCCTCAAACTCGCTGTAGCGACGGCGTACCGTCGACGACTTGAGCTTGAAGGCGGGGATGTTGGTGCGCATAACGATTTCGTACGTCGTGTACATGCCACGGCCGACACCTAGGCAGCGCATCAGCCCCCACTCGCGCGCTCGACATGTGCCGTCTACTCACCGTGTGTCATGGGGTTTCGGACCTGTGCACGCGACAATTGTGAGCAGGGCGGCGGGACAGCATCGGGGCATCGCAGCTTCTGGCAAGCCTACCTCGATCTCCAGGAAGTTCTCGGGGGGCCCATAGAGCTCCTCGAAGCTTTGCGATCGCGCGTCTGGCAGCGACTGCATGGTGCAAGGTGTGTGGTGCGCGTGTAGGCGGCGGTGTAGCTGGCCGAGGGCTGGTCGCGCGAGAGGCAATGGCGGGGCTGTCGCGAGCCAACTGGCCCGACGCCTGCATACAAGCAGTCGCTGCTAGCATCGCCTCCTCAGCCACATCACGCTCCACCAATTCATTTAAATCGCGACATCGAGTTCTGATATACATGTATATAGCGTAATGCCTTAGGTGCTCCAAAGTGTGTCTGATTTCTGGTTTGCTCAAGAAAGCTGTTACTTAGACTGTCCTTTTCCTTTTTGCCAACGACGTCATTGTTACTCCACATTAGCACTACCTAGCTGCTGCGCTCGAGCTCCGGTAGAATACCGAACTTCCTGATCGCTTTTAGCATTGTCAGAGCAACAATACCATTGCCATATTGGAGACCATTATCTGCACGGTCCACAACCACAACAATGCCTGAGATTATTCTCTCGATCAACGCAGGATCCTCTAGCGTCAAGATATCCGTCTACAAGACTCCAGAAAATGGTTCCTCGGTACCGAAACAACTCGCTGAAGCTACCGTCGAAGGACTTACCGCGCCGCCTTCAAAGCTAAAGTACGAGCGCGGAGATGAGAAGATCAATGGTCAAGAACTGGAGCATGTCACTTCACAAGAAGACGGATTCCGCTACATATTGGACCACCTGACCAACGACCAAGGTCTTCCCGAGCTCAACCGAAAAGAAGACATACATTTCACATGCCATCGTGTAGTGCATGGCGGAGACTACCCCAGAAGCCAGGTCATTGACAAAGAAACATACCACCACATTGAACAACTCTCGGATCTAGCACCTCTCCATAATGCACCCGCTCTCACCATCGTCCGAGCCGTGGCAGACATCCTCCCTCACGCGAAAAACATTGCCTACTTTGACTCATCCTTCCACAATACGCTCCCAGACTACATATGCACCTACCCAATCGACCAAACCGTTGCCCACAAGAACAAGCTGCGCAAGTACGGGTTTCATGGCATAAGCTACTCCTTCATCGCGAAGGCGGTAGCAACACACTTGAGCAAGCCGCTCGAACAAACCAACATCATCGCCCTGCATCTCGGATCCGGCGCTTCGGCATGCTGCATCAAAGGTGGAAAGTCGCTCGACACGACAATGGGTCTGACGCCCCTCGCTGGCTTACCAGGTGCTACGCGCTCGGGCTCCATTGACCCTTCTCTCATGTTCCACTACACGCATAGCGCTGGCAAACCGTCGCACAGTTCTAGCGAAAAACTGCACATTACGCAAGCCGAAGAGATTCTGAACAAAAAGAGCGGATGGAAGAGTTTGACTGGTACTACGGATTTCGGGAAGATTAGTTCTTCAGAGAGAAAAGAGGACAAGCTTGCGTTTGACATCTTTGTTGATCGCATTTTGAATTATGTCGCACCGTACTTTGCCAAATTGGATGGTGAGGTTGATGCGCTTGTCTTTGCCGGGGGTATTGGTGAGAAGGGAGGGAAGTTGAGGCAGGCCGTAGTGAAAGGAGTCAGGTGCCTAGGTTTCGCTCTCGATGAGGAGAAGAATGCGGAGCAGGTCGAGCATGTGGTTACAGATATCAGTGTTCGCGATGCAAAGTACAAGACATTAGTCGTGCAAACAGATGAGCAGTTAGAGATGGCGAGAGGAGTTTTGGGTGATAAGGACAAGCATGGAAAGGATTAGCTATCCAGAGAAACTGTGGAGCTGTTCCTCTATTCTTGATGCTGGGCTGGTAGTCTATAGCCTGCGATGAATGTCTTGGTGCCTTGTATAAGTATATGTCACTGGGTATCGCTCCCAAGTGCTGTGATGTGTTCCGTTTACCCAAACGCCACCCATGCTCCGATCCAATCCCCTATCAAACGCCATGCAAATGCACTAGGAAAACGCAAATTCTGGGGGCAGGTCTCCCGGGGTCTGAGCCGTGCTGTTCTGGCGAGATGACGAGACGGTTCGCGATTACGACTGGGAAGCAGACTATACTTGACCAATGGGCGCTCCAAAGTTCAAAGGGGGGCTTTTGAGCCTGACGCCGTCGACAAGTTTGGTGGCGCACGGATTGCGCGATGCGGCCGATGCCTTGTGACTCAATGGCAAGTCCTCTTGGGCGTTCTCGGCGGGTGCGGGGGGAGCTGCAGGGTCGGGGGCACCCTTGAGTTTGCTGAACCTGTCCTGGTCCTTGGCAACCTTTTCGAGTACATCGTCCAGCACTTCGAGTGCTATGTGGTCGCTTGCACCATCGACGGGATTGGTAGGCAGCATCAGTGGGCCTATCAAGGGCTGGTCTTCTGGCGGTGTGCCCGCTTGCTCTTCCTGGGCAGGCGGCTCTTGCACAGCGGGCTGCTCGTCTTGCACTGGCGAAAGGGCGCGTGGAATCAGCGGAGTGTGGCCGGCAAAGCGCTTGTTGGCTTCGGGCAACGGGGAGAGGAGAGCGTGGGTCGGAGGCGGAGAGGGGAGGACTTGGTCGTCGACATCAGCCGGGGGCAGAGAGATGCGCGTGGGCATGCCCGGCCGTCTGTGTCGCCTCTGGAGCAGGCTCTGCAACGAGGCGCCATTGGAGTCGAGGGTGCCCAGCTGGGCGCCGGTCACCATGTTGTCGAGGCCCTGCAACTTGTCCGTTACCATCTCGGCGGGCGGAGTGGTAGTGTCGGGTGCCGTGAAGAGGATGTCAGGGCGGACATGCATCCTGCAAAGGCCAGCCCAGACGGTCTGGGTGTGAGCGTCGGCGTATGGCCTGCAAAGGTGAAGATACCGAGTCAGTCTATGTCGTGCATGCACTTCGTATAGTCCATCTCTCACATGGTCAGGGTGCATCAACTCTCCAAGGCGGTTAGTCGACTTCTGCGCCTTCTGGGGGCAGCAAACCAACCTACTGCACACTGCGGGCTCGTGGGCAGCGTCGGGTGGTGAAGAGACGAGCCAAAGCGGGATGCGTCGGAGTGGAGGGCGTAAGACTGGGCGATGGGAAGCGGCTGGCAGGAACGGCGTGGGTGAGATGTTGCTCATATCAAGGGGACGCAGCCAGCGCACATGCAGCGACGCGGCACGCGGCTACGGTGAAAGGGAACCCGCCCACGTCATAGCCGCCGGTTCCTGGCTGCATACGTCGCCCCCACCCATTGCAGCGCCGTGTGTTTTCCAAGGTTCCTTCTCCTGCAGCGCTCGCTTCTGGTTTCACGCTTTGTTTCTTAGTCTGCCAGAATCTCCAAGCCACCCGCCTTCGCGCTCGGCTGCCATGAGCGGGTGCCCGTGACCCGCGCCATCTCGCGCCATCTCGCGACATCATCGTCTCGACCGATACCGCGCGCGCACCACTTTGGTCGACCTCGTAACCCTTTTGAACATCGCTACCCTTGGCGACATGGAACACGCCTACACGTGAGAGCTCATTGGCAGCATAGGCCCTGGCTCCGATCGAGACCTAGATCCTGCTCTTCTCTCCCGCCTTGGACGCGAAGAGGGGTAATGTGTTGCTGAATGCACTCTCGAATTAGCCTCCGTGAACACAACAGCTGCCTACTCGTTCCTGAATCTTCCAGCCGTCTCTGTCTGCCCGATAGACCCCATTCCGGCGTCTTCCGCTTCAGTTGCACATCGCCCCTTCTCAATTTGCATGGCTGGTAATCGCTACGCCCCCACTGCGCCAGGCCATGGATGCATTCCCGTACATCTCTCCGCAACTCAAGTACTCAGGCTTGACCAGGAAAGAAAGAGGAGGGCCGGCAACAAGGGAAAAGCCTGCTACCATGGACCAGGCTAATTCACCAGGTACCAATTCGGCACAAGCAGACCCCATCAACACAGCTCGGGAACACGACTCCATGAACAATCGCAGCTACGCGATTCCATTCCCCGGTAGCATGAACTCATCCGAAGATGACCTTCCACCATTTCCGGATGCCGAGGTTTCCTCACTGGCACTGGACAATAAGCCCGGTGCACGTTTGCACTACACGTACTACCCTGCATCCAAACCTCACGGCGGCCATCCGAACCCTTTCTCGCAAACGCTCATCGTTTTCCTCAACGGGCTCATGATGCCAAGAAGCTCATGGGATCCTGCCATGCGCAGCTTTCTGGAAAAGAGAATAGTGGGGCGTCTACCGTATCCTGCTCTGTTGAGCTACGATAGATATGGTCAAGGAGATTCAGATCCTGATCCCGACGACCAGCAACCACCCCCGTCCCACGGACACGACGCGATATCTGCAGTCAAAGCACTGAAGCAATTTACCCTACAAATCTGGAGGGAACACCTTGACGTCAACAAACCTACGCACTACCCCTGTCTCATCTTTGTATGCAACAGCATCGGCTGCGCACTTGCAAGACTCTTTGCGCAATGCTATCCAGGAACCGTATCTGGTCTGTTGTTCCTGGACAGCATCATGGCCAACTCGGACTACCAAGACCTGTGGCCGGACCCCGATGCACCAGACTTCAACTCGCACACACTACCCGAAGGTGTCACACAAGACGAAGTACGAGCTACCAGAGAAAAGTATAGAAGAATGTTCCATCCCGACGTTCCTAGTCAAGAGGGGTTATCCAGACGTAATCTGCCACAACTATTACCCTACGCAGATGCACCAAAACTCGAGGGCTACTTGGGCAGAGGCCCGTACCTCACAGTCGTAGGTCATGACTGGGAAACGTTTGCCGAGCAGTCGTGTACGTACCTGTCTCTTTCCAAGTCGACGCTTGGACTACAGAGACTAACCCGGCAAATAGACGAGGGTACAATGCAGACACCCAAGATTCTGACCATGACTTATGCCAACCCCGCTTGGCGTCGCTACAACGAAGGTCTCTGTCGCATCACGGACGAAGGCAAAGCCATAGGTCCCATCACAGCTGTCCGCTGTGGCCACTTTATCCAACAAGACGACCCCAGATTCGTGAGCGATGAGATGGTCAGCCTGCTCGATAGAGTCGTAAATCGAGTTCAGCAGGTTAGCCAGCGGGACTAAAGTGTGAGTATCTCTTGGAGCCAGAGTAAACCAAACAGCGCTGTATAAAGGGTCCGTAGATATTGTCGTGTACATGAAATGCCTAGTGTCTAACAAACAAGATTGCGTAAGGATCGAAAGGTCGCGCGTATATACAAGGATGTGGCATCCAATCTCAGAAGTCGTCCATATCTCCCATGAAATTGTCCTCGGTTGCGTCAACAGCCTTGTGCCCCGCACTCGTGCTGTTGTTGTGATCTTCTTCTTCTTCAGCTTCAGCCTCGGCCTCGTTGTCGTCTCTTTGCTCGAGCAGCTTCCTCTTCTCCTCGTCAGCCAAGCCCGCCTTGTTCGCAGCCTGCATCCTCACGCTCAATGGTCGGTTCTGCATATAGCTCTCCATGTAGCTAGCTCCCAGACTACTCGGATATCCGTAACTGCCCGCTTGATCCACATCGTCAACACCACTCCCGTGTAAGCCGCCGACGTAAGTATCGAAATTCGTGTCGTCATCTGCGAGGTCGTCAATTTCGAGTTCAGCACTCGTAGCTGGTGCGGTCGAGTAGATGGGGTCTGGGCCTGCAGTGTCCGGGATCGTTTGCGTGATGTGTTGGTGTGGAGCGGGCGAAGGGTCGAGGAATGTGGGTGTCGCGGTCTGTGTAGGGCCCAAAGGTATGCTGGGGGACCGTGGGGAGGCAACTGGGGGGATGTGGGCGGCGGCGACGGATATGGGTGTCGGGGCTTCGGAGAGGAGCTTTGAAGCCGAGTTGATGGCGTTGGTCATGGGGAGAGGTAGGCTGTGGTGCACGGCGTCACGGCGTTGGACATGGACTGGCGGGTCCGGGGTGGTGAGTCGCGGATCTATCATGTCGTCGAGCGAAGCGGTCGAGGTGGAAGCCGATGTTGCGACGCTGCTGGGCGAAGCCAGAGGTGGTTCGGCGACGGTGTCTGCGGGAAGGACGGTCTGGCCATGGATGACCAGACTGACTCTCTTCCGGCGCGATCGAGGCGTGTCCTTGTGCCGCAGCGCAGACTTCTTGGCTGGCAGC
>Ga0265797_10010359_pt1 | contig 11890 bp, 13 predicted proteins | sample P2T30metagenome_FD_192433 | JGI IMG/M metagenome (GOLD analysis project Ga0265797, IMG submission 192433) | Plant litter microbial communities from East Loma Ridge, Irvine, California - P2 T30 | ecosystem: Environmental > Terrestrial > Plant litter > Unclassified | place: USA: California... | reverse complement strand
AGGCAACCGGCCTACCAACCCATGCGCAAAAGACAAGGAAAAAAAATACAGAACTTTTGGATATTGATTACGGGTGTTGGTTGCTAATTACTGTTAACGCTGCCATGTAAGTCCGAAACCGCTGTTGATTACTGTGTGTTTCACGCGGCAATAACAACAAAGTCATCGTATGTCTGTATTAGGTAAATATTGATCAACACAAAAAGCTATAGATTACTGTACAGTATTTTCCAACTTTGTTACACAATCCATGCAACGTTGGGGAAACTGTATGCAGTAGATTAAGTTTGCGATGGGCTATTTGCTTGGCGCTTGTGCAATTGTCTGCATTGGGTAACTTTCCGCTCAAAGTGTCGATTGCAGTAGTTTTTTGACGGACGCAACTTGCAAAGGTCAGAACTTAAGTCAGTCAGCAATATTTTACGTAATCTCACAACGCCATATGCACGTGATACCTTGAACTGTGCCGGTATTGTACCAATGACTTTCACTTACTTCCTTTGGCCAGATTAGGTCAATCTTACAACCCGTTGATTGCTGTGCCTTTTTTGATTGAATGCATTGGCCGCGCCTTTGCCTACCGAGGTTCATAGGCTCCTGGCACCTGCCCGTCATACTATTGCTTACAGCGGTTTTTCAAAGTAACCACACAACCCTGTGTCAACCTTGCAATGTACAACTCAATGTCGCGATCATCAGCTTAATCGCTCGCTCGAAAATACCAACACAGATTACAGCAGTTGCTGCTCTGCTTGGCTAGTTGGCGCTAGTTGAAACATCTTCGCTTTAGGTAAGTTCGACAAAGGTGTTGATCGCTCAGCGTGAGCTGACCCATTGTAATTTCCAAATTGGGTAGGTTTGGTGAGAGTGTTGATCGCTCAAGGTACCACAAAGCGAGAGACCCCCTGTTTTGTTGTGGGGTTACTTGATTTGGTAGGTTTAGTGAAAGTGTTGATTGCTCAAGGTAACACAACAAAGCAGGGGGTCTCTCGCTTTGTGGGGTTACTTGATTTGGTAGGTTTAGTAAAAGTGTTGATCGCTCAAAGTATCACAAAGCGGGACCCCCCTCCCCTGTTTTGCTGCGGGGTTACTTGATTTAGTAGGTTTGGTGAAAGTGTTGATTGCTCAAAGTAACACAACAAAACAGGGGGTGTTATCTTTGTGGGGTTACTTGATTTGGTAGGTTTGGTATCAGCTGTCGATTACGGTGGTTCGTGGTTCCCGCTAGATGATGGCGGGCCCTTGAGGATGATGTTGCCACCAACCGCCAGCCCATTCTTTGCGTTGCGCCCCTCCTTCCATCCTGATTCGCACACGTCTTTACGCATCGCCCAGTGTCTGAGCGTTAATGAATACCTTTTTGCGCTGCCAAACCATGCACTTGTAAGCGTGTTCCCTTCGATGACACGTACGACGTGCCAATGGAGATACTCGCCATTCACGACCTGGGGGCCTGAAATTGGTCTTCATGGCTGGCTATGCTGTCGATGTCTTGCATACGCAATCCAATCCCAAAACTTTTGCACTCACAACACGTCCAAAAATTGTTAGCGACATGAGAACCTTTCTGACAGTTGGTTTCGCGGTTTTGCCCTCCCTTGGGACGTTCTGCTTCTCCTGTCTTTGTGATGTTGCACTGATGCAGAACGCGACTCTAATGGACGATTGAAACTATTTTCAGGGATAGATTAGCAATCCCATTACAGTTCAGGTATTGTTGTTCGGCAGAATCTAAACATGACATGGCCACTCCGTACACCACCAGGTGAGCGACCAAGGGCAGACCACTACCGGGCATCACCGAGATCGTTGGAGGATCTTTCTCGATTGTAAGGTACTTGCAAAAACTATATCAGCTATCCCTGTGTAGCTGGACGTGTGGTTGGCTAGATCCGATGGGTCACATTCCACGCATGTATCTCGTGAGGTTTGACAGCCCTCTTGTTTTGTTCTCCATATTTTTCGCCTGCATTCCTCTATTTACCCTGACAACGAATATTGAAGCGGAACTGCACCAGCTTGTATGTTTACATGCACGTTCCCGCTCTGTTCGGAAAGGTTCGCAATAACTTTTGCTACAGACGTTGTTGCGTTGGTCGCTTGCTTGTTTGCGTCGATTCTTTTGGAGACGGGACGGAGTAATTCATCAAGAGGAGGACCTAATACAGTGGGAAACACTACGCAATCTAATAACATCGAGCTTACGACACGACCTCAAGACCAACAGCGCAAATCGAGCCACTAAAGCAGACCGACACATCACTCCTCGACTACGGAACATCGAACGTTGGAACAATCACGGCTCACACCACAGCGGCTATGGCTCACATTCATGTGCGCGAAACCCCGGGCGCGCAGCTGAGTACCATGACTATTGTCGCAGTTGTTAGCAGTATTGGTGCAATCCTGCTGTGCGCTTTAGTCTGGCTGGTATTCCGACTCGTACAAGCCAGAAAAACACACAAAAGACTCCTTGCAGATTTGGAGCAAAGAGGCGTTATGATTACGCAGGTCCAGAAGGAGGCAAGGCAAGAATCGGTATCAAGGCCGCGCGCTGTCTTGAGACGAAACACGGGTTTACCATTCAACAGAGCATCAGGATGGGGTGCTTTGACATCTGTAGAGACTTTTCGGTCGACAGAATCAAACACTGTTCCTGCGCATTATGTGCCAGCCCCACCTACTGATGGGGCAAAAAGATACAACCGACTCTCATGGCCATTCTCGGCGCGTCGATTATCTGGACACGGCGTTCAGATGAGGAAGATAAAGGTTTCCAGACTCTCCACAGTCGTAGAAGACCCAAAGCTGTCACCGTTGATACCGGTGCTGAACAGTACACACTTGGACATGAGCAGGACTTCCTTAGCCCTGTCCAGAGACTATACAAGCCGAGCGTCTTCGACCCAGTCCTTGCTTCGCGACCACCCTGTCTTCCGCAACCAAAACCAAAATGTCAATATAAATGGCTCAGACGATCAGTTGGCTAGCCGATCTTCCGAAGGCCCAGATGGTAGCATGCGCCTCTTACGAGCACGGTCTGTGGCTGGAACACTATCCGCTTCACCCTCACGCCCCCAACTGCGAGCGAGATCTGCCAGTCTCTGTAGCCAGCTGTCTGGGAAAGCGCCAGATATAATACTTCCTCCTCTTCCATTGGATATTGCTCGTATCAAGAGTGAAGCCAGGCGACGCAGCCAACTCAAGCATGCACCTTCTCAACTCTCAATCTCCAGCTTCGGCTCTGCTGACACTTCGATACTTGCTACACGTTCGAGTCCTGTCGTGCCCCAAGCAACCAAGTTTAGCGGGCAAAAGATTACCAAGCCTAATGCAAAGGGCTCTTCTCTCGTTGTGGGAAGATCCTTTCGAGATACGCTGGATCTTCGTAGCAAGTCTAGTCCTCGAGCCCGATTCTCACTTGGTACTACAGAATCCCCCGAATTACAAAAGGAATGCAACTCCAACAACACAAATCGTACAAGTTCAGAATTGTCTACCGCAGCCATGAGAGCGCAAGCCCTCGCTTTGAGCAAGTTGACCTCCTCACCAGCCAGCCCTGCCGCATCGCGAAACACGATAACGCCGAAGCGTAAATCGAAGACCATGGTATCTGCAGCTGGATCGCCAGAACGTCAATTCACGGCGACCAACAACCCACAAAGCCTGACTGGAGCTATGCGTCAGCCCAAACGTCAGCCCTCGCAGACGTCTTCGAGAAGTAGCGGAGGAAATCCGTTCCAATGGGACTATACCTCCAACTCGCCAACTGGAAAACCATCTGCCTTGAAAGGCAGCCCAGGAGCCCGCCAAGGACATCGACGGAAGAATAGTGTTCGGATATCTCTGGTGCCAACCATCCATGGTCCACCTAGTCGACCAGCAAGTGTGTCCTGGGCAATGGATAAGGGAATTGACGTAATACCAGGTGGTTCTTTGAACAAGTCTACCGGTGTAGTAGGATTATTGTCATCAAATACGCGTTCACTGACATCCCCGGCTCGCTCTTCGACCTTTGCGCCTGAGCTGAAGTTCAACGCAACCACGCTACGAGCTTCCCTAACATCGACCTCTCCCGAACTTACGCTTGTAGGCTACGACCAATCCTTTGTAGTCTCACCCACCGATCACATCCTCCCTCACTTGTCAGAACGGGAACAGAAGCGTTTGAGTGATGGCTCTATTTTCAGTTTATCGAAATTTCCCACGGCGGCTTCCGTCATCGAGCCAATGGATGTTGACATGACCCGTCCGCTCTCCTTTCCTCCCGCCCGGCTGCACAACTTTGGTGGGAATTGGACCCCTGAGACGCCATTTCTACAACAGTACCCATTCGGAATACAAAACTCTCAGCGGGACCGGTCGCTTTCGACATCTAGCATAATCAATATCGATGAATATGATCCCGAAAACCCCAGTTGCATATACCAAACCCCAACAAACCCCAATTCGCGAGCTTTTCAGTCCGCATTTGCCACCATTCCGGAAGAGTCATCTGTCAGTTCACAGAAAACCATCGACGTCGATCGGCTGCGGTACCACGACTCACCTCCAGTTTCACCAAAGACGTTTTCTTCGCCAAGTTTCACATTAGGTACTTACTCGGCATACAACCTGCCCATTCACGCCACTACTATCCCAGAGGAATCGGCCGACACCATCAATCCATCGATAATCAGCAAGGATGCTTTTAGTATGCTTGACAGTAGCTTTGATGAGGGGAACGCCAGTATCTTCCAGTCTCCGAATAGTAGTCGACCAATTCTAGCCGTACCAACATCACCTGCATCGGCGCGATTAGTGTTTAATCCTCTTCTGGATGCTGCGTTTCCCTCGAGCCCGCCAACTTTGGTCATTAGTGACTCGCCCACAATGGGTCATGGGGTCTCTGCACAATCCAGCTCCAACTACACATTTGCCTCGCCATCGTCGTCCCCTACGTCCTCGCCTATAGAACTTCCAAGTCCCGTATTCCCTTGTTCGCCACGGCCAAGCCATGCGAAACTGCCGAACAGCAATCTATCCATCAACTTCGCCGAGCTACCAAGGCTCACTCCTCCATCACACGGACCACGCGGGCCACGCGGATCACCTGCTCGGCCTTTGCGCTCGTCCATCGCCGTACTAAGGCGCATGAACTCTGATGCGGCGGACGCCAAGAAAGCAAAGACTGGACAGGGCGAGCGACGATACTTGAGACTAGGTCGAGAAGACAGCATGCAAGTTCCCGGCGACGAAAGCTGGCTGGACGAACTAGAAGAGGATGAACGTTGCATTGAGCTTGACGAAGCCGAGGGAAAGCGGCTGGTGGGAAGTATACTGGAAGATTACGATGAAGGATGTACCATGCTCGACCTAGGTGAAGACACTAGCATAACATCCATCTTCACCGTCCAACCCGAGTGTTCAACAAACGTCGGCGTAGTAGAAGAAGAAGATACCACAGCAGGAGCATCACAACGCTCAAGCAGCTTCTGGGAAGACGGCGAGAAATTCTGGACTTCAAACACGCCACCACAACCACGACCATCATCGTCATCTTCCACCAAACCAAAAGATCGCAACAGGTCCCTTGCATCCTCCACACCCGCCACTCCTCCTTCAAAACAAGGCAGGAAACGCGACTTTGAAGTCGCAAGAGACGCGTCGTCGCCGGGCCACGAAGATGGTGATGCAGCTGCGCATTCGCATACTAACAAGAAGAGACATAGTTCGCGGTATAGAAACCGCAGTGTACTGGGCGTTGGAACGCCGAATGTGCGCATTCAGATTACGAGCCCGAATGGGCGGGTGTTGGGAGATGGGTTTGGCACGCCGGGCAGTTTGTACGATGCAGATGGGTTTCTGAGGTAGGATGGTTTTTGTTATTATTATTAGTTTTTTCTTTACCATCATTTTTGTTGTCACAGGATAGTAGGGGGCGCCCGAATATGTAGTTTCAATTAGATTACATTCAAGTGGGGAAGTTACTTGTACTTTTGACATCCGTTTTCGTGTGGCGTAAGACGCATGAAGTAGTAATTTTTTTGTGTGTGCAATTGATCGCGAGCATAGTAGAGAAGGATAAAAGCTGGGTATAAACAGTAGTCCCAGCAGCTTGATCGGTGAGGCTCATATCGAGTTCTAAGGATTTGAGTAAGGCGACGTACCTAGTTTTTTCTGAATACGACATGCGCAACTGCCGAGATCAGCTTCCACATGTTGATCCGGCACTTCCCGTCAGCTAGCCACTCGCCACGCAATGTTCAATCACATAATATCTCATAAGAAGGTCTCAGGCTGTGGTTTATTGCAATATATTGATCAAGATCGTATCAGTTGACTGCGCTAGCCTATGCAACAAGCCAAGTAACCGGGCTCTAAACTAAACCAATTCTAAAGATTTTTCGCCGTGCAAAACACACTCCAGTATCCATGCGCTATCCTTCTTGTGTCGGGAGCCTCTACTCCATACACTGTTCCTTGTCCATTTCCCATCGTCATGTGCCGTGCTTACGATTCGAAGTGAGAAGAAGGTAGAACACTGTCAAGCCAGCTAAGCAGCTCGAGTCGCTTACTGTCCGCTGTAAAGCTGGGGGCCGGGGACGGTGTAAGACTTGGGGTTGTTCCACTTGTTGAAAGCAATACCGGGGTCCTGAGCGCTGTAGAGACCGGGAATCTTGACAGTGGGGCCGAGCTTGCCAGTACCGGAGGACTGGATGTTGAGCTGGAAGCACTCCATGTAGAATTGAGCCTTGCCGACGTGACCCTCGTGGATGGCGATGTGCTCAGCACGCACAAGGTACTCGCCAGCAGGGATGCTCTTCTGGATGGTCCACTCCAGGCGGTCCTTTTGCCAAGTCGCCCAGGCAGTGTCAGTACCAGGGGAGCTCGGGTTGCTGAGGCAGGACTGCATGACCTTGGTCCACTCGCCAGAGCCGTCGTAGTCGTTGACCTTGCCGGGAGCCTTGGAGATGTAGACAAAGCCACAGCCGGGGTGCTCGATCTTCTCGTTGTAGGCAAGCTTGAAGCCGAGCTTGTCGCCGGCCTTGACAGTGTAGGTGCCGGTGCTGCCGGCCTTAGCACCCTTGTTGCAGCGGAGGTCGGGGGAGTTGACAATCTCGCTGGTGAAGGACGGCATGTACGTGTTGCTGTTCTTGCGGGCGTAGGCGTAGTCACCACCGATGGTGGCGCCGTTGACGACGAGTAGGTTCATGATGTAATGGGCTTCGGCCACCATGGGCGCGAGCAGGGAGAAAATAGCAACAGCCTTCATGTTGTCGTAGAAAAGAGTGATTGAATATGTTCAAGAAGAAGTGAATGTGGTAAAAGAATGAATGTGGTGGTTAGTATCGAAAGCCGGTGACTGCGATGATATTTTCACACTGGCGAACTGTGTGGTACTTATACCTGACGACTTTGCACATCCTCACGGACGTCAATATAATGCCATGTAGGATTGTACACCTTCGCCCGTGTAACCTCCATCACCAAACCACTTTTCTTCATCTATTCCAGTCGTACTACCGCTACTGTGGACCGTCATGAGCCCATGACAAGCGGAACGCATAGATTGTTTCTTGGTATTCGCCTCAGTTTAGAATGATTAGAGGAACGTCAACGACTTGTCGAAACACGCTTAAGCTGTAGCCAAGCCTTGCGCTCACCAAAATAATCCTGGTTGTTCCCGCTGCCGCCAAGATGTTGAGAGCATCATGTGTTTCATGTTCCAAACCCCAAGCATCTTGGCGACATGCACAGAAACTCGGACAAATTGTCCTATTCGCTTCCGCACGGGTGGTCCCAGCATTGTTTCCGCTGGACGCAATGCGATCCCGATTTGCGAACCGTCGCGAGCGGCTCAGTAGTGTCGTAATCAACAGAACGTCTGAAACCCTCCTCGACGAGCCCCATGAAGGTCCTTGTGTACATGAACGTCCGCCTCGCGCAAGCTCCAGTCTCGCGACGAAGCCCTATGCGGCTCTGGGCGTGCCCAGGCTTGACATGCCGCTAATATGCCGGCAGCGTGTCGCGGTGGCATCCGGCACCACCAGCCCCGTTCTAGTCCTGTGTTCCAAGCATTGACCCAAGACTCCAGACGGTGCTTTTTTAATCAAACATCCACAACACTGCCTCGACGGACGATCGACATTGTCGCATTTCTCTCTGGGACCACCGACCAGGTCACAGATTAGACAGGCTTTGGTGACGACGCTGACAGCCTTGCGATCGCTTGGCAGCGAGGCTCTATACTGCCCAGATGACTCCGCGGTATCTATGCGGAGGAAACTAGCCTCAACATCACTATCGGACATTATCTCCACCTGCCGATGCTGTGCTAAGATGACACAGCAGACAACTCTAGAACCGTTGACCCCTCGAGATCCAGCGTTTTACCTCCGATCTCCCATATCACTTACCTTTATTGGACGGATGCCATATATTACAGCACCATATCTGTGCTGGACATGGTGACATTTTTCGGCGCTACCTATCGCGATAATAAATGAAAGAATGGGATGCATGCTCCCGCCATGATCAATTTGGGACCGTGTTGTCTTGCGCTCGCATCCTAATTCATTATGTCTTGAGGCTCCATACGTAGAAGAGCAGGCAACCCTATTCGAGAAACAGCATATTGTTGTTTATTGTCGAAGTTGAAACTAGACTGTTTTTCTTGAGAGAAGCGTAGTTTTTGCGCTACACCAGAGAGAAGGGAAGTGATGGAAGCTCCCGGTGGATCAGTCAGGGTGTGTTTCTAATGCATTAGCGGTTGACGCCGGTTCATGACATGTGTGACAGTGCTTGGTTTCAAGAGCAGCAAGCGCCAAAAAAAGGAGAGCCCATCCTGGAAGTCCACAGCTAGTTCCTTCACCACTTCTCTGATATGTGGCCGCGCCTCGTCGTCGTGGGCTATCATCCTTTTGAGGAGCTGCGCGAGATGCTATGCTCTCTGGCTGCATTGGTTGCTTATGGGCGGCAGTTCCAGCCAGTTGACGATTCGATGTAGGTTTTCCTTCTATAAAAAGCCCTTTCCCTGCCATGCACTGACATTGCCGCTAGGAACCTCGCATACTCGGTTTATCATCTCCAAGTAGACGCAACCTAGCCAGAAGACGTCCTCTGGTCTTCCACAATAGCGCTCTCCTCTTGTTACTCTTTCGGGTGCATGGTACCTGGCTGATACAGTAGCACTGTTGTCTGTTGCGCTGTTGCTCAGCTCGGAAATATCCAGGGACCATCCACAATCTGTCAACCAGAGGCCATTCGAAGATGGACGAACCTGCGACGGCTTGATATCTTTGTGTCTGATCGTTTGGTCGTTATGCAGGTATGCGGTGGCGCTGGCTAAACAGCCAAAGATGGTATAGAGGTAACGCCGCGATCTTTCATAGATCTCTGGCAGCCGTTCTTCAAGACTGTTGCAACGATCTGATGTTGAGGTTTCCAGAGAAATGCCCAAGAGCCTACATATCTCGTCCAGAGCATCCTTTTCTTCGTGGAATATCTCGAGCAAGACAGTATGCTTGTTGGCTGTTCTAAACCCTGTAGATTTTTGCAGGGTGTCCAAATAGCCTAGATATGCAGAGAGATCGCATTGAGCAACAGGCCAAATCAGGAGACCTAGCTGATAGAAACGTTGAGATGGAAGCTCATAACACCCAATAAGCTCAACAATATGGCGATGTCGCTTCCCGGAGAGCTTCTCCAGAATCCCTAGCTCGTTTGTATATCTGGGCCGTTCCCGAGCCGTGTCGCGGAAGTACACCCTCTTAAGAGCTACGACTGTCCCGTCTAGATCAGTCTCAGGAACGTCTCCCCAGCCACCCTTGCCTAGCAAGCGACCAAGCTTGAACGGTTCTGGATCATTGCGCTTCAGTACTGCCCTCGAGGTACTGTATCTTCGGCTCCATGCCACACGGGCGCCGTCGCTTTTCGCTACAGTGCCTAACGCAGATGATCCGAGAAAAATTGCTGGCCTTTTGGTATAACTTTTTGCTAGCTGGGCGAATTCACGACGAAAGTATGTGATGTCAAGGTTGCTTCGCATGCAAGCCTGGTCTTGGAGCTTGGGCACGCAGACAAAATGCCCTTCCAGTCCACTGGCTTCCTAGGACGTGGCGGAGGCGGCTCTGTCGACGAAACGGAAATCGACGTGATTGCCGTTGCCTTGAAACGGATCTCTACTCGAGCACGCAGTCTTACTAAACAGGAATTAAACGAAGTCAAGATCTTAAGTAAGATCTAGAAACATCGACATCACCATGTTGTTGAGCTCATCAGATCCTATGTACGTCGATACAAAGGTGGCATTGAGCTTGGGATGCTTATCTGGCCTGTTACCCACTGTGATTTAGCCTCGTTCTTGGGGGGTCTTGATTACTTAGGCGACTCCATCGAATAGTTGGCTTCGACAACGAAATCGTCAGAAGATGACATCAGATCCGTCGTTGAGAACCTTGAACCTTTGGTTCCCTCTCGAGCCAGATCATGCGACCAAGACTACGGCATTGAATATATATCCATGATGTACCAGAGCTTGCTCGAATACTTATGTAAGAAGCTGGGTTGTATAGGGCAAGCGGTGGCTTATCTATATGAGCAAGATATTAGACACAAAGACCTCAACCCCTCACAAATTCTTCTCTCCGCAAGAGGCTTGTGGCTGGCGGACTTCGGGTGGTCTAAAAATACTTCACAGCTTACTAACAGCGTCACCAATGGTGACGATAGAATAACGCTGAGATATTATGCTCCTGAACGTGCTACAGGTGCACCACGGGGAAAACCAGAGCACATATTTGCTCTGGGTTGCATATACCTGGAGATAGGGTATCGTTTGGCACGAGTGGAGCTTCGAGACACAGCTACAAGATCCCATGGACGGGGAAGCCTTTCTATGAAAATCTCGAGAATCTGGAAGAGTTGATGATTCCACTTTTTAAAGATTCATGGGACAACACACGAGTTCACAGGTTACTGATCACTGGCATGCTTTCTCATGATCCGAAAGTCCGCCCCAAAGATCTCTACACTACTGGAGATACTGAAGTATGTCTATTCCCGATCATCGGACTTTACGATTCCTCTGAGTGGGATATACTTTGAAGCTTGCTGTCTCCCTAGCAAATTGCTACTGGCTAAAGAACATGTCAATGATTTGACGATGAACGACCCCCACACTCTCTTGGATGATGCAACCGGCACCACGTTCAATGACTTGACCGGGAACTTGGAGAGATTAGAACTAGCCGAATTGCTATCAAATATTAGTCCTACAAGCTCGTTCCACTATACCACAGCGAAAGTGTCTCTTGAAAATAATATCCACGCACTATCACAGCTCACTGGAAACTTGGCCACTCTGCCACCATTATCCAAGCGGGTTAGCCTTCATACGAATCTCACGTATAGCAGCAGTCCGGTGGTGTTACAGCGTGTCGCTATGGGTACTTCGGTATCTGGTTCTTTGGTGCGGTCAACCCAACAGACTACTCAAAAATATCAAGAGCCCCTTGTATGCGATGTCTAGGATTGCGTTGCATCTTTCACGGGTAGATAGCGCAGGAGTAACCTCGCAATACACAGACGTGATGTGCACACAAATTTCATGGAGATTCCCTTGCATGAACCTAGATTGCGGTACGATTTTCGATTCGAAAGATGCCTTGCTAGAGCACAATGAGAGGTTTCACAAGTCCACGCGCAGTCGCAACCGCAATCGCAGTCCCTTGGTATTCTCTTGCAATCACCCCAACTTCCAATATTCTTTTGGTTGGGAAGACGCCTTGATACAACGCCGTAGCATGATTCATGGTGTAGGCTGGGGCGATTCTTAGATAGACTGATTTCTGTTAATGAAGAAGACTGTGAGAACCCGATATGTTTTTACGGTAACAATATCTCTCGA
>Ga0265797_10010358_pt1 | contig 11890 bp, 7 predicted proteins | sample P2T30metagenome_FD_192433 | JGI IMG/M metagenome (GOLD analysis project Ga0265797, IMG submission 192433) | Plant litter microbial communities from East Loma Ridge, Irvine, California - P2 T30 | ecosystem: Environmental > Terrestrial > Plant litter > Unclassified | place: USA: California... | reverse complement strand
GTAAGGAACGCTGAAGTTGGAAACGCCAATCGCCTTTACTTTGCCCGTCTTCAGCACGCCCTCCATGCCCTTCCACGTGTCCACGTACGACCACTTGGTGTCGAGATCGCGAGAACCATCTTCAAGCTTGGGGAAGAAGGGATGGTTGCCGTTGGGGTTCATGGGTACGGGCCAGTGCATGAGCCACAGGTCGATGTATTCCAGTCCGAGGTTTGATAGGGTCTGGTCGAGGCACTTCTCGGGGAGGCCGGTTTGGTGGAAAGTGCACCATAGCTTAGATGTGACGAAGATGTCTTCGCGCTTGATGCCGGAGGCGAAGGCTTTCTTCAGGCCCTCGCCGACTTCCTTCTCGTTCTGGTAGACGAAGGCGGCATCGATGTGTCTGTAGCCGCTCTTGAGCGCGTGCTCCACGGCGGCGGCGACCTCGCCCGGTGCGGATTGCCAGGTTCCCAGACCGACGGCGGGGATGGATGCGCCGGTGTTGAGCTTGAAGTGAGTGTTGACGGACATCTTGTTGTTCGTTGCTTGCGTTGCTTGCGTTGCTTCTTCTTCGTTTCCTTCTGGGTGTTTGATAGATTCGGGAGTCCGCGCGAGCATGAAGTTGGCGAGAGAGGGATTCATGATAGCTAACTATGGCCAGGCCAGTTTTCTTACCTCGGTCTATTAGAAGTCCGAGCACGTAATGTTGGGTATACACAAGACGCACGAATTAGTTTCCGTTGACCATGATGCATGCCGCCAGGCACGCAAACCCTAATGTGACGAACGTGGGGTCTGTCGGTGTTTGATATTTGTCGCCGATGCCCTAGATCATCACGTGACTCGAATGTTGAGTGAAACATGATCGACTCGCCACGTTGTCGGCGACCACGAGGCTGGGCTTTGACGTCTTCATTCGGCGCGCTAGGAGAAACTCTTCGGCGAAACCATTTGCCTAGCGCCATGGGTTCACATCGGCTCGGAGGGCTCACTTGAGCGAGAGAGGCAATCTTGCCCGTACGAGCTGCAAGAATCACCTGCCGCGTGATGCAAGCGATCGGCGCCACGCATCAACTATGCTGCCGAGTCGCCCGTCTAGGCAATCAAGTGGAGTCGTTGAGGGATTTTCTCTGCCTCCGCTCCGAAAGGATTTTCCGATGGATGTAAGTGAGGCTTACCTCTGCCCAATGAGAGCAATAGGTATTGACACCATGACGAGCAGGAACATGGACTAGGCCTGGGCAAACCCCATCTGGGGCGTCTCCATGGCGGAGTCCGTAGGGTAAGTGTGGGCGCTGGGGTCTTCTCCGGGTTGATGAGTGTGGAGGGAGAGCATGCTGGTGAGACTGGGTGTTGCCGCATTGATTGCTGCGATCGGACTCTGGTTCCAGTAGTCAAGGATGTCTTGCCTGTTTCCTTCTCGAAAGGCAAGTGGAGGAGCCTAAGGGTAACGGTGTAGGCTGGGTGTAAGATTGATTGATAGAAAAGGTGGTATCGTTGCTTGCAACAATCTCGTTCATTCCTCTACACTCCATCTTCATCTCAGTTTAAAATAAGGGAAACATCGATCAATCCGATTATCCTACACATATACCATCGATCAAAATGGCACCCGCAGCTGTTGCCATGCCTCTCGTCGAAGCACCCAACGTCGCCGAAGAGTTCGTCGATCACAGAGATGGCCTTGCCCTCGAAGCCACATCCGATGCCGTCGATGAGGTCAACGTTCTGAAAGCCGCCATGCGCGTGAAGAACGGCACCGCCACCCAAGAAGAGGTCGACCTGTACGAGAAGTCCCAGTTCGACGCCGACAAGGACAAGACCCAGTTCCGCCAATACGAAGATGCCTGCGACCGCGTCAAGAACTTTTACCGCGAGCAGCACGAGAAGCAGACTGTGGCATACAACCTCAAGGCCCGCAACGACTTCAAGTTCCAGACGCGCGCTCAGATGACGATCTGGGAAGCGATGGAGAAGCTGAACACCCTCATCGACGAGTCCGACCCAGACACCTCCCTGTCCCAGATCGAGCACTTGTTGCAGTCCGCCGAGGCCATCCGCCGCGATGGTAAGCCCAAGTGGTTCCAGTTGACCGGCCTGATCCACGATCTTGGAAAGCTCCTGTTCTTCTACGGTGCCAAAGGCCAGTGGGACGTCGTCGGCGACACCTTCCCAGTCGGCTGCGCGTTCGAGGACAGCATCATCTACCCCGGCACCTTTGTTGACAACCCCGACTCCAAGGACCCAGTGTACAGCACCAAGCACGGCATCTACACCGAAGGCTGCGGTCTTGACAACGTCATGCTCTCCTGGGGTCACGACGAGTACTTGTACCACTTGTGCAAGGAGCAGAGCACTCTCCCCGATGAGGCGCTGGCGATGATCCGCTACCACTCGTTCTACCCCTGGCACTCGGGCGGCGGCTACAAGTGGATGATGAACGAGAAGGACCACGAGATGCTCAAGGCTGTCAAGGCGTTTAACCCGTACGACCTCTACAGCAAGAGCGATGGCATCCCTGACATCGTCGAGCTGAAGGCGTACTACATGGAGCTCATCAACACCTACTTCCCACCGAGGGAGGGTGAGACTGAGCGTGTGATCCAGTGGTAGAGGATAAGCTCCAGACGGAAACGGAAAGCGACGACGATGATATTAGCGTACATGTATCTTGCTTTGTTTGATGGAGTGGCGTTTGGGATTTACTTGGAATGCTCCCGCCTGGGAATGGTTGGTTGAGCTTTGATAGTGACGACTTAATGAAAAGTACCTGAAATACATCGGTCAATAGTCATCACATGTGAGGTTGTCATGTTAGTACGTGTAGTCAGATGATCAAGATGAAGTGACTCCCGCTCAAAGTGCGGTACGTCGATCGAAGTCAAGCGGAGTCGTCGGCGGTTGAAACTCCCAACTTCGCTCTCAAGCAAAGCGCATGTGCTCTCTTCTCGCAAGCACACTCTCCTTCTTCACGATGTCATGACCTTGACGATACAAGCACACAAACACCAATAATGATTAACGCAGTACTGGTTTTCAACAACAATGGCCAGCCCCGGCTGACCAAGTTCTACACCCAGCTGGTACGCAACCGACAGCCCACTATACTCCACCACCACCACCTGTCGCAAACCAGCTGACGCTCCCAAAAGGACACAGCAGTCCAACAACGCCTGATAGCCGAAATCTTCACCCTCGTCTCTGCCCGACCCAGTAGCAGCTGCAACTTCCTGCCTCTCCCGCCTCTTCTCGCGCCCTCGACACCACAAGCCGAGTCCAACGATGCGCCCTCGCTCGTCACTTACCGCCACTACGCTACACTATACTTCATCGTCATCTCGACTTCAACTGAGAGTCCGCTGGCTCTGCTTGATTTGATCCATGTGTTCGTCGAGAGCTTGGACTACCTCTTCGAGGACGTGTGCGAGCTGGACTTGATCTTCAACTTCGAGACGTTGCATGCTGTGCTTGGGGAGATGATTGTAGGCGGGGTTGTGGTTGAGACGGGGAGGGAGAAAGTTGTGGAGGGTGTCAAGGCACAAGGCAAGGTTGCGAAGAGGCCGGTCAATTCTAGTCGGCCTGGAATTGGTGCGGGCATGTGGGCAGGAAGATGAGAGACACTGCATGTGCCGGGAGCATAAGGCAACACAGAGAAAAGGTGTGAAGAAGGGACAGCCGCAGAAGCGGTATGAAGCATACCATCCTCAATAAATGTGGCCAGGGCATGACAAAGCTCTGAAGTATTGAACGCAGCCAAGAGGAGGTGCGTACACCAGCTCTCTTGGATGGAGGCAGAAGTGCAAGTTGCGGAAGCTCGCAAACGGATTGTGTAGATACTGGCACATTCGTCCGAAACCCGAAGGACACTTGGTAGCCATGATATTGCCACAGCATTATAAACATATATTTGTACATACATGCGATATCCTCCGCCCTGTTTGTATATGCATAATGGGACACACGCTACCGTGTCTGATACTTAGAGCTACCACCGGCCTCATATCGAGGACAACGTCGTGTTAGCAAGCTCGAGGGCATTGCAACACATTTCGGGCATGCGCTGATACATGATAGCATCACTCGGGGCAGTCTCCGAGTTTGGCGCAAGCTGTGGCTTTGTATGGATGCAACCCCTCTCCTGTTTTCTGACACATGCAACCGAGGAGTGTTTCCTGGATCACTTTGCGTGTCCAGGGCCGCAATCGGGGCTCGTCCTCATTTTCTGGTAGGCATGTCGAGTCTTGCCTATCGTAGTGTGTTCAGGTATTTCGTTCAAATTGACAAGAGATCCATCACCCTTTAGGTCTTTGATGCGGCAGCACTGGGGCTGTTGTCCTCTACGGCATGGCTAGCCCTGGCGTTGGACATGCTGCCCATTTGTTCCGCATACCATTCTCGGATCTTGTGAATAGTCAGCACACGTACCTTCAAAACAGACGTCGCATCATCCCAACTTACTCCGCTGAAAGGTGTGTTGCCGTCCGTAAGTTCCATGAATAGAATACCGTAGACGGAGACGAACAAAATGCTCCCCCATTGCGCCAGCTTCACCATCTTGTGCCAGTTGGGCCTAGCATATGCCAGCTTTGCGCGTCTCCTGTAGCGTCGCTCGAGTTTGAACTGGTGTTTCTGTGAGAGCTTGCTGAACTCTGGCGGCCATGTGCGCTTGCAGACGTATGGATTGGTTTCCCAGGTGTATGGGAAGTAGGGCGCATTGATGGTCGGGACTTTGGGTGCTGCGAATGGGTTGAGGCCTATGCGCCTGGCGAGAGTGGGCAGCATGCTGACTGATATGTTGATGTGAGAGGGCGATATCCACTCTGACCGGATTGAGAAGGACGTCGACCAGTCTATGTCGATACTGACTTGTAGAATTGGTATACCACTGGGTAACTTATGTAACGATCCTCATTGGACCGTGCTCTCGGCATGCAGGGCAACTCATGCCGAACATTTTCTGGAGCATCGCCGCATACTAGACCAACTCCAGAAAGCATAGAGTCATAACCTTCACTTTTCCCAATACCCCTCCACTAGACCCACCACGTTGCTCATTCAGATCCCCAAACCGCCCTTGCGCGGCCTGCGCTCCTTGACGACGACACCGACACTGCGACTCGCGCGATCACATACTCGAGCATACAGCAACATGGCGGCCGTCCAGGCGACCAAGGAAGCCCTTGACCCGAGCAACTCGACCCAGGGCAAGCTCAAGATTGAGAACACCGACAAGCGTGACACCCTCATCGCCTCCGAGAAGAAATACCAGGAGTCTTGGGCACAGGCAAAGGTCTTCCAACAGGACGCTCCCAACCTCAAAGATGTCCCCTTCCACTCTATCGCTCCGGCCGAGCTGCAAAAGCAGCATCCCAAGTACATGGCCACCATGGCCTACCCTTACGTGAACGGTACTCCTCACGCTGGTCACTCTTTCACCGCATCCAAGCTGGAATTCGCCGTCGGTTGGGCCAGGATGAAGGGCATGCGCGCGCTGTACCCCCAGGGATTCCACTGCACCGGCATGCCCATCAAGGCCTGCGCCGACAAGCTCGTCCGCGAGATCGAGATGTTTGGCAAGAACTTTGAGAACTGCCCTGTGGATTCCGTCAAGGAGGACAGCAAGGAGACTGCGCCGCCCGCGCCCGTTCAGGAGACCACAAAAGCCGATGTCACCAAATTCGGTGCAAAGAAGAGCAAGGTTAATGCGAAGACAAACGTGGCCCTGAAGTACCAATTCCAGATCCTGCTTGCCCTGGGTATCCCTATCGAGGAGATCCACAAGTTCGCGGACTCGAACTACTGGCTGCAATACTTCCCTCCCCTCTGGCAGCGCGATCTCACCAACCTTGGATGCCGTGTCGACTGGCGCCGATCCATGGTCACTACTGAGGCCAATCCATACTACGACAGATTCGTCCAGTGGCAAATGAACCGCCTGAAGGACTTGGGCAAGATTAAGTTCGGTAAGAGGTACACCATCTACTCGCCGAAGGACGGCCAGGCATGCCTGGACCACGACAGATCTTCGGGAGAGGGTGTGACGGCACAGGAATACACCGCGCTCAAACTGCGTGTAAAGGAGTGGCCCGAGGCTGCAAAGAGCAAGGTCGAAGGCAAGATCCCCGAGGGCGCCAACGTCTACTTTGTTCCCGCCACTCTCAGACCCGAAACCATGTACGGCCAGAACTGCTGCTTCGTCGGCCCTACCATCGACTACGGCATCTACGAGGCGGAGAAGGGCAAGCAGTACTACTTCATCTCTGAGCGTGCTGCCAGGAACATGTCTTACCAGAGCATCTTCGCCGAGTGGGGTGTATTCCCTAAGGTTGCTGATTTCAAGGGTGCGGACGTCGTCGGCACGCTTGTTGATGCTCCACTCTCTATTCACAAGGATGGTGTGCGAATCCTGCCTATGGAGTCTGTCAAGGCCTCCAAGGGTACCGGTGTCGTTACCTGCGTTCCCTCAGATTCTCCCGACGATTACGCCACGATGATGGATCTTCAAAAGAAGGCCGAGTACTACAAGATCAACAAGGAGTGGGCCAGCCTTGAAGTCCTGCCCATCATCGAGACTCCATCATACGGCAATCTTACTGCCAAGTACTTGGTTGAGACGATGAAAATTAACTCGCCCAAGGACGTGAAGCAGCTTGCCGAGGCCAAGGAGCTTGCCTACAAGGAGGGCTTCTACAAGGGTAAGATGATCTATGGCGAGTTCTCCGGAAAGACCGTTGAGGAGGCTAAGCCTCTTGTCAGGCAGCAGTTGATTGATGCTGGCAACGCTTTCGCCTACTGCGAGCCTGATGGTGCTGTCATGAGCCGATCTGGCGATGAGTGTGTCGCTGCACACCTCGACCAGTGGTTCATGAACTACGGTCCTCCCGACAAGAGCGGTGACCAGGAGTGGCAACCTACTGTTATGAAACACCTGATGAACGACATGAACACCTTCAGCACAGAAACCAAGAACGCCTTCGAGGGCGTCCTCAACTGGCTCACCCAGTGGGCTTGCGCCAGATCCTTTGGTCTTGGTACCAAGCTTCCTTGGGATCAGCAACAGCTGGTCGAGTCTTTGTCCGACAGTACCATCTACCCTGCCTACTACACCTTTGCACACATGCTTCACGGCGACATCTTCGGCAAGACCCGTGGTGTCGCTGACGTTGGTCCCGAAGACATGACCGACGAGATCTGGGACTACTTGTTCTGCCGTACCGAGGAGATCCCTGCCGGCACTAACATCAAGAAGGAGAACCTCGAGATGATGCGTCGTGAGTTCGAGTACTGGTACCCCCTGGATGTTAGAATTTCCGGAAAGGATCTCATCCAGAACCACCTCACCTTCCTCATGTACGTTCACATCGCGCTCTTCCCCAAGCAGTACTGGCCCCGCGCCATTCGTGTCAACGGCCACTTGCTGCTCAACGGCGAGAAGATGTCCAAATCCACCGGCAACTTCCTTACGCTCGCCGACTCCATCGCCAAGTTCGGTGCCGATGCTACTCGTATCGCCCTCGCCGATGCCGGTGATGGTATCGAAGATGCGAACTTCGAGGAGCAGGTCGCCAACGCCAACATTCTGCGCATGTACGAGCTCAGGCAATGGTGCGAGAGCGTCATTCAAGACGCTCGTATTCTCAAGGACGGCGAGACCTACGCCGACATCAAGGAGATGGAGCGCCACAAGAACAACGACGCTATCCAGCGCACCGGCGAGAAGAACATGTGGGACGACCTCTTCGAGAACGAGATTAACGGTCTCGTCAAGGAGACCCGCGAGCAGTACGAGCTCACCAACTACAAGGGTGCTCTTAAGTACGGTCTCTACGACTTCACCGGCGCAAGGGACTTCTACCGCGAGGCTACCAAGGCTGCTGGCATTGGCATGCACGCCGACCTGGTTAAGCGTTACGTCGAGCTGCAGGCTCTCATGGTCAACGTTGTTGCCCCTCACTGGTCTGAGCACATCTGGCTCGAGGTCTTGAAGAAGCCTGAGACTGTTCAGAACGCTCTCTTCCCCGACGCCCCTGAGACCAAGCCCCACCTTACCGCTGCACGTGAATACGTCCGCAACACCTCCTCCAGCATCACCTCCGCTGAGGGCGCTCAGATGAAGCGCATGATGAAGGGAAAAAATACTGTAAGTAACCCTCTTTCCATTTCTAATCTTCACACAAGCAAACAACGCCACAGTTCTACAGCTAACATAATCCGCAAAAAGTCCTACGACGTCAAAGCGTCGAAGAAGCTCAGCATCTTCATGGCCCTTAAGTACCCTTCATGGCAGGACAGCATCATCGACACCGTCCGCAACAACTTCAAGAACCTGACCCTCGACGTCGCCGCCATCAGTAAGGCCATTCCTAAGCCTGAGACTAAGCGCGCCATGCCTTTCGTCCAGACTCTCAAGAAGTCCCTCGAGTCCGGCATCGACGCCACCACTGTCTTTGAGCGCAAGCTCGCCTTCGACGAGCAGCAGGTGCTTGTCGACATGGTCCCCAACCTCAAGCAGACCGTGCAGAAGTGCGCTGTCGTCGAGGTCATCGTCGTCGAGGAGGGTGGCAAGACCGGCAAGGTCGTCGGTGGTACCGAGGGTGTCAACAAGGGCGAGGAGAGGACGGAGCTTCCCGCCAGCGCGGAGACTGCTGTTCCTGGACAGCCGACGTTCTTCTTCGAGAACGTGCAGGCTTAGGTTCGCGGTAAAGACACCTGTATTCTCCGGCTGATTGGTTTGGGAAAAAGGCAAATAGGGTCCTGTCAAAAGTAAATGTGTGTAGACGCGCGCGGATGCTGCGCTATGAAGAAAGAGATACACAACTAAAGATTCATGTTCAACGTTCATTGATATCACTTTCAATATCCTCAACGAGGTTTTATCTCACGACTCATTCGAAATCATGGGACCGGCGCCTTCGAGACGGCATCTCTTTAACAACGACAACGTTATGTTCGCGGATCCGAGATTTTGCAGATATATGAGTTGGCGCGACATTCGAATCCGTTTGGAATAACCTGCCTGTTTGTATGGTTTTTGTCTATTTAGTTGATGTACGACCTAGCCTGCCTTCTTGTTTTTTGGCCCGCAACAGATGACATCTGGTCATGTGCAGCGACTCCACATCCACGAAAATATATCTAGTGGTCTACTATAGTCCGAGAAAAATAAGCTGCTTTTCTTTGCGGCCGTGGAACGGTGAAAATCGATCACATCATCATCTGTGTGCTCTGTATGGAGCCCATATGAGCATCAGACGGGTTAAAGAGAATTGAACATCACGTCCGAAACCCCCCGTTCTTGACATATTGAGCGCAGCGCAATGAGTTGGCGCAGAGCATGGAATTATCAAGGGTCGAGAGCAAGATTTGGACAGAGTGAAACAATGAGAAGAAGGTACCCAAGCAAGTGAAAGATAGGAAGACCGGTAGTGTCAAAGCCAAGTCGTTCAATAACATGCTTACAGTAAGATGGCTATGGGAGCGCGCTCCACAGTCTATGCACCCCGGCATCGAGTAGGGAAAGCTTCAATCTTCGACTTGTCAAGGTTCGGGGAGTTCGTTGGTCTTGCACATCCACACCCTTCCGGCCAGGGTGCCAATCGCGATCACGTTGCCCGATGCCACCCAGCACGGTGAACGGTAGGCCGGAGGTATCCACAATAGCCTCTTGGAGTTGTGCATGATCCAGTCTTCGTCCATGGTCAGTCCTGTGTGTCGGTGCTGCAGATCGTGAGGTTGTTTCGCTGCCGTCGAATCGCTCCTGCTTTCTGAGGCGAGCTCGACGATGTTGCTGATCTCGTTTGCCAGAATACTCTTGGCTTGTGCGTAGTTCGTGTAGGGTAAGCCAACTTCAAGAGTCAGTAGGCAATCGCCGCTGCCAGCATCCCAGATCTTCGTCTTCCACTCCCACGATGTCGATGCCAGCTGAGTTGAGCCATCAAGGAAAGCCACCGACTCAACGCGATCGATATGGCCCTGAAGAGTCTTTATGTTGTCACCGCTACTAATGTCCCAGATTTTGATGCTTTCATCATCTGATGCCGATGCCAGCAAGGTCATGTCGTGGGAGAATGCGACATTATTGACGTCCTCACTGTGGCCAATCAGAGTTTGGAGGAGGTTGCCGGTAGTAGTATCCCAGATCTTGATAGTACTGTCTTCTGTTGCCGCTGCCAACAAGGTTGAGTCGTTATCGTCAGAGAAGAGCACCTCTCGAATATCACTCCCAGCTTCGAACGTATTCAGGCAATCACCGCTGGCAGTGTCCCAGATCCCAACCATTCGGACATCCCATACCGTGGCTAGCCATGTGGAGTCGTGTGAAAAAGACACAGAGCTGGCCCATCCGCTATGAGCTTCGAGCGTTCGTAGACACTCGCCATTACTAGTATCCCAGATTTTGACTGTTCCATCGACTGCTGTTGATGCTAGTCGGGTCTTATCGTGAGAAAGTTGTATAAACCCTACCATACCATCATGACTGTCATGTATTTGCAAGTCGCTATCACTGCTCATGTCCCAGATCTTGACCGTAAAGTCGTCTGCTGCTGACGCAATACAGGTCGAGTTGTGAGAGAAAACTGCAAAACGGACCCAATCGCTATGGTCTCCAAGGACTTTGAGGGGCGCACCATTATGAGCGTTCCAGATGGTGAGCTTACAATCGTCTGATGCTGATGCTAGCCATACTGAGTCGTGAGAGAAGGTGACACCGTTGACTTCCTCACTATGATGGAGAGTTTGCAAGCATTCACCGCTGTTACGGTTCCAGATTTTGACAGTCTTATCCCTGGATGATGACGCTAGCCATTCTGAGTCTCGAGAGAAGGTGACACAAGTGACAGTTGAATCGTGACCTTCAAAGGTCTGCACGCAGCCATCTCGAAGATTCCAAATTTTGATAGTATCCTCAGATGCTGACGCTAGCTGGTTGGCATCGTAAGAAAAGGTCACACTTCTGACATCTCCATTGTGACCTGCTAAAGTTCGCAAGCATTCACCGCTGATCGTGTTCCAGATTCTGACAGTGGCGTCATCAGATCCTGAAGCTAGCAGAGCCGATTCTGTGTCGTGAGAGAAGGCGACGCTGTTGACGGAATCATTGTGGCCTGTTAACGTTCGCAAGCATTCGCCACTGATCGTGTTCCAAAGTTTGATAGTTTCGTCGCTGGATCCTGACGCTAGCAGAGCCGATTCTGTGTCGTGAGAGAAGGCGACGCTGTTGACTCCCATATGGTGACCTGTCAGAGTACGCAGGCAGTCGCCGCTGCTAACATCCCACAGCTTTATCGTGCAGTCCAATGATGCTGATGCAAGCAAGGCCGAGTCGTGAGAGAAGGCAACAGAACGGACCCAATCCGTGTGACCCTCCAGCGTCTGTAGGCAGGCACCCCATTCATCTTTCATAGCCGGATATATCGTGAGCCAAGAAGGCGCTTCTCTCTCAAAATGTCTCTTCATCAAGCTGCGTTTTGGACTAAACACCAGTGCTGATATGTAGGTTTGAAGAGGCGCATCCGTTATCGCCTGCTTGTGAGACATCATGAATCGGCGTGCGTCGCGAACAAGATCGAGTACTTCAGAGGTGTCTGCAATTTCCTGGTCCATTTTAGCATGCATTCTCCATAGTGACACCGTTGAGTAGATGCTACCGTGATCACTTTCTCAAGTTTCGCCATCGACAGAATGCCCTTCGACAAGCTCCGGCAAAGACCCAAAGCCTCCAGCCAGTATAAGTATTTTGTCTGTAGAAACGTAGCGAGGCTACCTCCTTCTTGCAGATCGGCTCGATGGTGCTCGGAGATAGGGCTGGAATCGCAGAGATGGTCAATCCAATGTTCACATGAGTAGCGTGACACCCTCAATGGGTCAGGGTCTGGTCGCTGGAGGTCATCGACCAAAAAGCCGTGTGAAT
>Ga0265797_10010357_pt1 | contig 11891 bp, 9 predicted proteins | sample P2T30metagenome_FD_192433 | JGI IMG/M metagenome (GOLD analysis project Ga0265797, IMG submission 192433) | Plant litter microbial communities from East Loma Ridge, Irvine, California - P2 T30 | ecosystem: Environmental > Terrestrial > Plant litter > Unclassified | place: USA: California... | reverse complement strand
ATCCGCTCGGCCGGCATCGGCATCGCGATCAAGGTCGCGGACGGCGCCGTGCGCGCCCTGCACCCGGCCGTGTACAGCGTGCTCGACCAGTTGGGCCTGCTCGACGCCAGCCGCCGCGAACTGCTCGAACGCTACCGCAACCCGGCCATCAGGAACGCGCGCGGCAGCGTCGCCGGCGACATCCACGCCGTGTTCACCCTGCAGGCCGCCTGACCCGGCGATTCGGGGTCGGAGCACAATCCCGGGTCAGAGCAGAAATGATGTTGTTGTTCCGGATGGTATCGAACGCCGGGCGCGGCGGCCATCCGGCTAGCATGTCAAGCCTGTCCATATCGATCACGCGGGAGTCCGGATGCACGCTTGTCAATCCATGCCGCAGCGCCTGGTGCTGCGCTTACTTTTGTTGATGTCCTTCCTGGTGCTCGGCGGTTGCGCCAGCCTGTCGGAAACCGATCGCCAGAGCATCGCCGGCAAGACCTATGTGATCACCGGCGCGTCCAGCGGCTTCGGCCGCGGCGTCGCGCTCAGGCTGGCGGGCATGAAGGCGAACGTGGTGCTGGCCGCGCGCCGCACCGAGGTCTTGAACGAGGTGGCGAGCCAGGCCCAGGCGGCCGGCGGCAGCGCGCTGGTGGTCACCACCGACGTCTCGAAACCGGAGGACGTCAAGCGCCTGATGGACGCCACACTGCAGCGCTTCGGCCGCGTCGACGTCTGGATCAACAACGCGGCGGTGGGCGCGATCGGGGCTTTCGAGAACGTGCCGATGGAAGACCATGCGCGCGTGGTCGACGTCAACCTGAAGGGCGTGATCTACGGCAGCCACGTCGCCCTGCAGCAGTTCCGCAAGCAGGGCGCGGGCGTCCTGATCAACCTCGGCTCGGTCGAGAGCGAGGTGCCGCTGGCCTACCACGCCTCGTATTCGGCGACCAAGGCGGCGATCCTGGCCCTGGACCGCGCGCTGCGCGAGGAACTGCGCCTGGCCGGCGTGCGCGGCCCGATCGAGGTCGCCACCATCATGCCCTGGGCCACCGACACCCCCTTCTTCGACCACGCCGCCAACTACACCGGCCGCACCGCGCGCATGCCGGCCATGGACCCGGCCGACAAGGTGGTCGACTACATCGTCCACGCGTCGCTGTATCCGAGCGAGGAAGTGCCGACCGGCTGGAAGGCGCGCGGGGCGATCTGGTCGCACCACATCGCGCCGGACCTGACCGAACGCATGTCGGCGAATATCGCGCACAAGTCGCAGATGGAAAGCGCGCCGCCGACCCTGCCGCCGAACAGCGGTTCCCTGTACCAGCCGATGCCGGCGGGGACCGGCGTCGATGGCGGCGTGCGGGCGCGCATGGAGCGCGAGGATGCGGCGAAGAAGGCCGCGCAGGGACAGTAGCCTGGGCCAGGTGCGCTGAATCAGCCGAGCGCCCGCCGCACCGCGGCCAGCACCGTATCCAGCACCTGCCCATCGCTCCAGTAGGCCGAATGCGATGCCGGATTCCAGCTTTTCAGGATCCAGTTGACCATCCCCTGCCCCGCATTGATGCGCCGGTCCTGGACCAGTGCCGCGTAGCCCGGCGACAGCGCCTGCAGCGGCCAGCCGAGCGCGTCGTCCGGGTCGTAGATGTTGATCCATTCGAAGCCGGGCGCCGGGCGCGCGATCGGCTTGATGTCCATGGTCCTGTGGGCGGCCACGAAGATCGGGATATTGCAGCCGGTCGTGACGAAGGCGTCGCAGTTGGCGCCGGCCAGGAAGCGCCGTTCATCCGGGCTCAGGCGGTGCCCCAGCGTGCGCATCGACCAGGCGTCGACGTCTTTCCAGATCCCGGCCGGCACCGCTTCGCCGGCGAGCGCCTTTTGCGCGTCATACACATAGCTGGACAGCACCTGGCACCCCAGCGAATGCGCCAGGAACACGATGCGGGCATCGGGCACGTTCTTCCAGACGCCCAGCAGCTGGCGCGCGATCGCGCCCTGGGCCAGCTCGTACACCGAACCCTGGATCTCCTTGCGGTTTTCCAGCCCGGCGGCGTCGCCGAAGCCGAACAGCAGGAAACGGCGCAGCTCGTCGTAATGCAGCTTGGTGCTGGCATCGAGCTTGGCCCACACGGTTTCCTGGTTCGGCTTCAGGATGTCCTGGTAATACACCGAGCGGAAATCGACATTCGCGCGGGCCTCGCCCAGGCGCCCGCTGACGTCGCGGAACAATTGTTCGGCATACTCGCGCGGGGTCTCCCCCATCCCGTGGACGGTCAGCAGTGCGGCTTGCGGCATGGCGTTCCTTTCATGAAACCGGGCAAGGGCATTCTGGCATGCCGCTGGACTTGCAGTGCGCACGTATCCTTTCACAAATTTTCCGAACCATATTGCCAAGCAAGCTTGCATAAAATAAAATCGATAGATTCCTATCTATTTTATGTCTAATGATGAGCGGTCTACCTGAATCGCCGATGGAGGAGCGCCTGTCGGCGGCCCTGCACGGCACGGCGCGCATCTGGCGCCTGGCGCTGGACAAGCGCCTGAAACACCTCGGCATCGGCCAGTCCGGCTGGATGACGATCGCGATGGTCGCGAAAAACAAGGACCCGCTATCGCAGCGTGCGCTGGCCGACCTGGTCGGCGTCGAAGGCCCGTCCATGGTCGCCATGCTCGACCGCCTGGAGCGCGACGGTTTCGTCACCCGCGCGCCCTCGGCCACCGACCGCCGCGTCAAGCTGGTGCACCTGACCGACGCCGGCCGCACCGTCTACGACGAAGTGCGCAAGGTGGCGCACGACTTCCGCACCGGCCTGTTGGCGGACCTCGACGCCGGCCAGCTGGCGGCCGCCACCGCGCTGCTGGAATCCCTGCGCCAGCGCATCGAGGACGCGCTGTGAGCGACAACCCGAGCCTGGCCTCCGAGCGCCAGCCGATCAACCGCACCATGATCACGATCTCGATCATGCTGGCCACCATCATCCAGGCGCTGGACGGCACCATCGCCAACGTCGCCCTGCCCCACATGCAGGGTTCGCTGTCGGCGTCGTCGGACCAGATCACCTGGGTGCTGACCTCCTTCATCGTGGCCGCCGCCATCGCCACGCCGCTGAACGGCTGGCTGGTCGACCGCTTCGGCCTGAAGAACGTATTCCTGGTCTCGGTGGCCGGCTTCACCATCGCCTCCGTGCTGTGCGGGCTGTCGGCCACGCTGACCGAAATCGTCATCGCCCGCATGCTGCAGGGCGTGTTCGGCGCGGCGCTGGTGCCGCTGTCGCAGTCGGTCCTGCTCGACATCAACCCCAAGGAAAAGCACGGTTCGGCGATGGCGGTATGGGGCATGGGCGTGATGATCGGCCCGATCCTGGGCCCCTCGCTGGGCGGCTGGCTGACCGACAGCTACAGCTGGCGCTGGGTCTTCTTCATCAACGTGCCGATCGGCGCCCTGGCCTTCTGGGGCATCTGGCGCTACATCCACGGTGAAAAGGGCGCGCGCCGCGTGCGTTTCGACATGTTCGGCTTCGTGACGCTGTCGATCGCCATCGGCGCACTGCAGATGCTGCTCGACCGCGGCGAACAGAACGACTGGTTCGGCTCCCTCGAGACCTGGGTCGAACTGATCCTGACCACGCTTGCCTTCGCCTACTTCATCGGCCACACCCTGACGCGTCCGGCCGGCACCACCTTCGTCGATTTCCGGCTATTGAAAAACCCGAACTATGTCACCGGCCTGCTCTTGATCTTCATCGTCGGCATGGTGCTGTTCGCGACCCGCGCGCTGATGCCGACCATGCTGCAGGGCCTGATGGGCTATCCGGCGCTGATGGCCGGCCTGGTCACGGCGCCCTCGGGCCTGGGCACGATGGCGGCGATGCTGGTGGTCGGGCGCCTGACCGGCAAGGTCGATTTCCGCCTGCTGCTGGGCGCGGGCTTCGCCATCACCGCCTTCTCGCTGTGGCAGATGACCGGTTACACGCTGGTGCTGTCCGAATCCGACATCGTCTGGCCCGGCGTGATCCAGGGCGTGGGCCTGGGCCTGGTGTTCGTGCCGCTGTCGGCCGCCACCTTCGCGACGCTGTCGCCGCAGATGCGCGCCGAAGGCACGGCCTTGTACAGCCTGGTGCGCAATATCGGTTCCTCGATCGGCATCGCACTGGTGCAGGTGCTGCTGGTCCAGAACACCAACACCGCGCACGAGGCGCTCGCCGCCCACGTCAACAACGCCAACGCGGCGCTGCAGGACCCGAACAGCATCTACAACATGGCGACCCAGGCCGGCGCCGCCATGATCAACAACGAAGTCACGCGCCAGGCCTCGATGATCGCCTACGTCGACGACTACTGGCTGATGATGCTGCTGACGATTGCCGTGATCCCGATGCTGATGCTGATCCGCCCGCCGAAAGCCTCGGCCGGCCCGGTGCAGGTCGACCACGCGGCCATGGAATAACAAGGAAAGCTGAAACCCAAGTGCGACATACCAAACTCCTTCCCCTGGCAGCAGGCGCTTCGCTGCTGGCCCTGCTCTCCGGCTGCATCAGCGTGCCGGCCGACGGCAAGCACGCGGCCGGTCCGGACTTCGCCAAGGCGCGCGTGGCGTCAAGCATCACGCTGCCCGATGACGCCTGGCCCGCAGAACAATGGTGGCTGGCCTACCGCGACCCGCAACTCAATGCCTTGATCACGCATGCCCTGAACGACAGCCCGACGCTGGCCGTGGCGCAGGCGCGCCTGGCCGGCGCCCGCGCCATCATCGGGGTCGAACAGGCCGACGAAGGTGCCCGGGTCGGCCTGGCCACCGGTGCCAACCGCCAGCGCTATTCGTCCAACGGCTTCTTCCCGCCGCCGCTGGGCGGCGCCTGGTACAACGACTTTTCGGTGCAGGCGCGCGCCAGCTACGACTTCGACTGGTGGGGCAAGCACCGCACGCTGATCGCGACCGCCATCGGCGAAGCCAACGCGCGCCAGGCGGAAGGCGCGCAAGCCGCGCAGACGCTGGCGGCAAGCGTGGCGCAACGCTACTTCCGCCTGCAGATGCTGTGGGCGCGCCAGGACAATGTGAACGCCCTGATGGCGGTGCAGCGCGACCTGATCGTGGATCGAAAAGCGCGCATGGCGCATGGCCTGCTGAGCCAGGACGCGCTCGACAGCGCCGAACTGGACCTAGCCACCCTGGCCGAGCAGGCGACCCGCTATGACACCGACGCCGCGCGCGAACGCGAAGCGCTGCGCGCCCTGGTCGGCGGCGATGCCGACGCGCTGGCCAGCCTGGCGCGCTTCCAGCCGGCGCCGGCAGCCAACGCCCTGCCGCGCGAACTGGGCATGGAATTGCTGGCGCGCCGCCCGGACCTGCAGGCCGCGCGCTGGCGCGTCGAGGCCCAGTTGGGGCGCGTGACGTCCAGCGAACTCGCCTTCCGCCCGGACATCAACCTGATGGGTTCCATCGGCCTGGACGCGGTCTCGCTCGGCAAGCTGCTGCGCTACCCGAGCCGCACGCCGCTGGTCGGCGCGACGCTCGACCTGCCGCTGTTCGACAGCGGGCGCCTGAAGGCCCAGCTGGGCGTGGCGCGCGCGGACCGCGATACGCTCATCGCCGAGTACAACGAAGCCGTGCTGAACGCCGTGCGCGACGTCGCCATGGAAGGCGCGACCCTGCAGGGCCTCGAACGCGAAACGGCCTCGCACGCGGCCGCCGTCGACGCCGCGCGCAGGCTGGCCGTGAACGCCGAAGCGCGCCAGGCGCGCGGCCTGGCCGACCGCGCCGCCGTGCTGCAGGCAAGGCAGGCGCTGCTGCGCCAGCGCGACACCGACCTGCAACTGGTGGATGCCCGCCTGCAGGCGCAGGTGGCGCTGGTCAAGGCGCTGGGCGGCGGCTACCGCGCGCCCGACGTGCAGACCGCTGCCGCATCCACGAACACGACCAACACAAAACAACAGTAAAACCATGAGCACAGCCACCACTACCCCTTCCAACCCAGGCAAGCGCAGGGCCGTCCTGCTGGCCATCACCGCCGCCTTCGTCGCCGCCGGCGCGGCCTACGGCTTCTATTACCTGACGGTCGCCTCCAAGCGCGTCGAGACCGACAACGCCTACGTGGGCGGCAACCTGGTCAACGTCGCCTCGCAGGTGACCGGCAGCGTGGTCGAGATCCGCGCCGACGAGACCCAGCTGGTGAAAGCAGGCACCGAGATCGTCAAGCTCGATCCGGCCGATGCCGCCGTCGCCCTGGCCCAGGCCGAGGCGCGCCTCGGTTCCGCCGTGCGCCAGCAGCGCGAGCGCTATTCGAACGTCGAGCAATACCAGGCCGCGGTCGAGCAGCGCCGCGTGGCCGTGAAAACCGCGCAGGAAGACCTGGCGCGGCGCGCGCCGCTGGCGGCCGGCAACGTGGTCTCGGGCGAAGACGTGGCGCACGCGCGCCGCGCCGTCGAGGATGCGAAAGCCGCGCTCGAGATCGCGCAGAAGCAGCTGGCCGCCGCGCGCGTGGCGGTGGCGGGCGTGGCACCCGCCGAGCACCCGAGCGTGCTGGCCGCCAAGGCCGACTACCTGGGGGCCTGGCTGGCGGCGCGCCGCAACGCCATCGTGGCGCCGGTTTCCGGCTACGTGGCCAAGCGCAGCGTGCAGGTCGGCAGCCGCATCGCCCCGGGCGCGCCGCTGCTGTCGATCGTGCCGCTGGACCAGCTCTGGGTCGACGCCAACTTCAAGGAATCGGAACTGCGCGACATCCGCGTCGGCCAGGCGGCCACCATCGAAGCCGATATCTACGGCAGCAAGGTGAGCTACCACGGCAAGGTGATCGGCCTGGGCGCCGGCACCGGCAGCGCCTTCTCGCTGCTGCCGGCGCAGAACGCCAGCGGCAACTGGATCAAGGTGGTGCAGCGCGTCCCGGTGCGCATCTCGCTGGATCCGAAGGAACTCGCCCAGCACCCGCTGCGCGTGGGCCTGTCGGCCACCGTCGACGTCGACATCAGCCAGCAGGGCGGCAGCGCACTGGGCACGGTGGCGGCGCCAGGCCCGGCGTATGCGACCAATGTGCTGGACCAGCCGCTGCAGCAGGCGCAAGCGGCGACCGATGAGATTGTAAAGAGGAATATGGCGAATTGACCGGCTTGAACCAGCCGTAGTCAGTAGCAAGTCGTCCCCGCGCAGGCGGGGATCCAAGTTGCATGCATCTTCGTAAGGCATGCAGAACTTGGGTCCCCGCCTTCGCAAGGACGACGTTGTTTTCTACTATCCTGCAACCGGCGTCAGCGCGCGGCCGCTGCGGAACCACGACCGCAAATTATCCAGCATCAGCTGCGCCATGGCCGCCCGCGTCTCGCGCGTGGCGCTGCCCAGGTGCGGCGTGAGCAGCGCATTGTCGAGTGCGAAGAAGCGCGGGTCGATATCGGGTTCGTTGTCGAACACGTCGAGCGCGGCGCCGGCGATCGTGCCCTGCTCGAGCGCGGCCAGCAGCGCCTGCTGGTCCACCAGCGAGCCGCGCGCCACATTGACCAGGAAACCCTGGGGCCCCAGCGCCGCCAGCACGCGCGCGTCGACCATGTGGCGGGTGTCGGGACCGCCGGGCGCCACCACGACCAGGATGTCGACGTCGCGCGCCAGCGCCACGAGGTCCGGCTCGTAGCGCCAGGCCAGGTTCTGGTCGCTGCGGCCGTGGTAGGCCAGCGCCACGCCGAAGGGTTCCAGGCGGCGCGCGATGTCCTTGCCGATGCGCCCCAGTCCGACGATGCCGACGTGCTTGCCGGCCAGGCTGGTCGACAGCGGGAACGCAGCGCCGGCCCAGCGGCCTTCGCGCACGAAGCGGTCGGCCTGCGGCAGGCGGCGCAGTAGCGCCAGCAGCGTGCCGACGCACAGCTCGGCCACCGCGGCATTCAGCACGTCCGGCGTGTTGGCGACCACGATGCCGCGCTGTCTGGCCAGGCCGAGCGGGATCAGGTCGTAGCCGACGCCGTTGGTGGCGATGATTTCCAGCTGGGGCAGGCGCTCGACCAGCGCGGCCGGCACGTCCAGGTTGCTGCGGGTGACGATGCCGCGGATGTCGCCTTCCAGCGCGGGCTCGCGTTCCAGGTCGGCGACCGACAGGCAGCGGAATTCCTGATCCAGCTGGGCCTGCACTTCGGGCGGGAAGCTGCCGATTTGCAGGAGCGTGGTCATGCCTGGCCGATCTCGAGTTCGAAAGTGGTGACGCCGTCGACGCCGCCGCGCACGTGGTCGCCCGGCTGGAGGGCGTCGACGCCGGACGGCGTGCCGGTGTAGATCAGGTCACCCGGCGCCAGCGCGACGAAGCGCGACAGGTAGGCGATCACGTCGGGACTTGGCCAGATCATTTCATTCAGGTTGCCTTCCTGCTTCAGCTGGCCGTTCACCTCGAGCCAGATGCGCGCGTCCTGCGGGTGGCCGACGGCGCTCACCGGCAGCAGGGGGCTGCACGGGGCCGAGGCGTCGAAGCCCTTGGCCATGTCCCAGGGCCGGCCATCCTTCTTGGCGATGGCCTGCAGATCGCGCCGCGTCAGGTCCAGGCCGACGCCATAGCCCCACACCAGGTCGAGCGCCTGCTCGGGCGCGATGTTGGTGCCGCCGCCCTTCAGGGCCACGACCAGTTCGACCTCGTGGTGCAGTTCCCCGGTCGACGACGGATACGGCACGCTGCCGCTGGCCGGGACCACGGCATCGGCCGGTTTGCTGAAGAAGAAAGGTGGTTCGCGATTCGGGTCGCTGCCCATTTCGCGCGCGTGGGCGGCATAGTTACGGCCGACGCAGAACACGCGGCGCAGCGGGAAGAGCTGGTCGGAGCCCGCCACGGCAAGTGCGGGAATGGCGGGAGTGGTAATGACGAAGCCAGTCATGCTAATCCTTGTAAAGACGGTGGTCCGGGCGCGCGGGCTGGGCCCGGGTGCGTTGGATACCTTATCACAATCGCAGCGATGACGAAGTTGGCGGCCACAAAAACGCCGCCCCCGCGAAGGCGGGGGCGGCGTTGTTTTACCGTGAGCTAGGGCTTCAGGTCAGCGCGATCAGAACTCTTCCCAATCGCTTTCCACCACATCGCGCGGCGTGGCGCGCGTCGACGCACCCGGCTTCGAAGCCGGCTTCGAGGATGCCGCCGGCTTGGCCACGGGCTTCGCAGCCGGCTTGGCCACGGCGGCCGGTGCCGCCAGCGAAGGCTTGGCCGGCGCCGCCTTGGCCGCCGGCAGGCGCGATGCCGCGCCGATGGCGGCGGGCGCGGCCGCGTGCGCATCCAGCTTGAACACCGCCACCGCCTCGCTCAGGCGGCCGGCCTGTTCCTGCAGCGACTGCGACGCCGCCGCGGCCTCTTCGACCAGGGCCGCGTTCTGCTGGGTCACGCCATCCATCTGCGTGACGGCTTCGTTGACCTGCTGGATGCCGGCGCTCTGTTCCTGGCTGGCCGAGCTGATCTCGTTGAGGATATCGGTCACGTGGCGCACGCTGGTCACGATCTCTTCCATCGTGGTGCCGGCGTCCTTCACCAGGCGGCTGCCGGTTTCGACCTTCTCGCTGGAGTCGCCGATCAGCGTCTTGATTTCCTTGGCGGCCGCGGCCGAGCGCTGGGCCAGGTTGCGCACCTCGCCTGCGACCACGGCAAAGCCGCGGCCCTGCTCGCCCGCGCGCGCCGCTTCGACCGCGGCATTCAGCGCCAGGATATTGGTCTGGAAGGCGATGCCGTCGATGACGCTGATGATGTCGACGATCTTGCCGGACGCAGCGTGGATCTGGTCCATGGTCTGCACCACTTCGTGGATCACCTGGCCGCCGCGCGCGGCCACGCCGGCCGCGGTCTCGGCCAGCGTGTTGGCCTGGCGCGCATTGTCGGCGTTCTGCTTCACGGTAGAGGTCAGCTCTTCCATCGAGGACGCCGTCTCTTCCAGCGAACCGGCCTGCTGCTCGGTGCGCGCGGACAGGTCCAGGTTGCCGGCCGCGACCTGCGCCGAGGCGGTGGCGATCGAGTCGCTGCTGGAGCGCACCGTGCCCACGGTGGCCACCAGCTGCTCGTTCATCGCCTTCAGGGCTTTCAGCAGGTGGGCCACCTCGCAATCGCCCTTGGCCTCGACCCGGCTGGTCAGGTCGCCGCGGGCGACGGCGTTGGCCACATCCAGCGCCTGGCGTACCGGGCGCGTGATCGACACCGTGATCCAGCGTGCCAGCGCGGCGGCGGCGGCCAGGATGACCAGGCCGAGGACGATCATCAGGGTACGCGTCTGTTCATAGGTATGCTCGGCCTCGAGCGCCTTCTGCTGCGCCAGGCCCTTCTGCACGTCGATCTGCTCGGCGACCGCTTGCTTGAGCGCGGCCAGCGCCGGGCGCAGTTCCTTGCTCAAGTAAGCCTTCGATCCCGGTACGTCGCCGGCCTCGATCAGGCGCATCAACTCTTCCTGGTTTTTCAAGTATTTGGCACTGGCTTCCTGCTGCTTGGCCAGCACCGCACGTGCCTTGGGATCGTACAATGCGGCGTCCAGCTTCTTCAGGACGGCTTCGATTTCCTTGCGCGAGGAATTGATCTCCTCGACCTGCCTGGCGCGATCCGCCGGGTCGTCGCTCAGCATCATGTTGCGCAGCGCGATGGCGATGTCGCCGATCTCCGACTGCATGCGCGTCGGCATATCGATGCGTGGCATGCGCTGGTTGACGATCTCGTTGGTACCGTCGTTGACCCGGCCCAGCATGACCGTACCTTGCCCGACCATGAAGACCAGGGCAGTGCAGATCGCGCCGAATCCGATGGCGAGCCGCGTTCCAATTTTTAGATTTTCGATGTTCATTCTTATCTCCGCTTGAATCCGATCCGAGGCGGCGGCAATGGGTGCCGTATTTACCCGCCCAAGCAATTTACGGCCCAGTATGGTGCGGACTCAATGGCTAAGAATTAACACAAGGCAATTATTTGCGAATATTGCGATTGCAATGCAACAATTTGGTGCAAGAAAGTAATTGAACAATAATGCTTGTTCAATAGATTTCGGCCGCTGCCGCCCTGACCGCGCGCAGCAGCAGCTCGGCCCCAGGCGACAGCAGGTGGTCGCGCTGGCGGATGATGCCGAAAGCGTCCATCTTGCACGGCAGTTCGATCGGCAGGATGTGCAGCACGTTCAGCGAGGCATAGTAGCGCGCCACCTCGAGCGGCATCACGTGCAGCGAATCGGTCTGCTGCAGCAGCGCCGTGATGACCAGCATGGCGGTGGTGTCGACCACGTTCGCCGGCGGCTCCAGGCCGGCGCGGCGGAACATCATGTCGAAGCGGTAGCGCAGGATGCTGCCGTGCGGCGGCAGGATCCAGGGAAGCGGTGCGATGTCCTTCAGCTGCAGCTGGGGGTTGTCCAGCAGCGGGTGGCCGGGACGCACGACCGCGCAGGCCGGCTCCTCGGTCAGTTCCTCGTAGATCAGGCCCGAGGTGTCGATGGTGTCGAAGATGCGGCCGATCATGAAGTCCAGCGTCCCGTGCTGCAGCTTGTCGAGCAGGACGTTGCTGGTCTCGAGCTGCACCCCGATGCGCAGCAGCGGCGCGGCTTCCTTCACGCGCGCGATCGCGCGCGGCAGCAGCGACATCGCCGGCGCCATGATCACCCCGACCTCGACCTGCCCCGACAGCCCGGACTTGAGCGTGAGGATGTCGTCGTGCGCCAGCGCCAGGCTGGTCAAAGCCATGCGCGCGTGGCGGATCATGGTCTCGCCGTAGATCGTCGGCTCCATCCCGCGCGGCAGGCGCTCGAACAGCTTCACCTCCAGCATCTCCTCCAGGTCCTTGATCTGCTTGGAGGCCGCCGGCTGGGTCATGTGCAGTTCGTCGGCCGCGCGGTGGATGTTGCGGTAGTCGTCGAGGGCGATCAGCAGCAGCAGCTGGCGCGTCTTGAGGCGCGCCTTGAGAAACCAGTTCGGATTGTTCGAGTCCATCAGCATAGGATAT
>Ga0265797_10010356_pt1 | contig 11891 bp, 13 predicted proteins | sample P2T30metagenome_FD_192433 | JGI IMG/M metagenome (GOLD analysis project Ga0265797, IMG submission 192433) | Plant litter microbial communities from East Loma Ridge, Irvine, California - P2 T30 | ecosystem: Environmental > Terrestrial > Plant litter > Unclassified | place: USA: California... | reverse complement strand
TTTCCAACCGCGGATTTGGTCGCGGGAGAGAAGGGGCGCCTTGGATAGGATTTCTTCCTCGGTGTCGAGCCAGGTGGTTGTGGTTTCTAGGCCGGCGCCGGCAGAGAGGAGGGATTGGTAGGTGTGCTTGAGGGAGGAGAGGGAGGAAGGTGTGTGGGCACAGTCGAGCTGTAAGTGAGAGACGTTAGTAGTATATTCTTGCTTGGGTTTTGGGAAGGGAGCCTTGTAGTTTTTTCTCCTCCTCCTCCTCCTCCTCCTTATTCTCCAGGTGTATGAATAAGACACCACCACCCTTAACCTTACTCCTTCTTCAACAAGCAGGGGACGGAATGTAAACTTACCCTTCCTGTATTGTGAAAGAAAGGTTTGAACAAATCATCCTCGTTCCACATCTGCCTCGCTTCCAGACTAAGTTGCAGATCAATCTTGTTCTGCATGCGGATTCCCATGATTTTGTTCAAGTCGTTGCCGGCAGACTGAGCAGACGGAATGGGATATGTGTCGAGCACCGTGATATTTGAGGGTGTGTAACCTGAGCGGATGAGGTGCAGGGCTGTCGAGGACCCGATTGTGCCACCGCCGCCGACAACAATGACAGAAGTGTTGGCTCGTGCGGGTGCCATGGTTGGAAGTGTGAGTTAGGTCTCTGCAAAGAAGTAGGAAAGTTTCGGAGTCTTGTAGAGTGTATTGGTACTGTGAGTTGTTATCAGAAGTAGTCCCGTGATGTAAAGGTTGAAACTCAAGGTCTCCAACCCACCGGCTAAGTATCCGTCGTTCTTCTCAGTCTCCGCTTCAAGCGCTCGTCTCAAACATGTTTTGATTGTGTAATTGGAGCTCTGCCGTTCATTCCCCAATGTATTGTTCGACGAAAGACGCTCGGACGACAGCGCTTCGATGATCCCGACTGTTAAAGTATCCGAATCCCGTTAGTACTGGCGGGGAGCGTCAGCGATGCGTCAATCATCGCATCTCCGTGGTCGTTTTGGTTACAGGTCATTTGACAGACATATGCCACTTAGTGCGTTACTCCAAATCGACATGATAGAAAAAAAACCCCCGCTTCAGGGCTGCATTGTACTCTACTACGGCAGTCTGATATCAACAATCCTCCTACCTACTCCATTAGAGATGCCAAACCCCACACCTCATCGCCGCGGAGCAATTCTGACTCGCAACTACGCATCGCGAACCGCATATCCCTGCATTAACATGACCCCTGCCGTAAGCTTACTATACCTCGTTGGCCTTAGCCAGGTCCCTCCACTTTTCCCGACTGTTCGCACTTCCGTATACGGACTAGTTCATATTCTATCTCCTTGAACACCGTTTCCTAGGAACGTCCCACCGAAGCTATCGAGCTCCACAATCCCTATCAGCTGCCGTATCTTGGGCATGGGAACCACCATGGGTTTACCCCAGCTTGGGGTAATTTAGTCCCAAGATCCACTGATAAGGCCGATTACGGGCTGGGTTGAAGGCGGGATATATGGTGGAGGAGAAGGAGGGATGGAAAGTTTGTGTATATAAAGGTGGCGTGCAATTCTTCTATAGAAGCGCATCTCAGATCGACTCTCAAGTTGTACTTTAGTGCCGGAACTATTGTTTCGTTTACTTCTTGTGTTGTTTTGTGAGACATGTCTCAGTTTGACGCTGCTCCTCCCAATACCCACGCTGGTGGCGACGACGATGCTCTCCGTACCAAAGGCGATATTCCGATGAATGCGCCCTCAGACTATGAAGTCGTCGACGAGAGGATAAACATGGAAGAGTATGCTAGGACAGTGCCAAAATGGAAGAGGATCTGGCAACACAGCTTGACACAGATGCTGCTCCTCAGCGTCCAAGCTTTCTGCGGTCCTGCCATGGCTGATGCGATTGCGGGTAAGCAACCATCTACTTCAGCCGAATACGGTACACAAGACTAACACATCTTTAGGTCTTGGTGGAGGTGGTCTTGCTACGCCTCAAACCTCAAACATTGCCACCGCCATCAACTACACTATGCTCGCAGTTTGCTGTGCGCTTGGAGGCCCCATCGTCAACAAGCTCGGAACAAAATGGTCATTAGTCATCGGCGCTTGCTCTTTCCCTATCCAGGGTTCCTCATACTACTGCAACTCCAAGTTTGGCAACCAGTGGTACCTGATCTTGGGCGGCTTCCTCACAGGTATCGGAACGGGTACATGGTATGTTGCCGAGTCTGGCACCATCATGTCGCTTGCTCCATCTGGTTCACGCGGAAAATACTTGGCGTTGTGGATTGTTGCTAGAAATCTGGGGCAGCTGGTGGGTGGTGCCATCAAGTAAGCCTTTGTATACCACATGTCTCTCAAAACAAACCACTGACACGGATACTTCTCAGCCTTTCCAAGAACCATGAAAAGGGTGTTGTCGGAGGCGTATCGCCAGACACCTATGTCGCTTTTATGATCATCGAATGCATGGCTTTGCCGCTGGCTTTCCTCATATCGCCCCTTGAAAGAGTAGTGCGTTCTGACGGGACGCGCATCCTGGTTTCGGAGAAGATTGGTACCATGATGGAGATCAAGCAGATCAAGATCACAATGACTTCGAAGCTCATCCTGCTTTCTTCCTTCTGGGCAATATGGTCCTTTTTCTACAGGTCAGTCAGATGTCCTCACAGTGGGAATCCACCTTGCTAACATGATTGAAGCGGAACCTGGTCAACTTACCTCGCCACTTACTTCAGCGTCCGTGCTCGTGCACTCTCATCCCTCATCTCACCATTCTTCTGCATTGTTGGCTGCTTCGGTCTTGGTTTTATCCTTGACATGAAGGGCTTCAGTCAGCGGCGCCGCGCACAAATAGGTCTCTGCACTGTTGTTATTCTCAATCTTGGCGTATACATCTGGTCCATTGTTATGCAAGCGCGCTTCAACACCAACAATCCAGGCAAGATTGACTGGGACGACTCGCTATACGCGCGTTCCTTCTTACCATACTTTTTCGTCCAGACCACTGGTCCTCTATCGCAAAGTTACATGTACTGGCTCATTTCGTCCTTTGCTACCGATGCACAAGGTATATAAGCTCCGTTCGACAGTCTTTAGACAGTTTCAAGCTAATCTTGTGCAGCAAACGTCCGCAATGGAGCTGCATTCCGCTGTCTCGAGGCCATTGGCCAAGCTATTTCTTACGGTATGAACACGCAAATCCAGACTAGCCCTATGGTTGGCTTCTGTGTCACTTTCGGATTGATGGCGCTAGCATTTGGTCCGATGTTGATCCTGGTCAACTCAACCCCAGATCGTATCCCTGCAGACGTTATTGCCGAGGAAAAGTATCGCGAGGAGAACAAGATTGGTAATGTGGATGTTGAGACGAAGGTCTGAGACTGACGGACCTCGAATCAGACTAGTGTTATTTGGTGTATGTATGAATCGAATGATGTGGATCCATTGTTGTCAAATCTCGATGCAAGTAGTATCGAAGCCCCTGTAAGCGCCGGAGGAGTGATCTTACTGAATGACCGCGAAGCTGCGTAACGAAGCAATCAGAATGGATTATAACCGTAAGAAGTCATTTTCCTAATCCGGTTCGTAGATTGCCGTTGAACACGTATTCGTAATCATCGCTTTTCTTAGCGGGCAGCATGAGCGGACAAGTCCAAACAAGCAACTCGCGTGATGCTAGCGCGAAAGCTTGCACAAGCTTAGCACTAAGTTGCATGCAGAAATTGGAGTCCCATTACGTGTACTCTGTCGTAGCACAATGCTGTCTTTTGCCTTCCGTAACGGACATCAAAGGACCGCGAATTCAAAACAGGTCGGGCAAGAGCCGTTGCTCTTTGGCTGATTGTTATGACCTACTGACTAGCTAACATGTGTCGTGTGACAGCAAAGCTGAAGGCTTGTGTATTCAGTGTCCCGATCCTGGAAAGTTTGTATGCGGGGTTGCTGGTTTATCTCCGGCTCGTGCTGATGCATGATGCAGCCCTAATTGGAAACGGTTGAACATGTATTCAGGCAATCTTTGGGCGAGATTAAACCGAGAGTGGGACGAGACAGTGACATGTGAAGCATCCTAATCATAAATAAGGTAACCGTGATTCCCAAAGGATGCCGGCATCAGATTCTTCATCGGCTGAAAACTGTAGCTGTTTCTAGGGTGGCATTCCAAACTCAGTGCCTTGTACTTTACAAATCCAGATGAATTCCATGGCGGAGAGCGAGATTCAACGACCCCAGGGCCAATTGCTTGTGCATGCCATCGAAGAGAAAGCACAATGGATCCCGGATCATATGTATATACGGTACGCTCTGGAAAATTGGGAGCAGACTGGGTATCGGACGATTACCTGGAGACAGTATGCGAATGCCATCGACAAGTTGGCGTACTGGTTCGATGAACAGCTCGGCAAGGCAATTACATGCGACACGATTGCATACTTTGGGCCAAATGACCCGCGGTATGCTATTCTAATGCCAACTATCATCAAATGCGGGCGCAAGGTTAGTTTGCTTGCTTTGATATTTGTGGAAGACGCTCATCATATCCACAGTTGCTGATTCCCGATGGCCGTATAACGAAAGAAGGATTGGATGACTTGGTTGAATCAACCAATTGTAAGGTATGGCTATATGCAGAAGACGATGCTGGAGGGCCTCTAGTCAAACCAAAATCGGGCCTGGAGACACTTGCGTTGCCAACCCTGCAGTGGATGCTTGACGATGAAGGACAGAAGCGATATCCGTACGAGAAGACATATGAAGAAACCAAGTGGGATGAGACTGTCATTGTCCATACATCTGGCACGACCGGTAAGTACTTTCCCTGAAGTAATGAAAGGCTGTTGGCTAATCTTTTCTTAGGTGTACCCAAGCCAATCTATCATACCAACGGTATGTGGGCTGCTTATAAGAACGTGACCGTTCTTAGCCAGAGACACTGGCCGCGAGGCCTTGCATACGATTCCTGGATCGGAAAGACGAACCTCAACCCGTGCCCGCCGCAATGGCTGGCCGGTCTGCATGCGATGGTTCTTAGTCCAGTCTTTCTGGACAGCCCCTGTATCATGCTGCCACAAGGCGAGGCCAGCCTGACCCCCAAAACGTTCAAGAAGATTATCAAGATGAACAAGGTTGACGGGATGAGGTGTCCACCGCACACAATTACTACGCTCTATGATGACCCTGCTTCCAAAGAGTTATTAAGGTCCCTGGAATTCGTTGTATATCTCGGTGCTCCCTTGAACCAAGCCATTGGCGATGACCTCTGTCAGTACACACGACTGAGCCCTGCGATTGGTTCCACCGAAAATGGAGATCAATTGAGCCTGCGACCAGCGAACAGAAGGCTCTGGTATACGCATGAATATGTTCCGGAAAACGGTCACAAGATGGTTCCGCTCGAGGTGCCGGGTGAGGATCTCCACGAACTCGTCCTCGAGGCTCCTACAGACGGACGCATGAATCCGTTCCAGTTGGCTTTCTGGAATACCGCCCATAGACACTTGGATCGTATCAAGACGAAGGAGCTCTATAGACCCGTAATAGACTCCGACGCTCGTACGCGATGGGCATTTTCCGCACGCAAAGACGACCTGACGAAGCTGAGCTGGTTAGCGAAATTCAACGCACAGGATATTGAGGGCCGAATTTTGCAACATTCGGATGTAGAGAGAGTGCTCGTTGGTGGTGAGGGTCGGCCCACACCATATGTCATCATGCAAGCGAAGGAAGGCGTGCTGGACAGAAAGAGCGAGGCGCAACTGCTCGACGATCTCTACAAGCAAGTGATTTCTGGAGCTAACAAGGCCGATATTAAGGAAATTAGCATTCCAAAGGAAACCCTGTTGCTTGCGAAGAAAGAGAAGCCTTTCCAGGTCAATTTGAAGCAAGTAGTGCAGAGGAGGGCAGTCGAACAGGATTATATGGAAGAGATCGAGCAGGCGTACTTGCGTCTGGAGAATGTGAGAAGGAGTATTCTTACCTAGACGATATGCGCGTCTGGAAAGCACATCCCATTTCCTCACTCTTTTTCTGCCGCAGTTTATCTTGTTGATCTCCCCACTTCCTTCACATCATTCAGCCATCAACATCACCACCACACCCACATGTCGTATCGTTTCCATTGCACCATCAGCATCCACCACTAGCTTTGCACCTCTTATCTTTAGCTCTACTATACTGTACCCGCTTATGGAGCGACGTAACTGTCTTCGACATAACTACTTGCATTGCAACCCTGTTTACGCTTGTCTCCTCACTGTACTCTCGTCTATACATCGTCATCGCAACAATGAAGCCATTCAAGTTCGATCCGAACCAAGAAGACAAAACTTCGTTTGTAGCCGTCGTATGCTCGCTTGTGTTCGCCGGTATTGTGGTCTTAGGAATATTTGCCCGAGTTGCTTGTTGTCTCGCCGCTCGCCGCAGAGATCCTCCCGAGCACTTCCGGGCACGCATGGCACGGTATTGGAGAATGACTTGGTTTTATACTTGGACTCGAAGGGCGGATCCAGATGTCAATAACAACATTCCACTGGCCAATCTGAACCAGAATGGTACTCAGCTTAACGGTCCACAAGCACGCGTTGTTGTTCTTCCAGCGTCCGTTGCGCCCATCGCTCCTCAGGCACCCAGCCCAGCCCCGATCTGGTCAGAAACGCGTTACCAAGATGCTGCAACCCAAGGGAGGCGATACTCTAACCAGCGTACACATAACGGATCCTGGAGACAAGCATCAAGATCACGCGCCACACGAGAGGGAAGGAACACCGAACAGGGTGGAGCTAATTGGCGTGGTGGCCAGCAACAAGCCCCGCTTTCCGCAATAAGCGGTAGAACGAATCTTGCTATAGGCACAATCAATGTAATTGGTTCGAGTGGCGCGGGCGTATACATCAAGATGCGGTAATGGGATGGAGGATTTCGCAGAAAGAGAGCTGGATGAGCATTTTTACTGTTTTTTAACAGCGACTTGATTTGCTTCAAGGGTTATGAACCATTCCCAAGACTGCTCTAGTATCCAATGAAGTGTCTTGCTACGGTCAATGTGTTCTTGATTGCTGGTCGTGATGTTGGGTATCTGTCATTGACTGGAGGGGGTTTCATGCCAAACGCTACCTACCTAGTTATAAGCTAGTACATACATTTTAGGACAAGAGTCACTTCCTCGTCCACGTAAACACCTCTTCTATGGTAGCATCACTAAAATCATCACAGAGTGCACGAAAGCGTAGGTCGATGTAGCCCACATCAGCACCATAAGTCTGATATCTCACCCCCTTTTACTCTCTGCTTTGTTAACCCTTTCTCTACGCAGTATACTAAGTTTCCTTCAAAACTAGTAGCCAAGATTACATGTGTGCTGGATGTTGCAGCTGCACAAAACCATCAATGCCGAGACTGCAGCTTTTCGACTGGTTTGATACACAAGCACATGCCAGGCTTATGTCCTTTTTTTTGAAAACTCAAGTAAGATTTTTGATATAACAAATGACTTGATGTAACTAGTTGTTATAGTAGGAGCATGGTTCTCCCATTGACAGACATTGAGTGTAGCTAGGGCAACTTTTGAAAATTGGGTTTTAGACAATGTTTACTAAACAGAAAAAAGAGGAAGTTCGAGTATAGAAGAAGAGTTACTATATACCCTGAGAAATTTCGCCAAAAGAAATACACATGAATTTCAAGAATGGATGTTTTAGTCGCGACTTCATCATGGTCTTTCTTTTTAGTAGGAGTGTCGTAATCTGATTATAACTCCTGTTTAAATCGAATTTTGTTTAAGAAGCAAAATGTTGCAAACATGAAACTGAAGTTGTACAAGTTTTAGGGAATTTTCTTAACTTCGCAGAACGGGCAAGTCTTGTAAGGTCTTTCGCAAACGTTCCCCCCCAGGAGCAGCATGCGAGTCCTGCATTTTCTTTCTAATAAACTTCCCAAGGCACCATTAGTCATCTTGTCTTGTGGCTGTCCTTGTTAGGTCGCAAGACCTAATTGTCCATTTCTTTTTCAGAAACAATTCGGATGGAACGATCATGTACATTTGGACTTGAATCTTTTTGGCGGGGTCAAGGAGACAATTGGAACAACTTCCATGAGTGATGATATTTTAGAAGAAGAGAAGCAACAGTGCGGACATGGTATTGAGATTTTTTTTAATTTTTTTTTAGAAAGCAAGCAAAAGTTGATGGAGAAAGAAGAAGCAGAAGTAGACGCAGACAGGGTTATATATACACATTACTACCCTAAGACATATGCGTCACCACATGTTTGCGTAGTCAACAATTTTTTTTAAACAATGGTCGCCATCTACAACTTCCCCCGGCTTTTAGCCATCTCGTCTTGCAGCACCATCCCAACGGGCCCACCTCGGCTTCCATCACCTGCCCAGTTCTCTTCGGGGATCCGCTCAGCCGGCCACTCCCAGCGACCCTTGAAATCTTCGGGTGTCCGCCCTTGTATACACTCTACGATGCTGTCGCCGATGACTGGCAGGAACTTGAAGCCATGTCCTGAACCGCCCGTTGCCACAAACAGCCCCTTGTACTTGGGGTGGTACGAGATCAAGAAGTCGCCATCTCTCGTATCCGTGTACCAGCAGATCTTCGACTTGGTAAATGGCCGCGAAGGTATTGCGAGTGATGGGTGGATAGCAGCCAGAAAATCACGGCATTGTTGCTGTCCTTCTATTGGCGCTGCTTGCAAGGGATCGTCGACGGAAGTATAGGGCAGAGAAACTGTAATCGTCTCATTCGGATTTTCTGACTCTGGGTGTGGGACTGTAGTCGGGTTGATGTAGCCATGACCATGTCGGGCTACTTTGAGCAGTCGCTTATGAGGCGGAATCATGAAGAGACCGTGCGAGAGGTTCAGAATAGTCGGCTGTTTAGACATTTTCTCTTCCTCTTCTTCAGAAATCGGCATGTAGCACAGAGTTTGTCCGGTTGCTTTGCAGATCCCTCGTAGATCGATGAGGGATGCTGTCCATGCTCCTGCGGCTAGCATAGTCAGGTCTGCCCTGAACTCAGTGGAGTCGCTGAATCGAACGCCTAATACGGTGTTGGTTTTATGGTCGATCAGGAGTCTCTGCACAGGTTTTGTCACAAAATTGACTCTGTTCAACTTCTCCACCTCTTCTCGGAGCCACATCATGGCACCTTCGGCATCGGCCCAACCCGAACTCCAGTTGACGTATCCTGTGCTGCCATTGCCCCAAGGATCCCTGCCTTCCAGACCACACGCCTTTTGAATATCTTCTGCCGAGTTGAGCACCTCAACCTTGTCTGTCCCTATTGCGCGGACGTTTGCGAGCGAGTCGCCGACGTACTTTTGCTCGGGGCCCCAGGCGGTTACACATAGTCCAACCTCATGGTAGTGTTCGGGTGCGAAGTCGGTTCGCCAACGGTTCTGAGCGACAGTAGCGAGGCGGGTATAGCGTGCGGCCGCGTAATCTGGACGGATGATTCGCGAGGTGTCAATCTATGAGGAATTTTTTGAGCTTCTGGCCACTGCTTTAAGAGTATTTTACGATGACTGGTAGATGTGAATCGAAGCCTGGTACACTGAACTACACTACTTACGCTTGAACCATCTGGGACAGGAAACGGTTGACGGTCTACAACAGTGATTGAAGTATGACTGAACTGCGGGTTTCGACACAGAGAATATGCAGTAGAAAGTCCGAATGCACCACTTCCGACAATCAAGATGGATGAGGGTACCTGGGAAGATGCAGAAGACGCCATGATGCAGAATTGAGTAGGTCTGCAAAAGCAAACAATCAACGCAGAAAAAGCGAAGCAACGTGGAAAAAAGTCTATCTACAGCTGTCAGAGTGCCGTGCAGCACTGGTGGGTCATTGTCGTTTGAAGGGCGCACATCGGCCGGACACGGTGCAAAGCCAGTGGCTTGCAGGGGCGCTTGGACCTTAACCAGGCGATCGGGTCTCGCGCATCAAAAGTTTTGAGGCTTCATTCCAGCGTTGGACATTTTTACCAATTCCCAATTGATCGTCCACACCACTCGCTGCTCACCTTGTCCGCGTCTCATTGAACTACCATGGCAAAGCTGCCCAAGCCTCCAAAGGTGTTTCCGGCGAAGCCAGCGATACCATCGAGGCCTGCCACCCCATTCCGCAGACGGATACCGCAAACACAGCCCGGTGCTGATCAATCATTACGCATCCCCAACAACCCAACACCAGAACAGATTGGGAAGAGAATATGGGAAGAGCGTCCGAGGCTGTCGGATCTGCAGCGGTTGTCGGACGAGGAGCTGAGGTCGGCACAGCACCAGGCGAAACTGCGGAGATGGAGGCAGTGGCCCATGTTCGGTATCGGGCTGGTCGCATTCGGCATGGGCACATACGGAGCCATGCTCTGGGTATCGCTGACACAGGACGTGGACTTGCAGGATCTGCCCGAGGACCTCTCCGACCGGTTCGACAAGGAGGCCGAGGGCTACGACGAGAAGGTGGACACGTCGGAGATGCTCCTCCTCCTTACCTCGAAGCGCAAGAAGCTCACTGCCATGGCCAAGGGACATGTATTGGAGGTTGCGGTGGGTACGGGTAGGAACATACCCTACTATAACACAAAGCAATGCGACACTGTCACCCTGCTCGACTCTAGCGGGCCCATGCTGGCGGTTGCGAAGCGGAAATGGAACGACACGCACAAGGAATACTTTAGCCGCGTCTTCTTCAAGCAACAATCCGCTCTAGACCCAATAACTCCGCCCTACGGTGCCAAAGATGGATACGATACAGTGTTACAGACCATGGGACTCTGCTCCACACCAGAACCTGTCAGGTTGCTGCAGAATCTAGAAGCATGCACGAACGAGAATGGACAGATCCTGCTGCTGGAGCATGGCAAATCGCATTACGAGTGGCTCAACGGCATATTGGACAAGACTGCGCCAGCGCATGCTGATGAGCACGGTTGCTGGTGGAACAAAGACATTGGCAAGATTGTGGAAGACAGCGGGCTAGAAGTGGTGGATATGAAGCGCTACAACTTTGGCACGACGTGGTGGTTTCACTTGAAGCCGAGGAGGGGCATGCGGCAAGCGCTGGCCGACACTATGGCGACTGAGCAGCCGCCCGCGGCGCAGGGCACGCCGCCGGTCGCACAGAAGTCATGGTGGTCACTGTGGAGATGAGAGCACAGCGTAGACCGTGTCACTTCTCCACGTCCCACCCCGATTGCGATTGTGGGGACATGGCGCACCATCGGAGTCCGTGCCAAAGCTGCTTCACCTAGCACTGCTGGATGATACCGTTAACCTTTGTTTTGTTGAAAGCGACGTCAACTTTACGCGTCGAATGGGTGAGAGGAGCGGGGGAAAACGACCCGATTACCGGTATTTCCCAGATGGCGGCCATGATGGGCTGGGAACCAAGCAGGTGAAGCGAGATCTGCAGTCGGGATCATGGGCGAAAAAAGACAGGCACGTCACAGAAGTCCGGGTCTCAACGTTGCCCGCCCAAACTTCCGCGTCTTATCTTTGGGCTTTCATGTTGAACACTGATGGTTGAGCGACGAGCTGACGGCCAACTCCCCACATTCAATCCACTCCCGACGTGCATTGTTATCTGGGCTCGTCGGTGGGAACAAGCAAACAAGCATGCATCTTCACCGTCTTTCGCGACTTGCCAACTTCCTCATACAGTTCCACACTTCGTCTGGGGAAGATGGGTAGCGCATCCGTGAGACTGTTTGGCCACAGGTCAAGTGCAGCGCCATACCTTCCAAGTTCCCCACAAAAGGTGACGCTGTGCTGCGCATGCGACCGGACCTGGTTGCATGCAGTTTACCCTCTTGGGACAAGACATATGCAATGATCCCTGTCGAGTTAGCGGAAGTGATGGCAACTCGCGTGCGCAATGCTTGGAGGGGGGGGGGGGCAAGGTCGTTATCT
>Ga0265797_10010355_pt1 | contig 11891 bp, 13 predicted proteins | sample P2T30metagenome_FD_192433 | JGI IMG/M metagenome (GOLD analysis project Ga0265797, IMG submission 192433) | Plant litter microbial communities from East Loma Ridge, Irvine, California - P2 T30 | ecosystem: Environmental > Terrestrial > Plant litter > Unclassified | place: USA: California... | reverse complement strand
CGGGACGTCGTGTCACTGCAGCAGGAGGCATAATTTTGACACAAACAATTAGCACAAGGCATACCACCACTTCCGTGCTATCGGAGAGCAGAGTGAAAACGAGCTTCGGGGACGAGGAAGAGACACGGCGTTTGAGAATTGCTCTAGACCGGTAATGTACGCTTGCCTCGACTTGCCTTAGCTGACATTGTGCCGTTGTTTGGACTTATGGTTGTCTCTGGTTCGCCAACAATACACTCGGATGGGTTGAATCCGCTCAGTTTGCATCACGGCATTTTCCAGAGACACGTATAGAACAGTGAGGTAGACTATCATTGGCGCAAGACACCGATAAGATGTTTTTCTACCTAGCTCAGCCGTGCCGCTTGTGTATGAGTCTTAGGATCCGGAAAAAGTATCATCTCATGGTGTGGCATGTGAAGCGATTGGCGAGTTGTTGGGCCGCAAATTCATGTCGTTTTGCAAAGGCGTGATGCCAACCAGGTGGCTGATGGGGCTACTAATCGTACACTGCGGGTACTGCAGCCACCACTCGGCCGCATCGCTGAGTCTCGCTGTAAGTCGGGCCGCTCGCGCAAGCCTTTGTTGGCTGGCTCACGGCCGTAGGACTGAAAGTTTTTGCACTGAGTTGTGTGAATTAAAGTTGATCTGCTTCCGGTAAAAGTATACGTTGGCCCAAAAACTGCAGTGTGAACTCGGTAAGCTGGCGATGATTAAACAATCATGATTGAGCCTGAGAATAGTTGCAGTGTTTCAATGCGAGCCATGAGGAGTTCCTGGAATACTGATATCTTCATTGGAAGCTTTTCGTTTCAGCAAAAATGTGATGAAGTAGATGTTTCGGAATCAGTCTTTAGCTTTGTGCATATTCGATCAATAACACTCACATTCCTCGCGATATCGTTGATGTCAATGATGATGTTGTTGACACGGAGGTTTGGGGTGGGTTCAGCCTTACAGCGTGCAGATGCTATCGGCTGGCTTAGGCGCATGTTTAGCGCAACCTTGGACCCTGTTTCGCGGTCACCCAGCAACAGCGACAGACAGGAGCGTCATTGCGCGTCTTTACCACCACCAGACGACACCGAACAAACGACATTCACCGCAGATTCCAGATCACGTGTCGCGACGCGGCCACGACGTCAAGATGCAGAATTCCCACCAGCAGCACCCGCCTGGTGCGAGCAAGGACAGCCCTCGAGCAGCGCGCCAAACAAACAATGACGCGAGCCTCCTTTCACACCCACTGAAACGCCTTTCACTGCATACGGCCACAAACACGCCACTGCCGCAATCGCCTTGTCTGCAGTCGCCGCGAAGACCCGTAGACCCCCGCCGAACGCCCTCGTCGCCCAACTTCCAGCCCGATTCTTTACGTCGCAGCTCGAGCAGCGCCAGTCTGAGCCGCTCAGCGTCCCCCGCACTCGTGAGGAAGTCGTCGGCATCTTCGCTTCGGGGTGATCCGCCTGGCTCTCCCCGAGGAGGACCTTCCCGCCGATCGTCTTTCGTCCCAAACATGCCCTCGCCAATTGGCGCCAAGGCCCCGATGCAACCGCCACCACAACCAGAAGAAAAGTCGCCGTTGCGTGCCTGCGATGTCGCCGAGGAGTACTTCGGAAAAGAGCTAGCCCGTCATGAGGGTGTGGCAGGCACGGCGAGTGCGGGCACTATAGTCATTGTACATGATCAGTGCTATGGCCATCGCTACTCCCGCCCCAAGACGCCCAAGAGCACCCTCAGCCTCATCATGGAGCGGCCAGAGCGCATACTCGCGAGCGTGTTGGGCATATCAGCAGCATACGTGCGCCTCGGAGACCGCCATAACGAGGGTAGCCACCCGCCACATCCTCACCACGATCCGCCCGAGCGCATACCCTTCAAGATCCGCAAAACCTCGCGCATGGTCGACATTACGTCACAGGTCGTCACCAATGTACATGGGACGAAGTGGATGGGCGAGCTGGAGTCACTGTGCAACAATGCTGAGCGCAAGCTGGCGTCGACTGGAAAAGAGCTGATCCGAGATGGGCTTCCCGGGAAGGAGTTGCACCAGGGCGATCTCTACTTGTGTCCCGAGTCGATGAAGGCTTTCCAGGGCGCGCTTGGAGGCGTACTGGACGCAGTGGATGCGGTCTTCCAGGGCGCGGGCACGAACGAGGGCCCCTCACGAGCTTTCGTCTGCGTCCGTCCACCGGGCCATCACTGTTCTGACGACTGGCCGTCTGGTTTCTGTTGGCTGAACAACGTCCATGTTGGAATCGAGCATGCCATGATGAAGTACGGCTTGACACATGCCGCCATCATCGACTTTGATCTGCACCACGGAGACGGCTCGCAAGCTATCACTTGGGCGCGCAACAAGAAGGTACAGGGCATGTCGAAGAACACTTCGAACTCAAAGAAGACGTCCATTGGCTACTTCAGTCTCCACGATATCAACTCCTATCCGTGCGAGGATGGCGAGGACGACAAGGTCCAGGCGGCCAGTCTGTGCATCGACAATGCGCATGGGCAGTCCATATGGAACGTCCATCTGCAAAGCTGGAAGACTCCGGAGGAATTTTGGCAGCTTTACGAAGATAAGTACCTAGTCCTACTCGAGAAGACCCGACAGTACCTCAAACACCACACCAAGCGCCTGCGCGCATCACCCAGCCATCCTGCACCAAAGTCAGCCATATTCCTTTCCGCTGGCTTCGATGCTAGCGAGTGGGAGACGGCTGGTATGCAGCGACATTCGGTCAATGTGCCTACCGAATTTTACGCACGCTTCACACGAGACGTCGTTCGCCTCGCAGAGGAGGACGGTACTGGTGCCGACGGTCGTGTTATATCTGTGCTCGAGGGTGGTTATAGTGACAGAGCACTTGCCAGTGGTGTCATGAGCCATCTCAGTGGCTTGTGTGACGGTCAGGTCTGGAGCGACTCAAAGGCTTCTAAAGGTCTCGCGTTCGACATGCGTCAGCGTTTGGGCGGTTTGAGTATGCAGGACGAGGATACTGTGATGCAGTCACCAGAGGCGGAGCTCACACCTGTCAGCTACGATCCTTACTGGTGGCACTCAACACAGCTTTCTGAGCTCGAAAACCTCGTCACTCCGCCCCCAGCTGCAGCGCCGAAGAAGCCGCGAGTTGTTGCACCATCGCACTTTTCGTCGCCCACGCAGTCATTCACGGCAAAGGTCGTTGATCCTACGAAGTTGTCAAGTAGCTTGTCTGCGAGATACTCTTCTTATCCCGCGAGCCCATCGAGAGTGCCAACGCCACCTCCGCCCGAAGTTGACTGGGCGACTGCTGCACACGCCTTGAGTCAGTTGTTGATTCCATCAGATCGTCAGACCCGAAGCTATAGACCCGAGGATCTAGCCGAGCCCAAAATCAAGAAGGAGAAAGCGCCGCTTCCTGCGCTCACCTCTGTCCACCAGGATCCTTCGGGTCGCCAACTTCGTGGTCGCAAGGCGGTTGCCACTTACGCTGATGCTGGCTCAGACGACGAGAAGACTTCAGTGCGTGCAGAGTCACGATCAAGTCGACGGAAGACCATTGCAGACTTTCCCTTGGCTAGCACCGAGGCATCGGCACCAGCACCAGCACGCTCGGTCTCTCGTCGTATGAGTGTCGCCTCGAGCGTCTCATCGATTGGCGATAGGAGCGTCAGTCGAGAACCAAGTGTGTCTGCTAGAAGGCGAAGCGTAGCTCCCACATTTGCTCCAGCGAACGGCATTCCAGTGAAGAAAGCTCGTGGTGCTCCCGCCCCTGCCTCGACGCGCCCCATTCAACGTCCGCCTGTGCCGCGCATTCCGTCAAACTATGCTAGTAAGACTGGTGCTTCGAAAGGAAAAGAGAACGACGACATCGACGCCTTGGCCTCAGGTTTGCAGCGCGTCAAGCTCACACTGCCTTCCAAGGAAGAGTACGAGGCTAGAGAGAAGCAGAAGGCAGAGACATCGAAGAAGGCGCCTGCAAAGACTACGACGCGGAAACCAGCTGCTCCACGCACAACGGCCACCAAAACAGCTGCGAAGCCAGGACCAGCTAAGAGAGGTCCTGGTCGGCCACCGAAGTCGTCAAAGCCCACATCGCCCGTTGAGCCGTTAGCACCGACACCAGAGCTGCCACAGTTGCAAAGCGCAGCGAATGCACCGCTGGCGCAACCTCAACCTATACCCGCGGACTCTGTATCTTCGCTCGTACAGCCAGTAGCCAAAGAGCCGTTGATTAGTCCAGCCGTGACCGATGTGCCGTCCGCAAGTTCGCGTCGCACATCCTACGGCCTCACCGAGCCTCCGAACGAGCATACGCCCATCGATCAGCTCCGCGAACAACTCCCCAAGCCTTCGTTCATGACGATATCCGAGCCGCCGCACGAAATGACGCCGCCTCCTCGCGCAGATACGCCGCCGCCACCACCGCCGGCGAGTATACCTGACTTTGTCAACTATAATCCGACTTCGTTCAACACTGCTGCTATCGTGGAGACGGGCGCGCAAGTCAACGCGCCACTGCAGTGGCTGCCACCGAACACTGAGTCCGGACCTGCGAGCTCAACTGGCTCGAGGCCGATGAGTCCGGCGACTAGAAGGCAGGACCTGCCGGTTTTTACGGCGAACGGCGCGATACCTTTTGCACCGATGTCTAGTGCGATGGGTGGTGTAGGTACGAACGTGAAGAAGGAAGAAAATGGAGATGATCTGTGGGAGATTCCGGAGACACCTGCTCGTTGAAAATACCCAGTCTGGTGTGATGTGGTGTGGGAGATATGTGTTGGCGAGCTTGTTTCCATGGCTTGCGCCATATGGCGTACTACGGCTGTGATACCCTGTCTTGCGTTTTCTAGCATTGATGTTTTTGGGATTGACGAATCGGATGAGTCTGCCGCGTGCCTCGTGTTCTGCCTGCATGGCTGGCAACAAGGTACTCGTAGACGTACTTTTTCATGGCTTTGGCAGTATACTTGTAATTAGAACATCGTTTTAATTTCACCTGTAAGATATCGTGAGTGCCCAGCGTTGGAGCTGTTATTTGCATGTGCTACATGCATCACATTGATCGGCATAGCATAGCCTACCACTTCCCCATGCTGAGATGGATCGGCAAGACTTGGTTTCACATGCACAACGCCTTCGCCTTGGTATGTATGTACACACGCAGACGTGTGTTTAATTCACTCGTTTATTAACTCTTAGCGCCCAACCAACAACAGCTCGTCGTATTCTCATGTATATTTACCATAGCGACGGGCCCCCCGCCGCGGAAACCAATCATAGCGGCCGAGGGCCATCCCATGACAGGGTTTGATGCGGGGCACCGATCCTGCACGAGCGAATGACGCATTTTGAGGGGGCGCGCTGAGTGGTGGGACACGAAACTTGGCTTGGTACTTAAGTAGGCGGGTCGGGTTGCTAGCTTTGTTTGCTTTGACTTGGGCTTGTGCTTGTGCTTTCTGCCTGCGAAGTTCTTGTGTTCGGTTCGCCCACGTCTTCAGCTTCGACTACATCAGAATCGAATCACGACTACATACACCACCAAGAAGCATCAGCCCACCATGTCCGACTCCCCTCCCCCACACAGCACCCTAACCCTCAACTCCCTCCGCGCAACCACATCCCTCACCTACCTCCTCCTCCTCATAACCACCATCTTCTACGCCGTCCACCCACCCGCCAACGACACGCACCCACCCCACAACCGCTTCTGGCAACACAACCGCCCCACGCCCTTTGCGCAATCCAGCATCGTAACATCAATCTACTGGCTCGTGCTCTTCGTGCTCCAACTCACCGGCGCATATGGCCTCACCGCGCGCAACGCGCGCTACTTAACCGCCAGTATCGCCCTCGGAACACACTTCGTCGCCAACAACTTGCTTCTCTTCGCCTTCGTAATGCTCTTCGTGCGCGGATACTACTGGATCGCCGAATTGCTTCTCGTGATCAATTTCGCCAACTTGACAGCCGCGTACTTCAGGCACCCGACGTCTCCGCGCCTGCTGCATATTGGTGCTGTGAGCGGGCCGCTTGCGTGGAACTTCGTGGGCTTGTATTGGTGTGGTGCGCTGGCTGTGAATACGAATCATGTTGCTGCGAGGATCGTGGCGAATGTGTGTGTTTGGGGGTGGGTGGGTTATGGGGCATTTTTTTTGGCGGCGTATAAGGATTATACGATGGGGTTTGCGGTGGCTTGGTTGGCTTTTTGTAAGTTCTTGATTTCCATCAATTGTTGGAGATGTGTGTGTGTACTAATTCGAGGTATAGCAACGGGTCTGGGCCAACTCCTTACAAGCCCCTATGTTCTGCAATTGCAGTACATATTCGCCTTCACCATCGCCGGGCTACTCTTCGTGCTGAGCGTTGCGGTGGGTGTGCCGGGCTTGTTGGGGCGCGACATCGTGCCGCGTGGACAGATTGTGAGCGAGGATCAGGAGCGCGCGCCGTTGTTGGCGGATGAGTAACTTACCTCTTATCCCCTGAGGCGCGATCACTCGGAGTAAGGCAAGTTGGACTAATGTTTCATTTCGGTGATTAGGCAAGAGGGGGATGGTGTTTGGGATGGTGTGGTGAGGTATGGGGAGGTGGGCCTGTGGGATTTGCGATTGAATGAGGAGGATAGTACGACGGATGATAGTTTGACGAGTTCGAGTATGACGTACTCCGAATGAGAGGGGGTGGTGGTTATTGGATGTGTACAGCACAGCAAGGCACAGGTTCGAAATAACATGTTCATTGACACTGTGATATTCACACTCTCTTGCTTGTTACGCTCCGTCCTCCTGCTCCCTAGCATCCCCTGCACTATCACCATCTTCATAATCACTCCCCATATCCTCGTCCGTCACATCTTCATCACGCTCGCTCTCATCGTAGTACTCATCCTTCCAACCATCCTCCTCACCCTCACCCGATTCCCAATCCGTCGCCTCTCTCCCCAACTCCCCAGGCGTAACCACCCCCTCCACAAAAACCCACCTATCCTCCACAACCACATACTCCACCTCCTCGCTCTTCGCCAAATGCCCCCACTCCTGCCCGCCCAACTTACTCGTCCCCTTCCACGTCCATTCTGTCAGCTTCGTATGTTCAGCACTCAAATACCCCTCCCACTCCCTCCCCATGCCCCTAACCGGCAACTTCCACCCCCGATTCCTCTCTACAAAGCGCATCATCTCGCCCTTCTTCGGCACCCTTGTCTCATACTCGACCCTCAACTCCCTCAATCCCGGCGGGCCGCTGAATCTGCGCAGCCATGCATCTTGCATACTGAGCGGCGCATCGTCTTCCCAGTTCCACCAGTCCGAGTACCGGATTGTGATGGTGAGTTGGCTGGGGCGGAAATTCGGCTGGGCGAAGAGAGTGCGGAGGTTGGAGGGGGTTTCGAGCCAGTACATTTGCGTGAAGAAGCGGACTTTTTGGAGCGCAGATACGGCGGGTGGAGGTAGGTTGGCGAAGAAGCGCTTGCATGCGGCGTTGCCGGAGCGGCCCTGGGGGCCGCGATCTTTGGGGTGTTGTTAGCACCGTTTTGATGGGGCGATGTGGTGTTGGTCAAGATATATGTGGAATGTACATACCGAACCAAAACGCCCACTCCAAGTCCCTCAAAAACACCTTCTGCCCTTCCACATACGCCGCTTTACACGTGCGCAGCAGCGCGCAGCTACTCTTACGCGGCGCAGAGAAGCCGGGGCGGAACCAGTACGAGTCTTTGGGGTACGTGGCTTCTTTGTCTTCGTGGGGCATGAGGGTAAGCGCGAAGATCTCGTTTCTGAGTTCGGCGGGGAGGACGCCGAAGAGGGGGGATTGGAGTTGGTGGTTTGTGGGAAGGGGGATTGGGGGTGGGGTGGACATGGTGGAGGGAGGTGGGAGATGGAGGATTTGTGAGCAGGAATATGAAAATGAACGGTTCGTAGGAATGCGGAAGTAAATGGGTTCGTAGAAGGTATCTGTACTTTCGGACGATATGGCCTTTGGAGGTGGCACAGTGGGATTAAGTGGGGTCGCTGCCTTGCGACTGCCTGATGGCGTTACGCTAAGGTATTAGCCGCTGATGCTGTGACTGTAATGCTACGACATGCAGTACGACCGTGCTCCAGGAACCTAAACAGGCATCTGATTTCCCGCAAGAGGAACGTTTTCATGTATGCAGGAAAATGTCATTCGCACATGGACGGCATCTATGTGCCCTTATGAGTATGTAGGCTGCTTTGATACCTGTTCTCAACCACGACAGAAATACAAAACCCTTCTCATTCACCTACAAGTCCATTCAATCTACTCGACTCTACAACAACAAATCCTGCCCGCCCTCGACTTCCCCGCCCCCACCGGGACTCATAACCATATGCTGCGGCTCATTCTGATTAACCACCCAACCCCCACCCACGCCCATACCCCCAGATTCATTCACTGGACTCCCTCCAAACGTACTTTGTCGCCCCACGCTCGCGAAATACATATCCGCATCGCTCACGGCGGCAGCCATACCAGTGCCATTCGACGTATCCAGTTTCCGCGCAGCTTTAACAGTCGGTAACTCATGCCGCTGCAACGCCGGCGACTCTTGTAATTTCCGCGGCCGTGCGGAGCGGAAAACTTGGTTGACGGGCTTGAGGTACACGGTAGCGAGCGTGCCCACGTTGAGACACATTTCCTCGAGCGTACCGGGGTCCAGTTTTTCGGATTCTTCGGCGGTGATGGGAGGTTTCTCGCCCATGACGACTTTCTTGGCTTCTTCGGGCGCGGAGCTGAGGAGGCGCCAGTACATGTATCCTCTGTCGCGCAGATCCGGATTGTCGGTTTCTTCGGTGGCCCATTTGAGGACGCGGGGGACGAGGGAGGAGCCTCGGGTGGGGCGCTGGATGAAGAGCTTGACGGTGGCGGTGAGGAGGGCGAGTTGGACTTCGTGCGTTTCGTCTTGGAATGTGTCGAGGAAGTCTTCTAGGAGGACGTCTGAATCCTCGATGCGGTCGGCGTACTCGCCGATGACCCAGATCATTGCTGCTTTGGCCTCGGGTTCGTCGAGCGAGTCGAGGTTCTCGCAGAGCGTGGAGATGATGGATTCGTATTGGTTGGGGTATTTGCGGAAGATGTTGCGGATGACGACGGTGGCTTCTTGCACGATGTAGGAGACTTTTGTGGAGACGAGTTGGAGGAGCGTGCTGATGCAGAGTTGGGCGGCTGGCGCGATTTTGATGGCGAGTTTACCGATTGCGCGGACGGATTTGCGGACAAAGTCTACGTCTATTTCGGTGGCGTACCTGGTAATGTCAGTGTGAAGAGTGTCGAGAGGAAAGTGAAAACTCACTCAGCCAATTCTGTCAACACCTCCTTGATGTTCTTCTCCGTGGCCAGCATAAAGATGAGTTCGAGCTTGGTGACCTTGACATAGATGGGGTCATTGTATTTACAAAAGAAGACGCGGATGTCGTTTCGCAGTACGTCTGGCCGCCGTTGGAGGATGAGCAACGCATTGCGCAGTGCCAGATACTGGATCTCTGGCCCCTTCGACAGTAATGTGACCAGTGGCGGTGACAGCTTATTACATAATGAGGATATTACTTTTTGGTCTGGGATGTAGTTCATGAGGTAGAGAATGACGCGTATGCAAGTTAGTACGACGGCAGAATTGGAGTGTGAGAGGCGTGGTGATATGCGATCGGCCAACAGCGTGGCTTCTGCCGTATCCTGCGGCACGTAGTTCATCAGGGCCTCCAAGATGTACGTCTGGCCCCACTCCGAGCAGTCTGGCAGAATGGAAACGATTTTCGACGCGCTTGCGTAGTCGATGGTGAGCTTGATGCTCTCACTTCGCTCCCAGATATCCATCAGGCCTGCCAATGCGCTCGACACTACTGTGGGGTTCTCGTCCCTCAGCATGCCATTCAGCCTGTCGATGAGGTCTGAGCTCTCCACGAGATGTCTGTCGTGGTCGTACAGCTTGGCCACACAAAATGCAGCGGTCTTGCGGACGTATGGGTCGGAGTCCTTGAGGAGGTTCTTGAGGTGTGGTACGGTCGCTTCGACGAATTCGCGGACGTGGATGTAGGACATTGTCCGCAACGCAAGTGCTCGAACGAGTGGATTGGTGTCGTGCATGTCTTCCTGTATTGTAGGCAGGGCCTTGAGGGCAATGTCGGGTTTTATCCTGGCATAGTTGACCAAGTACAGGAAGCACCTGCCTCGTCAGCGTGGCTCCTTCCTCATTGAATCGTTTCCACCCACATCTTCTTGATCTCCAGGCTTTGGATGTGCATGCAGCCGACAATGTCCGGGAAGAGGGCGACCATGTCGTTGTTGCTCATGGTCATGTTGGCGACAATCTTCTTGAGTGCCGTCTTCTTCGCGGAGAAGTTCTTGTCCTTCTTGCCGCCGCTGTTGAGCTCGAGGCGCAGTTCGGCGACCTTGCCCTGTTGCGTGCGAAGCGCTTGTAAGCGTCCATGGTCGAGTGTGTAGGGAAGGAACATGGTCATGTCATGGTACGTGGGCCTGCACAGTGGCGTGCGGCCTGTATCTCACGGCGCGGTCGAAGTACAAGAAGAAGGGAGAGAAGATGCGTGTGGTGTAGGTATAGTTGTAGTGGTGGTGGTGGTGGTACAGGCAAGGAGAGCAGACGTACCCGCGCGAACAGCTTCGCATCCTGGCCGCCCTGGCTCATGATGGGCTAGGTACAGGCTATCTATCTCGCGTGGCAGCTGGCTGGGCGGCGCCTCACTGCATGTGCTTGCGGTAGCACAACTGCGATATGCTCCCCTCTCCCTGCTGCCGGCTAGCGCCCCTCCTTGCGTGTCTAGGGGTTGGTGGTGTGCTGGGATTGGGTGCTCCGCTCGGTGATGGCTTTATATCGTATCGCGCATGTCGATTGGGAATGTGGAAGCTTCAAAGAGCAAAGAGCAGAAACAGCAGATTCGAGTGTTGTTGACAGTGTCTCAGAACTTTTGGACTTGCGGAGGTCTCGCGGAGAAGACACGCGCACGTGCATCCGCCAAGGCTGTCAGAAAGTGGAGCTCTGAGAGTTGCTGCACCACGGACATCAACCTTCACACTCCACGCCATACACAGAAGTCCTAGACAACATCACGCACTGCCTATCCCATCTACAACAGAACAGCATGTCGACCCCGCCGCCGCCCCCGCAATGGGTGCTCGACCTCAGCTCGCCGCCCGCAAAGCCCAAGAACGCATCCCTTCCCGACCCGCCAGGCTACACCGCGTCCCTCACCAAAAAAGAGCGCGCACAATCTTCCAAGACCGCACGGAAGCCGCCAACAACCGAGGAGATGGACACTCTGAAGATGAAGAAGGCCTGGGAAGTCGCCATCGCCCCCGCAAAGCAGCTGCCCATGAACGCTTTCGGTGCGTTTCTTCTCTTCCCACTACCTTCCACCACACACGTACTAACATCACCTAGGAATGTACATGACCGGCAACACCCTCCAGATCTTTTCCATCTTCATGGTCTTCACCCTCTTCAAGTCGCCCATCCTCGCCGTCCTGGGTATACAGCGCCAGTTCGCGCCCTTCGAGACACCGGGCACCTCGGGCCGCTTGATCGGCGTGAAGATCGTGTACATTTTGTGCAATCTGCTCATGTTGGCGTTGGGCATCTGGAAGGTCAATGGCATGGGACTGCTGCCGACGACGAGGTCGGATTGGTTGGCTTGGGAGGGCGAGAGGACGTGGAGTGAAAGAGCTGTGCCCAAGGAGTGGTTATGAAGTTGTCGTTCGTGGGAAGAGGTATGGATAAACTAACGCCGAAGAATGCGGTAATACTAGCCTCGCCTCCTTCTGTCATTTCTATCTGTCTATGTATCCCATTTATATCTTGTATAAGTGTCGTCATCCCTACCAGTTGCGCTCTCTCCTACACTTCGTCCTCTCTTACACCGGTCCTTACTCAGAC
>Ga0265797_10010354_pt1 | contig 11892 bp, 12 predicted proteins | sample P2T30metagenome_FD_192433 | JGI IMG/M metagenome (GOLD analysis project Ga0265797, IMG submission 192433) | Plant litter microbial communities from East Loma Ridge, Irvine, California - P2 T30 | ecosystem: Environmental > Terrestrial > Plant litter > Unclassified | place: USA: California... | reverse complement strand
GCACTCCACCTCAATCGCCTACCCACTTCCCATGGTACTCATGGTCGCTGCCGATATGGACTTCAAGCTCCATGCAGGCGTGATCAGTCTACCCGGCAATGTCATCCGCTTCGCAGTTCGTGAATGGAGGGCTGCTGTCGCACTGAAGGTGTTGAGACGCCGTATCAAGGAGATACTGGCGAATAGCTGGAAGAACCCTGCGCGTCAGCTGAGTGATCGCGAGAAGGAGTGGCTTGGCTTGTTCTACAGGATGTTTGAGGAGAGGTTTGAGAAAGACGAGAGGATTAGGGAGAGGGCTGGTGGGAAGGCGAAGTGAGGTGTTGGGTTCGGTTGGAATATACTAGATGGATCACTTGTAGATATGGATTGCGTTGGTGCTATGTGTGTTGGTCCTAAGCTTTTGCTTACATCACTATAAATATAAGTTGCAACGAATACAAGATCTATAAATACCACTAGCAATATGCGTCGCTCATTTTGCAAAGTTGTCACAAGGGTAAAACGCGGTCAATACGGTTGACGTTGAGATGTATGAGAAAACAAGGTACAGAATTCAAGCTAGATTAATAGAGGCTGGAGTGTACAAGAGCTCTATTCAAAGAGACCAAGATCTGACAAGGCGACTCTTGAAGAAGACGTTATCTGCCATTCTATACACCCTTATCTCTAAGCCGATTCAAGTTCTCAGTCCGCCTTTTCTGCCTCTCTTCTACCCGCCGTCTAAATATAACATCTCCGAGTAAAAGCCAAATGGTCCCCCATGTAACAGGCGCTGCTGGATACTCCGCTATATCGCGGAAAAGAGCTTGTGATCCCCACCACATCTGATCCAGACATATTCCGAGTGAATCTACCCCAAGAACTCTCGTTCGCTCTCCTATCGCGACAACGAACCAACGCTCGGGGGCCCAGAGCGCCGCTTTGATGACGTGAAATAGTTGCCACAAGTCGGCGGTTAAGACGCTTAAGCAGCATTCGCGTACCTGGAGTAGTACCGTGTCGTCCACTGGGTTGTAGATAGCCATCGACCCGCGGGGATGGAGTGTCATGAGATCGGAGGGAGGGCTTCTCAAATGGCATTCGTGGATAGAGTTTATGGCGGCGTCGTGCGCTGGATTGTACACGAACATCGAGCTGCGTGAATGTAGTGTCGCAACGGCGTCATCTGTGAAAACTTGGTGCAGAGGCTGTATGCGGAGTGCTTCGCCGCGGAATAAACGGCTGGTGTGGTACACGGAGGGGAGCTTCGGTAGCCGTACTGTTGTGCGAGGAGTCGCGGATTGCGAGTCGACGTTGATGTTGTTTGTTTTGCAGGATGAAGGTGCATGTAAATGCAGTACCAGTTGAAAGTTACGCTGCACTATGTCCTCCTCGAGAATGTAGTATATGATCATGACTTGAAGCTCTGGTGCGAGATCGGGGAAGCGAGTGAAAGTAGTTGGGGCGGTCATTTTTGCTTGTTGTGATCCCTTTCTTTGTGTAGATTGAGTGGTGGTATAGGTGTGGTTTATGTATGCGTCGAGCGTGGATGTCAGGAGGTTTGCAAGAATAAGAGACAAGAACCTCGTTATATACCTTTCGATGCCTTAAGCTTAGCCCAAAGCACTGCCAGGCACTACTGCTTGAAATTATTGATCATTACTATGCCATGGTTGTGGTTGGCCATGAAGTTGAGTCGCTACCACGTTTCCACACCCTTTGACTCACGTAGGAGCCAGTGATAATCTCAGCACGTTTCGGGACGTGTCTACCAAAACAACGCATCCTTAGTTGAGACAGTCGCATTTAGCAGTGACATGCCGTAACCCAAATCTTTTGTGAGTAACCATCGATCCACTTCGTCAACTGGTACCGCGATGACGCAGAACGAGCCATCCATAAGGTCCGCAATACATGAATTCCTCTATATACATAAAGATAAATTCTCTCTCGAATGGTGCGGCTACCAGATTCCAACTTTCGCGCTAGCGGCCAGCTACTCAGAGCGACCACTTCAAACCATCCCTGGCCACAGCAACCTCTCCCTCTTTCGGAAAGACAACATCTCCTTTTCTCGATAACGAACCCATATTTCCCTCATTGCCGCCCAAAAACTCCAAAGGAATGAAGAAGTGCTTCTTCACCAATTCTTTGACATCGTCTCCACGAGTCGATGACAAGCTCGAAAGATCTATCGAGCAGACCCACAGATGATGGTCGAGAAACACAATACTATGCTCGAATGTGCCCAGAAAATGCTTGATGATTGCGGAAGAAAGAAGAAGAGTGGGTTCCGTACTTGCGCCTTCGCTTTGAGATTCGATGGCGTCGGCCCGCCAGACTGCGAGACGCTCCGTTGCTTTTGAACCCAGTTTATGCGCGAACTCGGCGACGAGATTGGAACCTGAGATGTCGGTAGCAAGGGCTTTGAGGGTGAGATCGGTTCCAGTCAGAACCGTCGTGCCGATATCGATTTTGCGCGGAGGACCCGTGGTAGCTAGTTCGTCCAGCGTCTCCCAGCTATATCGACGGATAGTCTCATCCACGACAAGAATGAGTGTACCTGGTACTCTCATGGAGGACGTCCACTTCCATATAGCTCTAGGCGGAGATTCTGAAACCGTCATTCTCTCAAAGCCGTTGTTGTCGCTTCGTACCCACAATTGGTCGGCAGTGGCAGTCGAGATGAGAAGCCTATCACCCGCTTCGTTCAGTAAGAGCTGTTGGGCTGGCTCTTCGAGGCGAAATTCCATAAGCTTCTCATTTACTCTCAGTTGGCCATCCTGCTCGCACTCCAATGTATAAGCAATAACCGTCTTGCTCGCATCTTCGGTGACGACAACATCGCCAGCGCTCACTGCAATCATTTTGACGAAGATATCCTGCTGGTGAGAGTACGCCACACTTTGTAGCTCTCCTGAGCGGCCCGAATAGAAGTTCACTGAGCCATCATCTTTGCCTACAAGGATGACATCGCGAGTTGGGTGAACACAGGTGGCTGTGATTGGGACAATGTCCTCCTCCCCTTCACCGACTACCAGCGCGGGCAAAGTCACGGATTCGCTCATGCTAGAATCCTCTTCGCTAGCTTTACGGATGAGGACAGCGGGTTCCCAGACCTTGGTTTTGCGGTCGCGTAGCTCAATAATGCGAGTTCCACACGCCGTGAACGATAAAGCCTTCCCTAGGGTTTCGCGCGTATTGATTTGACACAGCAAGGTGAGAGTTTCGAAATCCCATATTCCGAGCACACCCCAGCTTGAGCCCGTTGCAAGCGTGCGCCCGTCCGGCGAGCAAGCCATGTAATGACAGTCTTGCTGGACAGCCTTGACGGCTCGCTGACTCCAGGTTTCGTAGAGCACCATGTTGCCGTTCTGGAAAGTGACTACTAGCAATTCCACAGCAGGGTTGGAGTTGAAGATAACTCGCAGTGGGGAAGAGTTGCTGATCATTGCTGAGGAGCCAGCTTCCCCACCGCAAGCTCCTAGTAAGCTATCATTGTCCAGGCTCCAGAGAAGTACGGCTTTACCTCGATACGCGAATGCTACCATCTTGCAGTCTGGAGAGATCGCGACATCTAGGGGTGCTTGCCGACTAGGGAAGGACTGATCGCGAAGTGTACTTCCGTCCTCGCAGGCTAGTGTGATGATATGGCTGCTTCTTGTCGCTACTAGTAAGAAGCTGTCGTCGGGCGCGAACTGAAGTAGAACAGGGTAATCTTTGATGTTGTAGCTCCATACTAGCATCTCACTGTTAAGATCCCAAAGACGAATCATGTGGGCACCTGCGGAGGCGAGCCGATGACTGTTGTCGAAGCGCAGAACTTTCGCTGATTCTCCGTGATTGAGTGACATTCTCTCCTGACAAGTACCCTGCCAGTAGAGAAATATTTTTCCAGACTTAGTTCCAATAGCGAACGAATAGTCACCAGCAGCAACAGACATTGCGCGGTTCTGGCGGAAATCAATGTAAGATATAGAGTCCTCCCAAGCACTCTTTCCTACCCCAGCGATAGTCAAACCACTGTGAGAGTCTGCGAATTGCTGATGGATGGCGGAGTCTCGTGGACATAGAGGCGTCACCAGATAATAAATCGAGTCCGGGTTATCTAGCAGGTTACGTCCGAACTTAGCAGCAAGTCGCACTAGATCTGTTGCCCATTGATTGACGTATCGATATGCCTCACCAAGCGGCGGTGTATGTTTTGCCCTACGGCCAAGATATCGCTGCAAGTTCTTAGCCGTTCTTGTCATATGGTAAAGATTCTTCTTGCTCTTCGCAATGTACTCAATCCACGTCAAGACGTTAGATCTCAGGAATTTTTCGAGTGCTCCAAAGAGTGAAGTGTCGGAAGACGACGCCATCGCTAGATGTTCGGAAAAGGACATACATGCATACTCGGCAATGGGGCTCTTCGCCCCCCGCGAGATGCTGACAATGGTCCTGTTGCGAGGCGACCGCATCTCTTCCCCACACAAGTAGTTGAGACAGGTAAGTGCGAGACGTCTGTTTCCTTCTTCCTTAGATATCGCAAACTCGGAGCCTAAGGAACCGTCGGTGAGAAATGTACGCGTCGTCATGTGCATGACTTGTACGTATCCAGTTTTATCGACGTGGAGAAGCTGGCCGCAGAGACCTTGAACAGACTTCTCGAGGCTTCGTACGCTGATACCCTCGCCTATCTTGATGGCATTGGTGAGTTCGGAAGTATGCAGAGGACGTACAGCACAAACGGCCCAGGCGAGGAGAGTTTTCGCAAGGCGTGTTTCACGCACGCTTCGTGACATTTCGCCAAGTATTCGTTCGTACAGAAGACTCATCTCCATGGGTAGCTCGTCAATAACTTCCTCAACTTGTTCTTCGCTGTACACTGACTGGAGCTCTTGCAACACCAGACGTGCCCACAGGAAGCAGCCTGCCGATTTGGTCACTAGCTTCTCTACAAGATTCCGCTTGTCGGCTTCTTCTTCGACTGGGAGCTGGTCCATGTTTTGTTCGAAGAACAGTCTGATGTCGTGTGTCGTATCTTCCACAGGAATAGTATCAGTCATACCTCGACGACCAAGGCGGGCGAACTGTCGTTCGAAATCAGGCCAAGGCCCTCTACTGGTGATAAGTATCTGGAGATCGTATCTACATTCTATCCGTGAAAGCAAGGGGAATAGCTTCATTGGGTCGATGCATTCATCCAAAGCATCGATAACCCAATATTGCGGTCTTCCGAGATTGAGCTTGAACACGGATCCAACGAATAACTTCCTCCAGACAACCCTTTCGTCATCTTTGTCGAAAGCGAGATTGTACTCTTGCAGATTGTACAGCTCCTTGCGAACTATCGGGTGTATGAAGGCCATCTGAAGTGCCATAGATCGTAACATTGCGCTCAAAGTGTTCCTCCCTTTTTGTCCGTGTTTGAAGAAGTAGTAGCTACAGTCCCGACTCTCGGCTTGGAGTTCCGTAATGACATGGCCGGCTAACACAGTTTTACCGGTTGCCGGTTGGGCAGAAATCCAGTACAGAGGCACCGATGGGCAGGGCATTCCAAACCATGACTGGAAGCCCTCTCGTTTTTCGATCCAAGAGCAAGTTCCCGAGATTTGGTTGTCCTGCTCGTTGTTAAGCTCATCAATAGGCCTGTCCATTACATCGAGGTAGATTTGTAGAGCGGAGATTTGAACACGCTCTTCGTCATCATTCCTCGCTAATGTATCGCCAAGTATGTCCTCAACGATACTTGCTATAGCATTTTTCACTTTGATGTAGTTGGAGTCGTACACGCTGTCGAATTTGCAGACATTCCGATGGTCGGCGTTGAGCGGTTGTATGCGTTCGTGCTTGAGGCCAATAGAGGCGGAGTCTTTCTCAACGATCAACGCGGATTGAACCCCAAGGTTGAGTTTGAGGGTCTCGTAGAAAGATAGGAGACGGACCTCATCCGCATAATGTCTGAAGTCATCGTTGATTATGTCGAGCCCGAGGGAGTTCTTCTCGAGGTCGGCGAGAAACGGCTTTGTGTTGAACATACCAGCAGCTCGGAGCATGTTACTAAGCACCGATGCTAGCCCAGCACCTCGATGTGGTGTCGCGAGGAAGATGAGACATTGGACACGAGCAGCAAGTGCTTGGGTCGCGGTATCTCTCCGAGCAAGTATGTAGGCTTTTTTTATCACTACGTGGGTAACAGATCAGCTGAATGCTTATATGCGGCCAGATCAGCTCATCGAAGGCTCCATTTACCTAAGCCACCCATGCTATGTCCGATAAGTATTATGGGTAGGTTCTCCTGCGTTCTCAGATGTGGGTTGGTGGCCATCTCCCCTAGGAGGTCTTTCCCAAAATCATGAACGCTCAATATACTCTCTTTGCGCTCGCCCCAATCACTGTTGTAGCCAAAAGTATGGATGCGAACATGCTGCAGATCTGGTTCTTGTGGGAGCCATGCTTGTGGCCAGAAATTACCGTCGTCTTGGCCCTTGGTCCAAGTCTTTACGGACCCGCCTCGCAAGCCATGAACGAATATCAGATCGACTAGAGGCTCCGGTGGCTCATGGAGAAGAGTGAGTCCATAAGGGCCAAATGGATTGGTCGGCGACGTCGCATCATCATCGGGAGATCTCGTACGTGTCAACAGACTGAAGGATTTTCGAACAGAATAACTGTTTCTGCTGGTGATTCGTGACAAAGCTGCACTTGAGCGGCGCCTGTCGTTCATTTGGGGGCTGTCTTGCGGGGTAGCCTGTAAGCGAGTCAGCCTCTACTAACAACAACGCAAGTACTAGACCGTCATACATGGTCCGCCATCTTCCATAACCAACGCGCAAAAGGAAGATAGGGAGCGCTTATTGTTGGAAAGGTTCAGCGCAAAGGCTGGACAGTCGTCGGCACGTGCGAGCGGCACGTCGCATTCCCCAATGAATGTCGCTGTGGCATGACGCACCCGACCGGGTGTATCGCCCGCCGGGGCGCCAAATGATTGGCTTTAGATAGATGATATGAACCATCCGATGCACTCAGGTCATACGTCCCGAATCCTTTGGGTGTATTCAGCCTTGGGGGCACAGCAAACCCCGCAGTTGTAGTGCGGCCGCCGGTATATGAACTGAGCCTCGTCTCCCAGCATGCGTTATCGAAGCTCCAAAGCTCTGTCAACGATATGGTGAAGGTTGACGACGATTTCACGCAGGCTGTCTTGAAGGATGAGGATAGGTATGAAGGAAAAGACCTTGACGTCAACATCGCCGCAGGTATGCTCCATCAGCCGACCGGCATAGCCCTTCACCATGACACTATACTGATCCGAGCTCTAAGCTCTTCCAGAAGGCGCAGAGATAGAATGGTTTTGCACACATGGAGCTACGCATTGGTCTGTGTCGACTAAAATCGATACAATAGTCGATGGGAAACCAACCTCGTTCTTCTTCAAGGAGTATCGAGACGCGAGTGCAAAAGACATGGTGAGAGCCGAATATGAGGCCATGGTCGCTCTCTACGAAATGGCTCCTCAAAACGTGCCGCAGCCATTAGCCTATGGATCGTTCGCCTCGGATCCAGAGAAATCTTTCTTCCTTCAAGCCTTCTGTGACATGAATGACGAATTGCCCGATGTCGATGAATTCGTCGCTGTACTGGCGAAGATACATCAAAAGAAGTCGCCAAATGGGAAGTTTGGATTCCACATTACCAGTGCGTATGTCCAAAGCGGATCGCATCAAGATTAGTGATGCTAAATTTCGAGTCAGCATTCCAGGGAAATATTCCGAACCACAACGAGTGGTGTGACACCTGGGAAGAATATTTCACTCGCAACCTGACTTTCATAATCGACCTCGAGCGAGAAGTTCACGGCGCAGACCCAGAAATGGATGCGCTATCCTCAGATGTCCTGAAGAAAGTAGTCCCCCGACTCCTTCGTCCGCTTGAGACCGGAGGCAACAAGATCGAACCAGTGTTGTTGCATGCTAACTTGTGGCACGGCAATGTCAGTGTAGACAACAAAACAGACGAGCCGATCATATACGATGCTGGAAGCTTTTATGGACACAATGAATTCGAAGCAAATCCGTGGCGCGCGGCGCGCTATCAGTTCAATCGGACTCATCTGCGCGCATACCATAAGCTTGTACCTGTCTCAAAGCCGGCAGAAGACCACGACGATAGAAACGCCCTCTACGCGCTGTAAGGATGGTCCACTAATCTTGCGGTTGGAAGTGCTAACGGGTCAGACGAAATGACCTTCAAGTTTCATGTTGCTGGAAGCAGACGAAGATTACGAGGCAGTTGTGAGTCGTATCATCCACGCTAGCATACTGAGCTCCAGCTGACCGAGTGTAGGGCGATTGAGGGGATGCGACGCCTGGTCGCGAAGTTTCCGGATGGGTACGAGGGCTATGTCGCCACGAATGAGGCGAGGGGTGAGCGCGATTCTGGAAAGTTCGCCGAGGACGTATAGAGAAGAGGCCATGACCCTACTTTAACCCAGTCATGTGCGCCGTCTCTTGCGCACGTAAGATATTTTTCTCGTGGGCTTGCCGCTTATTGCGCCATGTCATACCTCTTATTCGAATGAAAATTGTTGCAACAACACTCAGTATACCGGAAGTTGCAGCCAGAGCCGTGAAGAACCAGCGCTCACCCATGACGTCTAGCAGAGGCTGCATGGCGGCAATAGCTGCTGCTGAAAGAGCGCATCGTGTGATGTTACCTGCTGCAGCGGCGGTGCTTGTGTTCTGCGGGGAAATGTCCACGATAAGAGTGTTGTGCGTCTGGAAACTTGTCAATACTGTTGAGAGTTGTACAGTGTGAAAACAATTACCTGACAGATGCATGTAGCAAGGAATCCATGGAGGAATAGGAATACCAGCGGTACGCTTATATGCTGCATGGTCGTCAGTTTTCTGGGTGTGTGGGCAGTGTGAACAGCCTACAATTTCTCTGCGCAAGACCCATCCATAACCTACTATGACTGCAGTAGATGTCGGGATTAGAAGCCACGACAACCGAGAGCGCGCCTTCTCGATTGGAAATTTGGCCAGATCGTCGCCAGCAACCTTGTCGACGGTTATGCTGTTCGCCTTGGCTGTGGAGCGATAGTTGTAGTCCATTAGTTTACCATTGATATAACCACCAAGAATGACCCCAGTCCCTATGGAAAAGTAACATAACCCGACCTGAAGCTCATCGAGACCGTACATTTCCGTGAAGATTGCTGGGATGGAGGCTTGGATGCAGTAGTAAGCGGCGTAGTAGACAGCACTGATCGAAAGAACCGCAGCGGTATCTCGGTGAAGACAAACCAGCAGAGCTTTGAAGGGATTGGGTATGAGGCTTGTCTTCTTCCAAGCTCGTTGTTCGTCGGGTGCTACCAGCTGTCGCTGTCGGCTTGACTGCAGCAAAGGTCTGTTCCATTTGGCCGCCGCAATACTTCCGTTGCCCACGACGTTGCGCCCAGTTTCAGGGAAGACGAAAGTCAGAACGGCCAGAAAAGCGGCTCCAATAATGACTAGCAACCAGAATACCCATCTGTATCCAGTTCTTGATGCCATTACACCGCCAACTAGAGGCCCTATGCTTGGACCGAGATTTGTCGCGATCATGGCAGGCCCTAACATGCTTCCTCGGGTTGCTGGCGTTGCTACGTCAGCAATCACACCGTACCCGATAGCTACCGTTGCGGAGCAGCCGAAACTCTGGAGACCACGCAGGACCATAAGAGCAGCATAGTTCTGCTGGAGCGCAAGGCCCAAATTGGCGCAGACATATATAGCAAAAGCGATGAGGTACACGGGTCGTCGTCCGATGTTGTCGGCCAAGTCTCCACAGAAGGCTGGTGCAATTGCTTGAATGATGAGGTATGTCGTGATGGTAAGATTTATCAGTCTGGTACTGACGTCCACAGCGTGTTGAAGTTCCTCGAGGCATGGAAAGTATATGTTGGCTGTAAAGGGAGAAAAGAACATGCTGCACCCGATCAACCATGTGATCGTGTGCCGCTCAGCTTTTGTGAATACCGTGTACGGAATGGCTGTTTCCGGCGCAGAAACGGCTTCCTTGACTTCGATATTTGTTGTGCTCAGCACGTCATTGTCTTTGGCAAGCACGTCATTGTTGAGCGAATGATCTTGCGAGGTTCGGTCTTGCTGGGTCTGCATTTCGTCGATCCGCAGGAGGCGACCAGGACTGTCAATTCTGGATGCTAATGGGCGTCAACAAGGCAGTTTTCCGTATGTTAATGTGGGCTCTCTCGTCTCGTCTCCGCGTTTGTATGAATCGTGATAGATGTTAGCAGACAGGCATGCCTCGCGTGTGACGTCGCGTGCTGTGGCACATGCTGTCCAATCATACAGGACGCAGGTGCAGGTATACCCCGCCATAGCGGTGGTTGCGGCGTAGTCAGCACGCGTCTTGACTGTAATGTCGCGAACGCGAGATGGTCGAAGCGATGGGGGCAGTGGCTGGGAGATGCACATGTGTCGCGTTCACGCTAGACGATCTAGCGTCTGACATCACGTTGCTGACGTTCGACACGCCATTTCAAAGTCAGCAGTAGCCCTTCCCCACAACAAACCATACTTCCTCCCATACTCATGAACATCGTGCCTTTCTTATCAAGCAAAACGTCTGATATATGCATAGTTCACCCACGTTAGGTATGTGCACTTCAAATCACACAGCAGCGCCTTCTGTTTGAGACCACACTGCACAGGTCCATGTCATAAATATACATACAGTACAGATGCTCTATACCTTCACCTCCTCTACCTTGGGCTTCTCAAACTCAGCCTTGCCATCTTTCACGGTGGCATACCGTATTGTGCCCGATGCGTCTGTGTTGGGTATCGGTGCTTTTGTGCCTTCTCCTATTGACTTGATCTCCTCCTTGATCTTTCGTGTGGCAGCATCTTCGACAGCGCCTGGTGGGCTGTCCGCGATTTCATCGACGTTTCTCAGGGTAAGGACGTCGCTGATTCGTGAAGCGCGAGACTGGATGAGCATGGTAGTTGGGCCTTCGAAACGGAGGAATAACTATGTGAATTAGCATTTGTGACAAGTCTTTCGTTAGGCCCGTAGCTTACCCTATCGCCCCAGACTGTTCTCCGTAACCATGTCTTGAGAGTGTAATATGAGGTTGCCAGAGCCCGCCATGTGCCTGTCTTGCTCATAGTTCGGAAGAACTTGGTGTTCTGGACCATTGAGCCAAAGCCTAGGTCTGGCACCTGGAATCGGAGGTTCGACGACTTGAACCGGAAAGGGATTGGTGGTGTGTTGGAGGCTGTGTACGCTACGACGTTGCTATAATGCTGTTAGTACAAACTTTCGAGTATGCTTATCGTCTCAACATACCTGGGATGCGCAACATAGCTTTCGCCAGCCTTGACCTGGACCTGGTATATCTGCCCGCTTCCTGCAAGCGCAAGTAATCCTCTGCCTGTAATGTATGTGTTTCCCCAGTGTGCCAGCCCCAACTTTACATTGTACTGCGGCTTCAACTTGAGAGTGTGGCCAGTCCAGGCGAGCAATGCATTTCGTTGGCTAACAATCCAATCATCCCTTCCGTCCATGTTGACCGAGACGATACTCGATATGGGTGCCTTTGTGGAGACGAGAGCTGTGACGGGGCTCGTCGAAGACACTTTCTGGTAGAGGAAGGGGATGCCGACCGGGGCCCTTTGGAGGGGCTCGAGGAAGGAGAGGGTTGATAGCGTGTTTTCCGACTTTCCGCTGAGGCCGACGAGTGTGCCGCGGCGGGTGTAGAGCGTCTGTGAGGCGGAGAGGGAGACGGAGAGGAGGGAGAATGGGGTGCCGATGACTTCGAATCGGGCGTCTGACGGTTCTTTTAGCCTTTGTATAACTAATGTAATTACATCGCTCTTCTTACCTGGTGTGTGCATGGGCGTCGCAGTGCCCTCAACACTG
>Ga0265797_10010353_pt1 | contig 11893 bp, 11 predicted proteins | sample P2T30metagenome_FD_192433 | JGI IMG/M metagenome (GOLD analysis project Ga0265797, IMG submission 192433) | Plant litter microbial communities from East Loma Ridge, Irvine, California - P2 T30 | ecosystem: Environmental > Terrestrial > Plant litter > Unclassified | place: USA: California... | reverse complement strand
CACGATCTCGCCGGTTACGAAGTTCCGGTGCACGCCGACATCCCGCATCTCGACGCCTTCTTCATCGATGAGGTCGATCCGACGATCTCGCCGGTAAAGGCCAAGGGCGTGGGCGAGCTGGGTCTGACCGGGGTCGCGCCAGCGATCGCCAATGCGATCTACAACGCAACCGGGGTTCGCGTGCGCGAGTATCCGATCACCCTCGAGAAGCATCTCGACGCGCTGCCGGTGCTGACGTGATTGGCCGACGGAGGCCCGCACGTAGCGCATTGATGCTGAAGTTCGGCACGATCGTCACCTTGCTGCTGCCCATCAGCTTTGCTCAAGCCAAACAAGGAGTTCCCGACATGCCCATCGCACGCAAATCGGACATGCAAACCGTCGACGGGCCGGACGCGTATTTTACCGGAAAGGTTAAAATCACCGGGAGGTTTCAGCGCGACGATCCGTCTCGCGTCTCTGGCGCGATCGTCCATTTCGAGCCCGGCGCTCGGAGTGCTTGGCACACGCACCCTGCCGGCCAGACGCTGATCGTCACTGAGGGTATAGGCTGGACGCAGATCGCGGATGGCCCAAAGCTGGAGTTCAACGCGGGCGACATCCTGTGGTGCCCGGCAGACCGAAAGCATTGGCACGGCGCTACGGCGCATCAGGGCATGACGCATGTCGCCATTCAGGAGTCGATAGACGGCTTGCCTGTAACCTGGATGGAGAAGGTGACGGACGAGGAGTATCTCGCGCCGCTCGGTACGGAGTGATGCGCTCCCCGTATCCGTGAAACGCGTGGCAGCTACGCCTGATGACCTGAGAAGGCGCCTGACCAAGATATTCATGCGCGGCGTTCCGGATATGCGTGCTGCGCATTGCAATCGCTGATCGGCCGCCATTTACCCATCAAACCCGGAGTATGTTTCGTGCCTAATCCCCATCGTTTTTCCGACAAGGTCGCATTCGTCACCGGTGCCGCTAGCGGCATCGGCCGCGCGACGGCCGTTGCTTTCGCAACCGAGGGCGCACGTGTCGCGATCTTGGATCTAACCGAAAATGCCCTTTCCGAAACCGCGGATGCTGTGAGGAACGCAGGCGCACAGGTCCTGACCATTGCCTGTGACGTGTCGAAGCCCGAACAGGTCGAGGCAGCGATCAGGCAGGTGATTGAGACCTTCGGTAGGCTCGACATCGCCTTCAACAATGCCGGAGTCGAGAACAAGGCAGCGCCGGTCGCCGAGATCGAACTCGACGAATGGGACCGGATTCTCGACATCAACCTGCGTGGCACGTTCGTCTGCATGAAGCACGAGCTTGCGCAGATGGTGCGTCAGGGTAGCGGCGTGATCGTCAACACGTCATCGGGGGCTGGTGTCCGGGGGGTGGCGGGCGGAGCGTCCTATGCCGCCTCTAAGCATGCGATCATCGGTCTGACGAAATCGGCCGCGCTCGACTATGCAAAACAGAATATCCGCGTGAATGCGATCCTGCCGGGCAACATCGAGACGCCGATGATGGATCGCTTTACCAACGGTGACATCCAGAAAGCCATCGACCTCGAGCCGGTTGGTCGTCTGGGAAAGCCCGAGGAGATCGCCGACGCCGTGCTGTGGATGAGCGCAGATCTTGGTAGGTTCGTCACCGGTGCCGCAATCTCCGTGGATGGCGGCTGGTCGCTTTAACGACCGGAGTAGCGCCTGTCTCAGACGGTGAGCGCGCGACAGCCGCTATCAATTCCTGCCTTGCGCCATTTCGATTGAATGGAGCGGCATCGCGAACGAAAAATGAATTAACAGCTGAATTTTGAGAGTGGGGATAGAGCCGCGAGTGTCCACTTCTGGGTCGGGAGCGGATCGGTAGCTTCTGAGCGCTACGCCCTGACGGATAACACACGATAGTTGCCAATCGGTGTTAGCGACGGCGTTTTACGACGAACGAGAGGCTGCCGTCCAAAATCACCTGTTTGTCGCACAGTCGTGATTCCGACCGGGTTTTCCGCACATCCGGCCGCTGAACGTCACGACCTGGTGGGGAGCGGAACGGCAGCTTTCGGAAAGGCGCGTGGCGGTAGCCGACATCGCGGAGCTTCAGCTTTTCCCAAAAAGATGCCGTTTCAAAAATTCGCCAGACGACTGTGGTTGAAGCAGAAATAGGCAGGTTTGTGACAGGAACGCTAGCAGCCAGCAAAGGCAGGGAACCGTAGACCGTCTTCAGCACCAAGCGGAGACGACATATGACCATCGCAATCATCACCGGCGGAAGCCGCGGCATCGGGCGCAGCGCCGCGCTGCAATGCGCGGCACGGGGTAGCGGGGTCATCCTTACCTACAACAGTCATCCTGAAGGCGCAGACGCAGTTGTGCGCGAAATCGAGGCCAACGGGGGCCGGGCCATTGCACTGAAGCTCGACGTCTCGGACACGCGTTCATTCCCGGCGTTCAAGGAAGCTGTCGCAGTGGCTCTTGCTGCAACGTGGAACTGCACCGAGTTCAATCACCTTGTGAACAATGCGGGCTACGGACTTTTTAGGCCGATCACCGGCGTCACCGAGGCCGAGTTCGACGGACTGTTCGCAGTCCACCTCAAGGGCCCGTTCTTCCTCACACAGACACTGTTGCCGTTGATGGCCGACGGCGGATCGATCGTGAACCTGACGAGCGCGACGACCCGTGTCGCGACCGCAGGCGTAGCACCCTATGCCGCGTTCAAGGGCGGGCTTGAGGTTCTGACCCGCTACATGGCGAAGGAGTTCGGCGACCGCCGCATCCGCGCCAACGCGGTATCGCCTGGACCGATCCGGACTGAGCTAGGTGGTGGGCTGAACGATGAGTTCGAAGCGCTCCTTGCTGGTCAGACGGCGCTTGGTCGCGTGGGTGAGCCCGACGATGTCGGTCGCGTCGTTGCTAGCCTTTTGTCAGGCGACAGTGGCTGGATCAATGCACAGACGATTGAAGTCGCTGGCGGCTACGTCATCTGATCAGGTCGTTGCAGAATGCCGTGAAGCTCGCGCTATCGTGAGGATAATGCGAGCTTCACCCCAAATCCAATGAAGACCCCGCCCGTCATCCTGTCGAGCACCCGAACGACCGCGGGCCGACGCAACTGCCGGTTGAGCGGGGCGGTTGCCGCGATCATAATGGCGAACCAGGCCGTGCCGAGCGTGACGTGAATGCAGGCAAGCGCGAAAGAGAAGAGCGCGACGTTCGAGCCGGCCGGTACAAACTGCGGCAGGAAAGTAACATAGAACACGCCGATCTTCGGATTGAGCAGGTTCGTGAGAAAGCCACGGCGCATCGCGGCGCTACGGCTGAGGGGAACGACCGGGCTAGCCGTCTCGGCTGTCATTCTGCTTCTCGGGCGGAACAGCAGCTTTATCCCAAGCCACAGCAAGTAGGCCGCGCCAGCCCATTTCAGGACCGTATAGGCCAGCGTCGACGCCGTCAGCACGATCCCCAGACCCAATGCGACGGCCGCACCCCAGGCCAGGCAGCCGAGACCAATACCTATTGCCGTTGCGATAGCCTGACGCGGTCCGCCCGCTACCGCGCTCCGCAGGACCATCGCTGTATCGAGACCTGGCGTAATCGTTAGCAGCGTTGCAGCCAGGCCAAATGCCAGCAGGGACGGAAGAACGCTCATTCGAACCTCGCTCCGGAAGGCGTGATGGTCACGACCGTATAACAGGGGTTGGCCCCGATGGCGTAGCGGGACCCTCGAACGACGAACCCACCGCTCGCCATGCGACTGTCGCTGCCAGAACGGCGAGGATGGCACCGCCCATGAACGCTTCGGGTAAACCCGCGGCATATGTGCCGGGCACGCTCGAGAACGCGTAGATCGCCGTCATCACCGCAATCCCCAGCGCCCCGCCAATCTGCTGGTCCATCTGCAACAGGCCCGACGCCGTACCGGCGTGCTCTTCCGGAACGCCTTCCATGATCGCAACAGTACCCGGTGCGAAGATGAGTGCGATGCCCACCGCATGGATCAACAGCGGGACGAGGACAGCCGGGAAATAGCTGCTGCTGTTGTCCAGCAACGCAAATCCAACAAGGCTGATAGCGACCATCGCGCTGCCTGCAACCATGAGCCCGCGAGCGCCAAATCTGACGATCAGACGGGGCGCGAAATGGCTGATCGCGTAGACCGTAATCGTGAGGGGCATGTATCCGAGACCTGCGCCCAGGGGGGGCCAGCCCAACACGCGCTGAAGATACTGCACCAGCATGAAGAGCACGGCGAAGTGAACGCCGACGATCAAGGCCATCACCGCCAGCCCGCCGAGCCGAGCGCGGTTACGCAGCAAGCTCAAGTCCAGGAGCGGCTCTGCGTGACGTTCCTCGATCCGGAAGAAGGCTACGAGCAGGACTGTCGCCGCAAGGAAGGACCCCAGCGTGCCGGCTGCGATCCATCCATGATCCGCAGCGCTGATGAACCCGTAGACCAGAGCTACAGAACCAATTGTCGCAGTGAGCGCGCCCGACACATCGAGACGAGCGGGCTTTGGATGGGTTTCTGCCACGAGGCGGCCGATCGCGATTACCACGAATATGCCGACCGGCACGTTGATGAACAGCGCCCAGCGCCACGAGAGGAAGTCGGTAAGGATCCCACCGAGGATCAGGCCAGCAGAAGCACCAATCGACGAGACGGCGGTGAACAGTGACAGCCCCCGCGCGCGCTCCGTGTCGTCGCGGGCCATAACCATGACCAGAGCCAGAACACTTGGCGCGGCAAGCGCTGCGCCGATGCCTTGAACGACACGCGCTGTGATCAGGATGGTGGGGGCTTGTGCAAGACCGCCGACCAGCGACGCCACGACGAATATCGTGAGCCCCACCCTGAATGCACGGACCTGACCAATGATATCCCCAAGCCGCCCGCCAAGTGGTAATAGGCCGCCAAATGCCAACCCGAACGCGTTTGGCACCCAGGTCAGGGCAGCAGGGGTAAAGCCTAGATCCAGCTGGATCCGCGGCAGGGCGACCACGACGATCAGAAAATCCATGGCGAGCATGAGCTGGGCCGCCAGGACGATCCAGAGTGCGAACGCGCGCTGGCGCGACGCGGGAGGGTTACCTCCGCGAGTTGAGCTTGGCATGTGCATCTTTCCGAGTGCCTGACTGCAGGCGGGCGCCCAATATGAGCGCGGATGATGCCGTCGGCCCTAGTCGGCCGACGGCATCCAAATCGAGGTGTTATGACCTCAATCCAACGCCTTACAGGCCGCGAGCGCCGCCTGTGACACGGATGGACTCGCCGCTGACCCAATGTGAGTCATCCGATGCCAGGAAGACCGCCGTTGGAGCGATGTCCTCAGGCTCGCCGACGCGACCAAGCGGTGTCTCGGCCAGGAGCCGCACGCCGATATCCCCGCCGAAGTTGCCGTCGGTGGCAGGCGTGTTGGTATAGCCCGGCATGATGGCGTTCACCCGGATGTTGCGGGGACCGAGCTCACGGGCGAGGCCATAGGTCATGTTGTCGACCGCTGCCTTTGTAGCCGAATACACGCTGGCGCCGGCCGAAGGATGCGTGCTCAGGATCGAGCTGATGTTGACGATGCTGCCGCCTGCATCACCAAAGTGCTTCACCGCTTCGCGCGTTGCGAGGAAGTAGCCCAGCACGTTGACGTTGAACTGCTTGTGGAACGCGTCCTCTGTCAGGTCGGCGACCATCTCGAAGACCGCAACGCCGGCGTTGTTGACGAGTACGTCGACCTTGCCGTGATCGGCGATGACCCGGTCGAACAGACGCGTGACGTCTGCCGACTTCGACATGTCCGCCTGCACGGCAAACGCCGTACCACCAGCCGTCTCGATTGATGCGACGACGGCGTCGGCGCCGCTCTTGCTTGAATTGTAATTCACGATGACGACCGCGCCTTCAGCACCGAATGCCTTGGCGATGCCTGCACCAATGCCGCTCGAAGCACCTGTGACGATAGCGACTTTGTTGCTGAGTTTCATGGGACTGTCTTTCTCGATCGAGGGATCTGATGCGAGAGGCAGAAAGCCCCTCGTTCGCCTTTCCGATATGGCGGGGCGGGGCACAGACCCCATGCCGCTTATTCTCTCATTCCTGCCTAATCTTCTCAAAGCGGGTTGTTCGCGGTCCTCGCCGGGCCATGTGTGGTCCATGGAAAATGTAATGGACGAGCTGCGCAGCATCGTGATGCGCGCCGGAAGCCGGTGGACGGACACGGGGCTCCCCCGCGTATCAATGGTGCGATCGGAGGGCTGTGCCGACCAGGTCTATGAGCCGATGCTCCACCTTGTCCTCCAGGGCTCGAAAAGTCTGTCGATCGGCGATCAGAACCTGCGCTTCGATGAAGCGACCTACTTCGTCGTGCCGGTGCATGTGCCCGCAACCGGCGAAGTTCAGTCGGAAGGAACGAGCCAACCTTATCTTGCCGTCAGCCTGAAGCTCGATCCGACGATCATCGCCAATCTCATGGCGGAGATGCACGGTACCGGGACAACGCCGAACCCGACCGGCTTCGCCGTTTCGACAGCTACGCCTGAGCTGATCGATGCCTGGCTGCGCATGATGAGGCTGATCGACCGCCCGAGCGAGGCACCTATCTTAACCGTGATGATCGAGCGTGAAATTCTCTTTCGCGTGCTGATTGGGCCGCAGGGGGACAAGCTACGGGAGGTCGCATGTGCGGAAAGCCGGGTTGCGCAGGTCCGGCCTGCGATCGACTGGATCCGCGACAATTTTGCGGAAACGATCCATTCGGAACCGTTGGCCGGTATGACCGGCATGAGCGTCGCTGCGTTCTATCGCCACTTCAAGGCGGTGACGTCGATGGCCCCGATCCAGTATCAGAAGCGGCTTCGCCTGTTGAAGGCACGACGGCTCCTGCTGTTCGAAACTCACGACGTTGCCAAGATAGCTTACGAAGTTGGCTATGAAAGCGCGTCACAGTTCAGCCGCGAATATGCGCGTATGTTCGGTATGCCGCCAGGACGGGACGCTGCCCGCTTCCGGGTCGAGGCGACGGTTGATAGCGTCGAACTGGTCGCGGCCAAATAGACGCGGCCAAATAGACGCGGAGCAGCATCGGACGGGGGTATGCCCCGTCCGATGCTGCTCGCTGATATCGCTTACAGATCGATGATAGTCGTGTCGGCAATCGTTTCGGCAAAGCCCGCGCCGAAGAGGCCAGCCGGCGTTTGGAATCCCGGGCGTGCCTCGCCACTCAGCACGCGGCGCGCCGCTTCAGCTGCAGCGATGGTCGTGAACGTATAGCCGTTGACCGTCTCCAAGATCGAACGGACCACCGTTCCGTCCTCGCCGGTCACTTCGACCGCCGCGTGGTAGCGATTGGCCTCGCGCTCATCGACCGTTGGGCCGTCAGGCATGGCGGCAAGGTCGCCTTCCGGAAACGCACCGTCGGTCAGGTACACGAACGTATCGATGTTCGGGATGTCCGTGGCGCGCCAGATCGTGATCAGATCTGGCAAGGTCACCGGGAACGAGGACGCAGGACCATTGCCGAAATCAAAATCGCGAACATCCTGTAGGCTACGGCTGATCAGCTTTCCACCGACCCGATGCAGCAGACCGGTGTTAACGTTTTCGCTGGCTGAGATGGCCGAACCGCGGGAAAAGCCGCCTGCCACGTGCATGGCGATGCTGACGCTATGGGGCTTGCTGACACGCTTTGCGGCATGGCCAGCAAGCGACCCGAGCATCGCAACGCTGCCACCGCTGCCTGGGAGAAGCATCACGCCTGCAGCGGTTGCAGCTTGATCCAGCGTTTCGGCCAATTGGTAGCTGTCCAGCTCGGCAGCGATATCGAGATAATGAACGCCTGCCTCAATGCAGGCCTTCATCAGCTGCTCGGCCGTGAGCATGAATGGCCCGGCGCAATTCAGCAGGACGTCGATGTCCGAAAGCGCAGCCTTTGACGCTGGCAGATCGTCCACTGCAAAGAGGCGGTATTCCACACCCAGCTCGCCAGCCAATGCGACGAATTTTGCCTTGTCCTGCTCTCGACCAGCGAGAACGAGTTCGACGCCTGCCTTCTGGGCGTTCGTGGCGGCCATCTTTCCGGTGTATCCGGCTGCGCCGTAGATCATCAGTTTTGCCACGTCGGTAACTCCATTTTGGTGAAGGCATTCGCCGCAACGCCACGTTATCCGGCCGCTGCTGCCTGCACCTCAGATGGGCACGCCCGCCATCTCGTGCCTATCCGATCCTCTTCCAAACCTGCCTGATCCTGCTTGGTGGTAGGTCAACGCGGTTTGATCAGGTACCAGCGTAATATGAACGCCAATCTAGAAGAGCTCCGCCAGCTAGCTGCGCGCGCCCAGAACCGGGCTACGCCAACCGGCATACCGCGCGTTGCCATGGTCCAGGGCGAGATTCCCCAGCATAAGCTGGCGACCGTCTACAGTCCGATGATCAACCTCATTCTGACGGGCTCCAAGACGATGACGGTAGGAGCACGCACCTTCCAATATGATCCGGCGACCTATTTTGTGATGTCCGTCGACCTTCCTGCAGTCGGGTCCGTACATCCCAGCGATACCGGCGATCCATATCTGGCAGTCAGCCTGACGCTCGAACCCTCAATCGTAGCAAACCTGCTGGCTGATATGCCAAAACCTGCGGGAGGCGAGCTTTATAGCTCAGGCTTTTCGGTTGCACCCGTCACCGACGAGCTGCTCGACGCTTGGGTCCGTATGCTGCGCCTGATGGACCGCCCTGACGACATACCCGCACTTGCGCCGGCCTATGAGCGCGAACTGCTCTACCGCGTTCTGCAAGGTCCGCACGGCTGGATGCTGCGCGATATCGCCGCACCTAGTACCGCCTTGTCCCGGATCGGCGTCACGATCCGCTGGATACGCGAAAACTTCACGGTCCCGCTCAGAGTGGAGGCACTGGCGTCCATGGCAGCGCTTAGCATTTCAGCGTTCCATCGCCACTTCCAAGGCCGTGACGGCGCTCAGTCCGCTCCAGTATCAAAAACGGATCAGGTTGTTGCATGCCCGATCCCTGCTGATCGCCGGAGAAGGTAATACAACGTCGGTGGCTTTTGGCGTCGGCTATGAGAGCCCTACCCAGTTCAGCCGGGAATATTCCCGTTTCTTTGGTCTTCCCCCATCGAAGGATAGTCGGCAAATCGTTCGGACTTTGCAGACGACTGGCTAAAGGTCGCGGCTTCTGGCGAGATGGCGTCCCAACGAAGGAACTCATAGCGGACAGTCGCCGGGGCAATCACGGCCGGAGCCGTCCAGGGCACCCTGTTTCCCAAGATCTGTTACCGGTCGCTCCTTCCCGAAATGACCTGTCGGAGACGGAGAAACGGGAAAACCGCGCTTAACGAATGGATGGTCTCGGGCGCCCGGATCACCATCCCCAACGTCTGATTGTAGACGGAAGCGGAACGGCTGCTTTCTCGAAAACGATTCAAGTCGAGAATGTCGGATCGGGCGCTACCGGCCCATGAACGGAAGTAGCCGCTATGACGCTCATTCGGCATTAACCGCTGGCACTCATAACGGAACTTAGTTCATGGGTGAGGTGCGAGCGTTGTGGAAGCCGGTCGACCGAGATATCGTATCGAGTGGAAAGAAGGCGTTGAGCATCTTCGGCTACCGGCGCAAAGGGCGTGGCTCGGGTCGGCATTCCTGAGTATCTGGCTACTCCTCTGGGCCTGGGGTGGCGGCAAGACGGCAATTAAGCACCTTCAGGACCCGATGATACCAGTCTGGCTTGTCCTTTGGTTGCTCGTGTTGGGCGGCACGACGCTTCTGCTGCTGGGGCATCTTGTCGGCGTTGACATCATCCGGGTCTATCAGGGCGAGTTGGCCATCACGAGACGTGCTGGCCCCGTTGCCCGCACGTGGCGGTACAGCACCGGGATGATCACCAATCTCCGGATAGATATGTCCCGTTGGGACGGAGACGGCGCCGACGGAGCCCAGTATGTGCCTTATACGAAGCAGCAATGGGGTGCCGTCCGCTTCGACTACGGTGCTGAGACGATTCATCTAGCTCCGCATGTCGATGCTCCAGAAGCAGCAAAAATTGCCGACTGGCTTCGCAGACGCTTGCCTGTCTCGGCATTCAGCTGACCCAGATATCCCCGAAACACCATTGGATTTCGGGAATGGCCGGTATTGGTGGAGAACGGCCATTTAGCCGGAGTCTGCTAGTAAGCTGCTCCATCGACCATTCGTCGCGGCAGGATGGCCAAAACCCCGGGATCGAACATCCTTAAATTGACGCCCATGCGCGGGTGGTCCGAATCTGTCGGCGTCCAATGGGTTGTGCAGCCACATACAGCGCAATGCCAAAGGTTGAGTGCACAATCACCTTGCCGGTAAGCCACTCCGAGACCTTTAACGCTCACCAGGTCTGGCGAGCAATAATGCCAAAGTCCGGCAGTCCGTCTGCAAATCGAGCAGTTGCACTCACTCGCCTCGATCGGTGCATCGCGCAGAACGATCTGGATACGACCACAATGACAGCTTCCCTGAAGCTCGTTCACATCAGCGCCCTTTTCGCGTTCTCTGCCTGAGGTGTCGCATGCAAGCCGAAAGGCAGCAATTGGGCGTCAGCGGTCATTCGATGCGACCGGCTTCGGAACGTCCAGAATGGTGGAATGCGGACGTTCGCGATCAGGAATCCCGCCGCATTAAGATATGACAAGCCTTGGTCGAAGACGTGAACCTTATTCGGGTGCCCAAAACTTGAGCAGCCTGAATGAGATGAAGCGGTTGCCATCCAAGCATGGCTGCTCCGGCGACCGTTCTCTCGTCTGCAATATCGTGGCGAGGTTCCACGGCCGCGAGCAGTATGCGGGCGGTCTCGATCGGGGGTGGCAGCAGCGTGCACCGATTGCTCTGGCCTTCTCGCCCGGGTTGCCCAGCATACAGAAAAAACTCTGTCACGCTTCCGTCCGGTGCTAAGTTGATGCGCAGAAACCGCTCTTCGGACGAGAAGTAATATCGCTTCATGACAAGCGATCCCATCCGCTCGTCCACCTCTCGTGCAGGGCCTTGCCAAACCGGCCCTAACCTACGCGCCAAAGCTAACGCTGTGGCGGACGACACAAAAAGCGGACTCGTGCCCGGCGCCGCGAGTTTTGCACTGCTTGAAGCGAGGCTGGACTCTGAAAACCCGGCATATGCCGCGACACCAAGAAAAACAGCTTTGATGGCTAGAATGGTTCTTGTCACTGTCATCATCTAGAACAGGTGAACGACTGTCCGCAATTGGGCGCTTGCCGACCGTCCGATTCTGGAGTCTGCTTTCCCGAGCGTGTCGCAACCTGGTGGAATGCGGAACCGCTGCTTTTAAGTCAGGAGACGCATTTAGCCGACGATCGTTCATGTGGAGCGGATGGCGACTTGCCGCCGTCAAGCGCTCTTTAGAAGCTAAGAACCGGCCTCCACAGCCAGCAGTCGGATAAACGTCGAGCGGCGAAATGGTAAGCGTTGCCGCACTTGTCCCGTCATCTGCCCCTTTTCGAGTACAGTGTATCTCGAATCCAGTCGCCAACGACTGCGACAAGGCGAGGCGATCCGAGGTACGGGCCCAACTTCGACACCTCATCCGGCGCGCCTGTGACCGCGCCTTCCTGGAACGAGTGGCCAAGCCCGTCCAGCATCACAACTCGAGCGCGGCGGTTGCTCGCCAAAGCGGCACGTGCCGCAGGTGCGTCATCCACCAGCGTATCCTTGGTCCCGTAGATCGCTAGAACGGGGATGTGCAAGGCCCTGAGATCGGAGGCAGAGCGAAGCTTTTGTGCGCCCCAGGCCTCTGGAACGTCGATCATGGCGAGCGCTTGCTCCGCCTGAGCGCGCGGGAACCCCGCTGCCTCGAACCGGTCTACGGCGTTGGCATGAAGGCGTGCAATCGTTGCCGCATCTCCGCTGTCTACACGAGC
>Ga0265797_10010352_pt1 | contig 11893 bp, 13 predicted proteins | sample P2T30metagenome_FD_192433 | JGI IMG/M metagenome (GOLD analysis project Ga0265797, IMG submission 192433) | Plant litter microbial communities from East Loma Ridge, Irvine, California - P2 T30 | ecosystem: Environmental > Terrestrial > Plant litter > Unclassified | place: USA: California... | reverse complement strand
CTTGCCAAACTGTTTCGCACTCTTCATGTCCTCAAAGAGCGTATCAATCTTCTCCACATCTAGGCCATGCACGGTCCGACTAACCACCGGCTTAAGCTTCGTGTCGCGCACAAACTTGACCATCTCGGCGAACTCCTTGCGCGAGCCCATGGTCGAGCCGCGCACTTCGATGTTCTTGAGAACAGCGCCCATCAGGAAGTCCATCTTGGGGCTGATGGTCATGCCGTAGATAGAGATGACGCCGCCAGCCTGGGTGAAATATCAGTTCTTGGTCTCAGAAGCATAGTAAGTGAGTGAAAACATACCTTGAGCAGTCTCGAGCCCTTGTTGACAATATCTCCACCCGCGCCATCAACAATGGCATCCAGATACTTCCTGTCGCTAGGCAACATGCCCTGCAACTTCTTCTCCCACCCATCCTCCTTGTAAATGACTCCGCCCTTCGCACCCAGCTTGACCGCCTTGTCAATCTTCGCCTGGTCGCCGCTAGTCACGTACACATTGCACCCCTTCGCAACGGCAAATTGTAGCACCATGAGAGCCACCCCACCACCGATACCAGTGACAAGTATGTTGCGTCCAGCCTCCGCGTTCCCAGACTTGACAAAGAACGCGCGCCAACCCGTCAGACCCACGAGGGGAAACGCAGCTGCCTCCGCGTCGCTCAAATGCTCAGGGCATTCTTCCAGCTCGCTGGCATCCAGCGTGACTACATCCGCAAGACAACCCGCTGGATTGCTCTTCGTGCCGCCCATGATAGCATACCCCTTGGGATGTTCGGGTCCATCGAGACTATCTTTCCAGCCCGTGCCAGGGTTGAGTATAACGCGCTTGTTCAGCCATTTCTTAGCCGCGGGCGAGGAACCCGTCGAAGAAACGATGCCGACGCCATCGGCGAGGAGGGGGACGCCGAATGTTGTGCCTGGGTACAGGTGTTGGCGGATGAAGAGGTCGCGGTGGTTTAGGGCGGCTGCGGTGAGGGATATGACGGCCTGGAAGGGTCAGTATTAGTGGAGTGGGAGGTTGGTACGGTCTGTTGATATGGGCTTACATCGTTTTCTTGAGGCTTTGGCTCGGGGATTGTGATTTTCTCGAGGGGGTAGTACACTTTTCCTGGCTTGCCTTCTATCTGCTTGATCACGATTGCGGAAGGCATGATGGAAGCTGTTTATGTGAAGGTGTGATGGAGGAATCTGCAAAGATTGAGGACACTCAGGTATCAAAACGTGACTCAAAGTACTTGTGTATTTCTAAGCTGCGCTTGCAACAACAACGTCCAGCCATGTTGTCGCGCGTCGACGGACGATGCATGACGGAAGACACCGAACGCAGCCGAGGTCGAACAACCCCACTCGAGCTCTTTCACGGCGCCAAGACCTTCATCCGGGACATAAATCCGAGCCAATGCCGAAACACATGAGCAAGTCTTTTGGCCCCGAACTAAAATGTATCATCAGTAGTAGACTATGTACAGGGATTTCCCCCCAGCTAAACTACCATCTTTATACACCGATTGATCTGAGAGAGTCACAAATTCACGGCCTCCACCTGAAGGACGGATGCCTCCAGTCCAGATCCTCAATCTCGCCCGCACTCTTTCCTGCTAACTCCTGATCCACGTCTCTACTCGCCCGCTTGCTATTACTCTTCTTCATCCAAAGTAGCAGGAGGATACTCGAGATCAAGATCGTACTGCTCGTCGCGAGATTCAGCGAGTTGCCAATTTTGTAGTTTGGTCCATCAAAGGGGAGGAAACTCCATGTCGAGATCAGACCGCCAACATTGCCGAACATGACCACCGTGCCAATGGCAGATGCGCGTGCAGTGTCGGTGACTACGTTGGCGGAAGCGTGTGCATTGCATAGAGCGCCAAACGAAAAGGCACCGCTGGCAATGATGAAAGTGGCGCCGTAACGGACCATTGCCTGCTTGCTTGCGAGGAACTATTGAACTCAGTTTGATGCGCAGGCCTGGATAGATGCGAAGTGAACATACCATAATGTAGCCAACCATCATCAAAGGCGCGGAACAGATGAACATGATCGTACGCCTATCAATTTTCCAGCTGATGAACGGAATCAGAACTGTGAAGAACGCCCCGACAACTCGACGAAGTTAGTGTTTGTCTCGCGTTCATCTCATACCTAAACACTTACTGTATGGCGGCACGGTGTGCAGCTGCTGCGAGACCACCGTGTTCTTAGGATATATTGTGCGTACGATAGAAGGTGTAAAAAACGCTAAGCCCTGCTACGGGAGGCATAGGTACGAAGTCAGTGTTTGTCTCACATGCAATTCGTACATGTACACCTACCACGGTGATGTTGTCCAGGAGGAAGATGAAAGAAGTGGTCAAGATGACAGGATTGAAGATGCCACGCAGCGTCTTCTTCTTGTCTAGCTTATCCAACACTTCATGCTGACCGACACGCTCTGACTTGACGCGAGCAATGGCCAGATCCTTCTCTTCCTGGCTGAGCCATCGAGCAGTTTCCGGACGATCGGTGAGCGTGAAGAAAGAGATCAGCGCAAGCAGGCAAGTGATGATACCTTCAATTGCGAAGATCATGCGCCATCGTGTTAACGAGCCGAAGGAGTCAAGAGTCAGGATGGCGGAGGCGAGCAGACCGCCAAAAGCTCCGGCGAGAGGTGCCATGACGATGTACAGCGACAGACGGAACGCAAGCTCAGAGCGTCGGTACCAGCGAGACATATAATAAGCTGAAGCAGAGTCAGTACTGGTATTGCATACAAGCTTGCTATATACACTTACCGATACCTGGCAACATTCCAGCTTCGAAGATACCCAGGATGAAGCGAACCGCCGAGATGGCATGGATGTTATGCACAAACGCCGTGCCAATAGACGCAATACCAAAGCACAGCGAGATAATCGGAATGAACCATCCCGGGCCGATCCATTTGCAGCAGATGTTGGAGGGAATCTCGAAGATGATGTAGCTGATGTAGAAGATCGACAAGACCGAGTTGTAGTCGTAGCCAGTCAGTTTGAGGTCCTTCTCCAGGCCAGCCAATCGTGCGTTGCCTGCGGCTTGTTAGCATGCGTCTCCGTCTCGGTCGTGGATGGGCTGGCTAACCAATATTGGCGCGGTCGATGAAGCAGAACAAGTAGAGAAGCGCGACGGTTGGAACGACATAGAGATCGATCTTCAACCTCAATCGCGACTCAGCCTTCGCATCGAACGTGACAAGCGCATGCCCGTATCTGTCCATCATTAGTTGTGATTCCTCGTGAGAGCGTCTTAGAAGTTGACTCACTGGTCTGTAGCCGCATGTCCATGCTCAGCAACAGCATGTACATTATCGTGCTTTACATCAACACTATAGTCCACAGGCCTCGTCTTGTCCGACTCGTGGTACGTCGCCATTGTCTTTGTTAAGCCCGAACAAAAAGGTGAAAGAGCACACGCAGGGCACCTCGAAACGCCGCACCCTCCGCTCTTATAACCCTCGCGCAGCTGCAGACTTGGCTCTTTGGCGTGTACAGGCCCAGCCCACGCCTGCACCTGATTATCGAGAGCGTCGCCGCACTAAAAGGGTAAGACGCGACATGGCGACGTGCTTGGGTCCACTTAGCGTGGAGAAAGGCGCCGACCCCGGATCGAGCTAGGATCGCCTGCTCGTCCCGGTTGTTCTCGACGGCTTCGGTACGTGATGTCGGGGTGTTGGGCGCGGTACCCCGCGAACGCCATGGAAGCTTGGTACGCTGCGGATCCTGGAAGATGATGTTCGCACGAAGTTGAAAGAGTTGTCTGTAGGGATAAGGTTGCTCGGCAGGAACGATGGCATTATTGTGTGCGGACGTGTTCCGCTATTGCGAGAGTGTGTGTGAAAAGCATGCTTAGCAGGGTACGTTTGTGGTTAGTACAACTGTTCAGCACAAGTTGAACAAGGCCCGATCAAAGCAATCAACTCGAAATTTCGCGTCAGCATGTGGAAAGATAGTGGCCACAGCTAAGTAACTTCGGTTATGACCGACAACACGGGCAGACTAACTTTGTACCACGCGGCATTAGATCTTGTCAAATTTGGTTGCTGGTAGCGAGTATACCATGCCATCGGATCAGGGCAGAAAAGTGACTTCGCCTTGGTACTTGTGTGCTCGACTTCCTCCAGCGCGTATTTATATGGCACCACACTGCAGTTCGCTGACTATTGTGGCCAAACATCGCCGCTAGACCTCAAAGTATGGACGTCTGATAGTTCATAAACGTCTATAATTCTAGGCTTGTGAAGCAAGAGAACAGCCTTTACCCTAACGCATGTTATTTGTTAGTGAATTAATAAGAGAGAAGCATTTTGCAAGGTAGAAGTATCCTGTAGTAAGGTAAGAACATATAAGGTAGGCGCAGGGTAGGTAGCACGTGGTAGGCAGGTAGGAGTAGTAGGAGTAGTAGGTGGCTAAGTATACCTAGAGACTGCAGCACCTGCTTATAAGCTGCTTCGTTGATTACGTGAATAGATACTTTTTCTAGCTCATGAGCTTCGAGCAACAATAGAGCTGATCAGAGGTGCAACTTAACGACCTTTTAAGCCCTACTCCAGCTATAGTTCTGCTTGCTTCGCAAGCATCTCATCTCAGCCAAATGCGCACACTCGCTCGATCATCCATTGGTCCTAAACAAATAAATCACTCGCTCACTGCACGACGTTCAAACCTACTTATTCCCCTTCCCCGCGATCCCATCCGCAATCCCCAACAACCTCCCAAGAACCTCCCGATCCTCCCTATCCTCCTCCTCACTCACCCCCAAAACACCCTTCATCATCTCATGATACCCCTCCTCCCCATTCTCCAACTCCCGAAACTTGCCAGCCTCGCTGTAAATAAGATCGCCATGCCTATTACTGTCAGCCATGCACACCAGTGCAGAGCGCGCCGCAGCGTCCGGTAGCTGGGCATTCGTCGCGCCTATAGCAGTGATGAATTCCTTGGGCATGATGCCGGTTTGGGTCCAGTTGGGCGATATGGCGTTGATGCGGATGGGGAGTTTGGGATGTAGGTGGGGTGTTAGGCTGCGTAGGAGGCCGAGGACAGCGTGCTTGGAGGTGGCTATGTGCGTCAGTATTTGTATGCGGTCCCTGTGTGGTGTTAACTGGACGTACTGTAGTCCGTAGCTGGGATCCGATTGAAACTCGACTTCGACGCCGTCATGACGATACTGCCGCCCTTGGGGTTCTTCCTGAGATGGTGTATGCCTAGCTTGGTCGTGTATAAGCACCCGATGAGATTCACGTCGATGGTTTTTAGGTTAGGGGGCAGGAGATCGCCGTTTTCGTCGGTGTTTTCTTCTAGGAAGGTCTCGGTGATTGAGATGCCAGCGTTGGCGAAGACGTGGTCGATTTTTCCGTATTCTTTGATGGCGGCTTTGAACATGTCCAGTTGGGACGCCCAGTTTGTTACGTCGATTTTGCAGAATGGAATTGTTGAGGCTTCGGGTGAGGGCAGGGGGTTGAGGTCAGAGGCAAAAACTTTGCCGCCATGTTTGATGACTCGGCGGAGTGTTGCGAGGCCGATGCCAGATGATGCACCTGAAAATGGTGAGCAATATCATCGTGCTGTGTGTCATGGAAGATGTTGACCTGTGATGATGACAACCTGGTCTTTGATGCCATCAAGTACGCTGTCTGGTATCTCGAAGCTAGTCATACTTGCAGACTCCGAAATTTGAAATCGCCTATGATATAGGGGATTCGTACAGCTTGATTAATCCAAGAATACAAGTGTATCAGTCGAGTTGATGGTTGCGGAATGTTTTGCTACAGGATTCTAGTGGAATTGTGCCTTCGGAAAGAAGTGTAGGAGGTACTGGTAGCCATTTATACATCATTGCACCGGATGAGAGTCGTCTCAAATAGCATGTGGCCAGGTAAGCTCGGTACTGAGCAACTAGACGCTTGACCCCGCGTTAGGAAAAGACCTACCTGATAATGTACAACGTACGGTGGGTGAATATCTGATATGCGAAGCTACTGCACAGGGGTACTTCGTAAAACTGCAGTTCTGATTCGACATATGCGGTAATGTAAGCAGACAGATTAGACGAGAAACGATTTTAGCTGTGGCCGGATAGCCGCGCATATCAAATATTCACCTACTATACTTTGAAGTCGTACTGATGACAACAGTAACCACGATAATTGAGCTTGTGGACACAGTTGGCTAAACATAGATCTTGTAGCTGTAGAAGCGCCTTGTGTAAACTCATGGCGTGATAAGGTCTGCAGGAGAGAAGAACACCCTCCCAGGTGAATTTGAACGTGTCTATTGTGACTGTCAACTACATTAACGCCGGGTCTTGGTCAGATCCAACGGCTGTTTTCGGTATGCTGACAATGCCAGGGCGAGATCTTGGCTTGACCTGAGCGACTTTTGAAAGGTGTCTCCGGCACGAGCGCGAGATTGTATGGTGTGCGGTCATCTTGTAGAGTCCCTAGGGCGTAGAAGCAAGCCCATACGCCGCTGGACACGCATGTCATTGTGTTCGAAGACGCTTCGATGCGCATCCTAGTCGAGGATCCAAGATCTGCTGGTCGCTCGTATAGTCCATCGCTACTTGAGGCACAGGAAAGACTTGCCATACAGAAGTCTCAACTCCCAAAGGTCGCCGCTGGTGAAGATGGGGTTCGATATGGGCGTGCTGAGTTTCTACCCTCACGCTCCTCCACCACCTCCTCTTCCACGCCCACGACCACGACCACGCATACCCCGTCCTCCCCGATCGCCGCGATCTCCCCGGTTATGCATACCGCCGCGCCCGCCTCGATTCGCCTGGTCCTTGACTTGCTGCTCTTTCACGACCTCGACAATCTCGTCCGGCACGCGCAGGTACTTGATCTGCATCGTATTAGCATGCAGCCTATCTCTATTAGCAGAGTATACGCACTGTGCTACCGCGGACGTAGATCTCGGGTAATCGCATGAACTTTTCGCCGTCTGCGCTGGTCTGAACTACTTCCCGCAGTGTGAGGTTCATCCATGTGTCGCAGTTGACGAGCAGGCCGTTGAGAGTTTCGCCGCTCTTGAGCTCGACGAGCATCGGGTGACCGGTCGCGGCCGTTAAGAGACCTAGTGGAAGCTTTGTATATGGTTAGTTCAGCTTCCAAAGCTTCTGCGCGTCGAGCGGTATACCATGATGCTGTCACTTCTCTGAGTCTTGAAGTGACTAGATGTGGAGATCCAGATGCGCAGACTCTTTAGTGACACGAGGGGTGAGAGGTTTTGGCGCGCCGTGGGGATCGTGAAGGTCGAGAGTGACAGCATCAAGATCAGAGAGCTCGGGCCAGCTTGCAGCTTGGCGCCAGCCTTGCAGAACAGATGCATTCACTCACGCTCTTCTCACATTACCATGAACATGCAAAATAGATGTAGATCCGGATCTCCCTATGTCTCATTGCCTTACTGCACAATCGCAGGTGCGAGGAGGTTATAGGATTTCCAAGCGGACGAGCCATGTTTTGCGAGCATCCGCAGAATGCCATGCAGCTCAATCTTGAGGAGCTACTTGCTACACCTACTTCTTGCTGATCGAGATTTCAGAGGCCTCTTACTCTAGGTTGTTAACGTTATGCTCCGGCATCTTTATGGTGGATTTCGAAGGAACAGCCCGGACCAGATCTCGATCATGCCAGATGGCCACCAAGGTGAAGCGCCAAAGAACGTACAATCTCGATTTTGATAACACACCTTCCTAACAATTAGTTGCACAGTCGCTCGTATCTCGCTGTTTCAACTCTCATCACGTTGCATAAGGCGCGAAGCTGAACTGTGCCGTTGTCTAAGCCACGCTGACCGCAGCCACGCGGCCTTAGGACCTGCAGCTCCTGCCGCCCTTTAACATCGCCCTTCCACTGGTGCCTGATTGTGCGAGAGAGAAGACATCTCCATCTCTCCAGCGTCTGTCTCTGCGCGTTTTCTTTGCTGGGTAGTTTTGTGCATGTTTTTCTCGTTTCTTTCGCTCTTTCCAACCGGCTGAAATAATGCGGTCCTTCAAGTCGAAGTTCCTATCAGCTCTGACCCTCGTTGCACCCGCGGTCGCCGCCGCACTGCCCAGCCGCGAGGTCGCTCGACCAGACAGCAGACTGCTGCATTACGGTATGGTCCACTCTTATATCTTTGCGACCTCGCCATTTCTAGGCACCTGCTGAACACTCCTCTAGACCTTCAACACAACTACGCGCAAGCTACCTTCAGCGTCCCATGCATTGAATGTCTTGGCTCACCCGACACGGACCAAGATGACGAGTCACTTGTAAGGCCCACTTCAGGCACCTAAAATAGTGACGTCCCCTGCTGACACTCTTCAGATCTTGAACTTCCGAAGTCATGCGCAAGACGAAGCCTGTGGCACTTCCAACATCACACTGAATGGAATTGAACTTGCTCAAGAGTGGAACGGCGACTTTGCATCTGGCTCCGGCTCATATACCGGCGCGACCGATCTCCAGCAGAATGAAAGGTCACCTCTACGCCATCTGGATCTTGAATGGAACTCGACTTGTCTTCACGGTGAACAGGAGACAGATCAGGCAGCTCAGGTCCTGACAGTCAATATCAAGGCCATCGACGGCAAGAACATCATCACCCCATCTGGCTTTACTGTATCATTCAGACAGCAAACCTCACCACCTTCCCTGCTACGGTTTGAGTCTACCGTAAGCACCACCGACGTAGGACAGTCCTGGCGCGAGCCACCGACTCATCTTCGCCTAGTCTTCACCACCGACACTGTCGCCACTGGAGGCGCAGACTCTTCCGATTTGTCACTGGAAGCAGACCTCATCGAGCTCAGACTACTCCAAGCTAAGCTCCAAAAGCTGCAGCAGGCTATTGCGAGTAAGAAAGAGTACATCAACTCGCAACTCAGCAAGGACGTCAAGAGCTTGAAAGAAGAAGTCAACGACTGTGAAAGCCTTGCCTGTATCGTCAAGGCGGTTGCTCACAAAGCTCACGGTGCTTTGAAGGCAGCCTTGGTCCACCTCACACCCCATCGTGACTACTACTCCGTAGACATGGGTCACCCCGATCTAGACGTATACGCGCAAGCACACGGTCACGCATCGCAAAAGGCCGCTGGCTCCATTCAAGCCACAACAGAGTCCTTCGACGCATCCCTCTCAAACTCAACCTCACCCCCCTCATACGGCACAATACCAAACGATCTCCCTCCCCGACCGCCCAAACCCACCAAGCCCTCCCCCTACATCCTCGCCCTCGAAGTAACCCTGTCCCTCCTCTGCTGCGGCTGCCTCATCGCCCTCATCCGGCACAAATGCAGTTCCCTCCGCACGCGCACCGACCGCGCCGCCGCCCGCGAAGAGCGCTCCACCGCCGCCGCATACCGGCGCGCCGCGCGCCAACACGCCTGGCGCAATTGGTGGCGCGGAAATTGGCGCAAAGACCAAGATCGCGCGCGCATGCACGACTACGAGGAAAAGCGCGCGCTTATCCAACAGCAGGAAAACGTGCTCGAGGACGCGATGCAGGATGAAATTCGCTTACTGAGGGCTGCGCACGATGTTGTTAACGACCTCGTTCGCGACGCAGAGGAAGGGAGAGTCGTTAACCACGCTCACACCACATGTAACTGCCACCATCCTCGCGCCCCGTCTTCATTCGCATCTTACTCCCCTTCCCTGGCATCCACATACCCGCCCACATCCGTCCCCTCACGACCACTCTCCCGCACAGACAGCTTACCCAGCTACCGCTCCAACCCGCCGAGCGAGCCGCCGAATTACGAATCTGAAGTCGATATGGCGCTCGTTGTGGCGAATGGGTTTAGGCAGTATGGTGTGGAGGAAAGGTGGACGCCGGAGAGTAGTGTTGTGGATGTTAGTCCTAGGCCGAGTGCGGAGACGTTGAGGTATACGATGAGTTTGAGTGGGGTTGGGAGCGGGGATGAGGATGGGGAGGGGGATGAGGGGGGGGAGTGAAGAGTTGGTTGGTCGTTGTGATTGTGCTGCGATGGCACATGCACTGAATGTCTCTTGACGTCTACTTCGGCTCCAACTCCCCTGGCGCTTTGCAGACTGCAAGCGCATGACGCGCTCGCACCTCGATACCAGGATCTCGCCACCAGCTTCCGAGCCTTCGCATCTCGCGGGTCTTGCGTTGAAGCCAGTCTTCGCATGCACGCAGCTGCCGTGTCGACTTTTGATACCTTTCATACGGCCAGCAAAGAAAGGGGCTTATGCGACTTAATACTTCTTCATATCGTATGCCATGTACAAACATTTTTCTTTTTCTTCTTGTAAGAATGGCGTTGGATATCAGGGTTGCGGATATATATGAGCATGCTTTCTCTTCGATTTGGGTACGGGCATGGGCGACTCTTTTCTTGTATTGTAAAGGTGGTAGTGTAATGACATACGAGACAAATCAATCTAATTACACGAACAGATCATAATATCAATGCGTGACAGACGCCATATATTGTACAATGCAATGCTTCCATCTCATCTATACACACATCATATCATCTACCTCCTCCTCAAATACCAATTAAACGCCAACTGCCCCGTCTCGATATGAAACGGCGTCGGCACCTCGGACAGCCCCGGCCTCGCCACGGGATGCCGCAGATACACAGCCGCACACACATTCTGATTGACCTCGAGATAGCGCGGAATAAACGCAAACGCACTCATGTAGTCCCTAGGCCGCCAGGGCGTCGCATACGGCGCCGTGGCATTGCGCTTGTTCCACGCGCTCGTGTGTTCCGTCTCGAGGCGGAGCTGCTCGAATGCTTTGCGGAGCTTAGCCTGGTCTTCGTCTGAGATGAGGGGCTCGGCTGGAGCGTTGGTGGTAGGGGTGGATGAGCGTGCTGTGATGGCGTCTCTGAGGAAATCGAACTGCGCGTCGAGGGTTGCGATGCTTTCTGGGTTTGCGGTGCGCCAGAGGGATAGGGCGCGCTTGAGGGAGAGTCTGAAGGCGCGGAATTTCTGCTTGTCTTTTGCTTTTACGTCTTCGGCGATGAGGTCGTCGACTTGGTCGATGAGGTCTTGGAGGTGCTTCTTTAGCTCGGTGGGGGTGGGTTCGTGTCTTGTGGCGGACTCGGATGCTGCTAGGCTTGACTTTGTGGATGCGGGTTGGACGGGGTTTTGTTCGCGGGCTGCGGCGCGCTCGGCGGCTTTTTCTTTGGTGACTTTGCGGGCGGTGGAGGAGCGTGTTTTTAGGGCGCCGGTTGCAAACATGACGGACGAGGGCTCGACTTGGAACATGTCGCCTGGGTTGAGCGAGTAGCCCGGGTACATCATCTTCTTGCCATTGACCCGCACCAGGCCGTGCACCACAAACTGGCGCGCCTGCCTCACGCTGCTCGCAAACAGGGCGCGGAAGATGGCCGTGTCGAGGCGGCGCTCCAGCGGGTAGTATGTCATCTGCATGTACGGCGTCATGGGCGGCGCGCGCTTCTTGCCCTCTGTATCCGCGCCCATGCCCCGCCCCGCGGCCTGCTCGGAGCCGTCATACTCGGCGAGGTACTTGTGCTCCATGGGCACGACGGCGGGCAGGTTGCGTCTGAACTGGCGCTTCCACTTCTTCTCGCGGATGTGCTCGCCGTGGTAGGCGCGTGTGCTGGCCTTGGCGGTCCATTTCTGCTGGAAGTAGGTGCGTGTGGCGACGTTGGGGGCGCGCAGTTGCGAGAGGGCGTAGAGGGACCAGCGGGACCAGTTTTGGCGGACGTTCTGGGGGGGTCAGTGTGGGGTGTGTGTGAAAGACGGCGACAATGACGCACCAGCTTCTTGAGCGAATGGAACCTCGGCTTCTTCCTGGGCATGGTGAAGGTGAAGGGCGGTGGCGGTGGCGGCGGTGACTGTCTCTACCGTGGTAAGTTACTGTGAGTCGGACGACAATACGTGCAGGTCGTAC
>Ga0265797_10010350_pt1 | contig 11895 bp, 11 predicted proteins | sample P2T30metagenome_FD_192433 | JGI IMG/M metagenome (GOLD analysis project Ga0265797, IMG submission 192433) | Plant litter microbial communities from East Loma Ridge, Irvine, California - P2 T30 | ecosystem: Environmental > Terrestrial > Plant litter > Unclassified | place: USA: California... | reverse complement strand
CGAGGATCTCGTTTTCCAGTTTCACCAGTCCGCGCGTGACGCGCGAGACGTCGAGCAGGTCGTCCACCAGTTCCGTCATGTGGCGCACCTGGCGCGAGATGATGTTGCTGGCCTTCAGGCGCAGGCCTTCGCTCACTTCCGGCAAACGCAGCAGCTGGGCGGCACTGGTGATCGGCGCCAGCGGATTGCGCAGCTCGTGCGCCAGCATCGCCAGAAACTCGTCCTTCATCTTGTTGTGGCGCTCGGCTTCGGCGCGCGCCGCGCGCTCGCTCGACAGGATCTGCTCGCGTTCTTGGGCCGCGCGCTGCGCGATCTCGACCAGGCGCGCATTGTCGATCGCGATCGCGGCCTGCACGGCAAAGGCGCCGATCAGTTCCTCGGTGCGGGCATCGAACATGCGCGGCTGCGAGTGGCCGAAGAACAGGCCGCCGATCACTTCGCCCGAACGCGACACCACCGACGCCGCCAGGTAGCTGCGTACCGGCAGGTGGCCGGCCGGCATGCCGTGGTGCGGTCCCATCTTTCCGTAGCGCGGGTCGCGCGTGATGTCGTCGCTGCGCACCGGCGGGCTGCCGTGGAAGGTCGGGCCGAACACCGCCGTGGCGCGCGGCTTGCCGAGGTGTTCGAAGGCTTCGCGCGGCGCGCCCGACAGGGTGTACAGCAGGTAGGCGTCGCCATTGTCATCTTCGCCGTTGTAGAAGAAGGATCCGAATTCGGCGCCGACCAGCTGGGTCGCGGCGTCGGTGATCTTCTGCACCAGCACCTCGATGTCGAGGGTCGAGGCCAGCGTGTTGCTGGCCTCGCGCATCAATGCCAGCACCCGCGTCTCGGCGCGCAGCCCATCTTCGGCGCGAATGCGGCGCAAGGCTTCCCAGATGCGGCGCGCGCCGTCTTCCAGCATGCGCAGCTCGGCCTCGTCCCAGCGCCGTGGCGCGCTGTCGTGCAGCGCCATCACCGCCACCAGCCGCCCATCGTCGAACATGGGCACGGCGATACCGGACGCGATGCCCTGCGCCAGCCAGGCGCCGGGATCGGCGATGCGCGTGTCGGCCGCGACCTGCGCCGACCACACCGTGGCGCCGGCACGCAGGTCCGCAGCCAGGCCGAAGCACAGGGTCTCGAGCGGCACCACGCGGTTTCCAGGCCTCCCGGGCTCGATGCTGGCCTGGTCCGCGCGCCACTCTTCCCGGATCAGCGCGGACCCGGTTGCCGGGTCGATCTCGGCATAGATCGCGCTGGCGCCGTCGACGTAGGCCGCGACCAGCCTGGCGGCACCGCGCAGCAGGTCCTGCGCCCCGGTCTCGCGGCGCAAAATGTCGGCCAGTTCGAGCCGGAACCCCTGGCGCCGCTCGGCCTGCATGGCAAGGGTGGTTTCGACGAAGGTGACCAGCACGCCCTCGGCCTTGCGGGCCTCGTCGTAGACCGGGCTGTAGGAATAGTTGAAATAGCAGGTCTCGGCATAGCCGAAGCGGTTGATGGTCAGCGCCAGGCCGTCCGATCCGACCGGCTGGCCAGCTTTGGCGGCGGCCCACATCGGACCGATGGTCGGCCAGATCTCCGGCCAGGTGTGGCGCGCATCGCCGCCCAGGGCCGTTGTCCATTTGTCGCCGAGAATCGGCAGATAGGCATCGTTGAAGAACTGCGTGTAGGTGTCGCCCCAGGCCAGGTACATCGGCAACTGGCAGTCCAGCAAGGTGCGCACGGCAAGCTTCAGGCTGAATGGCCATTGCGCCACGGGACCGACAGCGGTCGATTCCCACGGATGGGATCGCATCTGCAATTCCATGTCGCTCACAGGCCGCACCGATGCGGGATCGGGGACGGCGAGATCAAAAGGCCAGGGCATGTCGTTCCATTCGAGGGTGAACCGGCACCGGCTCAACTGTTAATGATAACAGGCATCATGAATAGACAACATGCGTATGTGGAAAGGGTAAGCGCGACTGTGGCAAAAACAGCCACAGTCCCGTTCCCAAGCCCTGCCCCGGCCCCTTCCTGCGGCCTGCCGGGCCTGATCTGCTGGCTTGTTACTGGATCACGCCGCAGGCAATGCGCTCGCCCCCGCCGCCCAGCGGCGCCGGCTTGTCGGCGTAGTTGTCGCCGCCGGCGTGGATCATGAGGGCCTTGCCTTTCACGTCGCCCAGTTTGGTCAGGCGCGGCGCCGTCACCGCCACGCTGGCACCGCCATTGCCGCCCACCACCAGCGGCGGCAAGTCGCCCATGTGGCCGTCGCCGGTCGGTCCGGCATGGTGCTTGCTGGCGGCTGGATCGTAGTGGCCACCGGCGGCGCCGGCCGGCACCGCCTTGCCGTCCTTCTGGTTGGGACCGCAGCTGCCGGTCTCGTGCACGTGGAAGCCGTGCGGGCCGGCCGGCAGGTCGGTCAGCGCCGGCGTGAACACCAGGCCGTTCTTCGATTCCGTGATCGTCACGGTACCGATCATCTTGCCGGGACCGCTGGGGGTCGCCAGGCTCATCGGGGCTTGCAGCTTGTCCGTGGACTGGGCCAGCGCGCCGGTCGCCGCAGTTGCTAGAAGGCATGCCAGCAGGGTGCTGGCCGATCGGATGTTCATGTCGTGTCCTTTCAGGTGGTCGTGTCGGGATAGTGTAGACCACGTCAATGGATGGGCGGCGGACGGAAGCGCGAGCCTGGGCTGCAGGCATTTTCCATGCGGCTGGAATTGTTCGAACAATGCACATTTAACGCGCCGCAAATAGGTGTATCGTTCGATTGGAACAGCATTGGACGTGAGCCAAAGTTGGCGTACAGTGCCGTGGTCCCGAACCAGACGAGAGCGCCATGACCACAATGAATGCATCGCAATGGAATACGTTCGGGGCCGACGCCCTGAAAAAAATGGACCGCAGCCGCCGGGCCCGCGGCCAGATGCTGGACCGCGCCGGCTACGGCCCGCAAGTCACGCCATCGACCATCCTGCACACCGAACCCGGCCTCAAGCTGCGCCGCTTCGGCGAACAAAAGAATACGGGACCGGCGGTGCTGCTGGTGCCGGCGCCGATCAAGCGCGCCTACATCTGGGACCTGACGCCCGAGGTCAGCGTGGTGCGCCGCTGGCTCGAGCGCGGCTATCAGGTCTACCAGGCGGAGTGGGTGCCTGTCGTGGATCCCGAGGCCGGCAGTGATACCTACAGCGACACCGCGGCCGACGCTTGCGACGGCTGCGACGCCAGCTTCGGCCTGGCCGACTATGGCGACCGCCTGCTCGATGCCTGCCGGCGTGCCATCAGCGCCGACAGCGGCGAATCGCAGCTCATCGTCGCCGGCCACTCGCTCGGCGGCGTGCTGGCCGCGATCTACAGCTGCCTTCACCCGGAGCGGGTGCGCGCCACCATCCTGCTGGAGTCGCCGCTGCATTTCGAGCCCGCCACCTGCTGCTTCAACCGGCTGGTCAAGGCCACCCCGCACGCCGGCGAGATCGCCACCACTTTCGGCCACGTGCCGGGCGCCTTCCTCAACATGATGAGCGCGGCCGCCGAGCCCCAGGCCTTTCAGTGGGAACGCATGACGGACCGCTTCCTGTCCATGATGGACCCGGAGGCGCTGGCCACCCACATGCGGGTGGAGCGCTGGACCCACGACGAATTCCCCTTACCGGGCAAACTGTTCACCGACATCGTCGAATCGCTCTACCGCAACGACGAATTCATGCAGGGCAAACTGGCCATCGGCGGCCGCACCATCGGCCCACATGACCTGCGCGCACCGCTGGCCAGCGTGGTCGACCCGCGCAGCAAGGTGATTCCGCTGCAGGCCGTGGTGCCCTTCAACCAAGCCGCGGCCAGCGACAAGAAACTGGTGCTGCATTACGAGGGCGACGTCGGCGTCAATCTGCAGCACGTGGGGGTGCTGGTGGGGCGCAATGCGCACGCGCGCATCTGGCCGGCGATTTTTGCCTGGCTGGTAGCGCCGGATGGGCAGCGGCAAACGTCCTGATTCGTCATACCACCTGGATTCAAACGGCACCTTTCGGGTGCCGTTTTTATTTGGGCGATCCTTCCGACAGCGCGGTGGTTGTACCTATCGCAATAACCTTTGCTCTCGAAAAATTTCCCCTAAGCCTCATGCATGCGTCTTGATCTTGCCCAGATCCGTGCTGTGCCTCTCCCGCCAAAGCTGCGCATTCTCAATCGCAGAGGCCACTTCCTAACTACACTTAATTAAGTGCATTGCTGTTCATATAACTTCTCTGGAATAGCCGCCGCCATGTCCCGTTTAGCCAGCCGCATCCTGCTGTCCCTCCTGTCGATCGCATTGGCAGGCCAGGCATGGAGCGCGGCGGACGCCTCGCCGGCCAGCGCCTCGCCCACGGCCCAGCCGGAAACCTGGGGCATCGTCACCCACCAGCCGGTCACGGTGGCCGGCCACGAATTCTGCCGCCACTTTGTGATGGCGTGGCGCGACAAGCCCGGCAGCGAACGCTACACGCTGGCCATCCGCGAACGTCCCTCGGCCCGCTGGGGCAGCCTGGTCTGGATCGAGTTCGGCCAGCAGCGGGTGCTCCAGCTGCAACTGCCGCCGGCACGCGCCGGGCTCAAGGCGCTGGCCGAGAGCGCCGCCGACACCGCCTATCAAACCATCCTCGACATCGAACGCCAGCGCCAGCTGCTCAGCGATGCCGATCTCGCACCCGACGAATTCTGATTCTGTCACGAAGGAGTGAGCCATGCCCCATCGAACCTTCCGCGCCCTGCTCTGCGGTCTTGCGCTCGCGAGCGGGTGGAGTCACGCAAGCGAGCTGGTGTATTACCCGGTGAATCCGAACTTTGGCGGCGCGCCGAACAATGGTCCGGGCCTGCTGGCGCTGGCCTCGGCGACCAACAAGCATGGCCTGCAGTCCGGCCTGGGCGGCTCCTCGCTGAACCAGACGCCGCTGCAGCAGTTCAACCAGACGCTCGAGCGCATGGTGCTCAGCCAGCTCGCCTCCTCGGCCACCTCCAAGCTGATGGGCCAGGACGGCAAGCTCATGCCCGGCAGCTTTACGACGGAAAACTTCGTCATCACCGTGACCGATCTCGGCGGCGGCATCCTGCGCGTGACCACCACCGAAAAGGCCACCGGCATCGTCACGTCCTTCGAGGTGGGACAATGAACGCCCGCCGCCTGTTCTCGCTGGCCGTCCCGCTGGCAGCGCTGGTGGTCGCCGGCGGCTGCGCCCACACGCCGTCCGGCGCACGCGACAACGCACAACTGACGCCGGACACCGCCATCACGCGCGACCTGCTGGCGCTGCCGCCGCCGAAAGGCAAGATCGCGGTGGCCGTGTACGGCATCCGCGACCAGACCGGCCAGTACAAGCCGGCGCCGGACAGTTCCTTCTCCACCGCGGTGACGCAAGGCGCTTCCTCGCTGCTGATCCGGGCGCTGCAGGATGCCGGCTGGTTCGTGCCGGTGGAACGCGAGAACCTGCAGAACCTGCTCACCGAACGCAAGATCGTGCGCGCGCTGGAAATGCCGCAGCCGGCCGGCACCCCGGCGATCCAGGTGCCGCCGCTGCTGGCTGCCTCGGTGCTGATCGAGGGCGGCATCGTCGCCTTCGAGAGCAATGTCCGCACCGGCGGCGTCGGTGCGCGCTTCCTCGGCGTCGGCCTCTCGACCCAGTACCGGGTCGACCAGGTAACCGTCAATCTGCGCACCGTCGATATCCGCGGCGGCCAGATCCTGCAAAGCATCTCGACCACCAAGACCATCTACTCGTACGAGCTGCATCCGAGCGTCTTCAAGTTCGTCAACGTCAAGGACCTGGCCGAATTCGAGGCCGGCACCACGCGCAACGAGCCGACGCAATTGTGTGTCACCGAGGCGATCGAGGCGGCGGTGACGCACCTGATTGCGCAGGGCGTCAAGGCCGGCAACTGGACGCTGCAGGACGAGACCGACCGCGCCAACCCGGTGCTGCAGCGTTATCTCGGGCAGGCACAGGCCCATCGTTCGGCGATGCGCACGCGCCCTGCCGGCCCCGATGTCAGCGCCGATATCGGCCCCGATGTTAGCGCTGGCAGCCGGGCGGCATCCGCCACCACCGGGGGTGCGCCATGAACGCCCGGCGCGTGATGATAGCGGCTTGCGCGCTGTTGGCGACGGCCAGCGCGGCGTCGGGCACGGCTTCGGCTGCGGGTCCGGACGATCTGGCGCCGTCCGAACTCGCCACGCCCGCCCAGCCCAAGCCTGGCGGCGCCCCTGCGGCACAACTCCTCGTGGGCCTGGCCAGCCAGGCCAGCCAGATCAGTGTGACGCAGGAAGGCACGGGCAACAGCGCCAGCGTGCTGCAAAGCGGACTCGACAACCTGGCCTCGATACAACAGTTCGGCCAGCAGAACGAAGCCGGCATCCTGCAGGCGGGTGCGCGCAACCGCGCCGACATCGAACAGCATGGGGTATTCAACAGCGCGCGCATCGAACAGTACGGACAGCAGGGTGTGGCGCGCATCACCCAGTACGGCAACGGCAAGGCCGCAAGCATCGTCCAGTACTAGGGGCGCTGGGCGAATCGTTGGCATGTCCCCTGTCCACTTCGAGGAGCAGTTCCATGAAACCGGGAGTCTCGTTTTCGGCAATCGCAGTCGGTATCACCCTGGCCCTGGCCAGCCTTGGCGCTTCGGCCCAGGATGGGATCAGCAGCGTCACGGTGAGCCAGCAGGGCAATGGCAACACCTCGTATGCCGAGCAAACCGTCAACTACGCCCCCTATGGCGTGGCGAGCGCGGCCATTACCCAGATAGGCAACAACAATCACGTGGGCGGTCCCGGCTCGACGACCGGCGGCCTACTCCAGCTCAACAATTCCGCGCCAATCGAAGCGATTGTCCAGCAGAACGGTACGGGCAACCATGCCGGCATCATCCAGACCGACAACGGCGGCGTGTTCCCGCTTATCGCCCGCATCACGCAGCTGGGCACCAACAATGTCGCGGCGCTCACCCAAGACCAGTCTTCGGACCTCCAGGCAACGCTTGCGCAAAGCGGAACCGGCAACATCGCCAGCGTCTACCAGAGCGGCGGCACGGTGTCGCTCAAGACCGCCCAGAACGGCGTCAACAACAAGGTAACGATCGACCAGCAGAGTGGCGGCCCGTATGTCGGTCCGAACGTTACCCAGGAGGGCACGGAAAACACCGCCTCGGTGAGCATCTACGGCGCCGGACCGAGCGGCCCCACGATCGTGCAGACCGGCACCCTCAACAGCGCCACCACCTTCCAGAGCCTGGGCTTCGACTCCTACATCAACATCAACCAGCTGGGAAGCGCTAACCAGGCGACGACGAGCCAGACGGGCGACGGGCAATCCATCACCATCGACCAGAACGGCAACGACAACCTGGCCGATGTCAGCCAGCTTGGCGGCCCCGCCTTCCCCGTCAGCGGCAACCGCGCCCTGGTGGCCCAGATCGGCAACAGCAATACCGCGATCGTGCGCCAGGTCGGCGAGGCCTACGTGGCCAACGTCAGCCAGGTCGGTTCGGGTAATTACACCAATATCTACCAACACTGAGCAGCACTGAATCACTTATCGCGCACGAGGGCGCCGCCTGTTCCGGTCCGCGCCCTCTCCACCTCAAGGAGCACCCATGAAATCTGCATTCTCGATGATCTTTGCCAGCACCATCCTGGCATGCGGCTGCCAACTGGCCCTTGCCCAGTCGAGCGTCACGGTGACGCAGCAGGGCACTGGCAACGCCACGTTTGCCGAGCAAACCGTCGACACAAGTACTGATTTTGATACCGCAACCAGCCTGGCGATCACCCAGATCGGCAACGACAACCACGTGGGCGGCCCTGGTGCGACGGGCGGCGTGCGCCAGCTGAACAATAGCGGGATTGTGTCGGCGCAGATCCAGCAAGAAGGCGCCGGGAACAATGCGAGTGTCACCCAAATCGACAACTTCGGCGGGATCTATCCGGTCACGGCCCAGATCACCCAGCGCGGAAATGGCAACAGCGCCACGCTCACCCAGCAATCGACCACGGATCTCACCGCCGAGATCATCCAGAACGGGACTGGCAACCAGGCCGACCTCGCGCAACAATCCTCCGGCACCGCCTCCGCCAGGACCACCCAGAACGGCAACGGCAACAAACTGACGCTCAGCCAGACCGGCACCGCGTATGAAAGCCCCAGCATCACCCAGAACGGCGACGCCAACACGGCATCGATCGTCATCGACCAGAACCCGCGCGGCGGCCCGTCGATCCTGCAAACCGGCACCCTGAATGTGGCCAGCACCGTGCAAAGCGCGCAGTACGGCTCCACCATCACCATCGAGCAACTCGGCACCGGCAACCAGGCCGATGCAAGCCAGGTCGGCGATGAACACCAGGCCGACATCCAGCAGAACGGCAGCAACAACCTTGCCAGTGTCAACCAGCTTGGAGGCACGCTCACCGTAGCGGGGAACAGTGCCCTGGTGGCCCAGACCGGCAACAGCAACACGGCGATCGTGCGCCAGTCCGGACAGGGGTATGTGGCCAACGTCAGCCAGGTCGGCTCGAACAATTACACCAGCATTTACCAGCATTGAGGAGCCGCCATGAAAACCATCATAACGGCCATGACCGCCGTCGGCATGGCCCTGGCATGCCATGCTGCGTCGGCACAAGACCTGGGCAACGATGTGACGGTAACCCAGCAAGGCATTGGCAACACCGCGTATGCCGAGCAAGCCAACAGCAATCCCACCTATGGCAACATGCACGTGACGATCACCCAGATCGGCAACGACAACCATGTGGGCGGTCCCGGCGCGACGGATGGCGGCGTGCGCCAGTTCGAGAATCTGGGCGTCAGCGCCGTGATCCGGCAAGAAGGGATGGGCAACAATGCCGGCATCACGCAGACCCGCAACTTCGGGCCGGTATATCCCGCAGTGGGCCAGATCACCCAGACTGGCAGCAACAACAGCGCCATGCTCCGGCAATACGAGTCGTCGGATCTCCTTGCCACTATCGAGCAACGCGGCACCGGCAACATCGCCAATGTCGACCAGACTGGCGCTACGGCGCAACTGATGACAATACAGAATGGGGTGAATAACCGGGTAACCATCGATTACGCCAATGGACCCTATGGCGGGCCATCCGTGAGACAGGACGGCGAGGGAAATACCGCAACGGTCTACGGCGATGGCGTAAGCCTGGGGGGCGGCCCCGACATCCGGCAAACCGGCAGCTTCAACAGCGTCACCACCACGCAAATCCTGGCGTCCGACTCGACGTCCCAAATCCGTCAACAAGGTATCGGCAACCAGGCCGACATGACGCAGACGGGCAGTTTCCAAGGCCTCAGCATCGACCAGAGTGGCAACGGCAACCTGGCCAGTATCAGCCAGACCGGCATCAGCACGGGCTCCGGCAACGATAGCAACAGCGCCGTCATTGCCCAGCTCGGCAACAGCAACACGGCAATCGTGCGCCAGGTCGGTGCAGGCTACGTAGCCAACGTCAATCAGGTTGGCTCAGGCAATTACACGAACATCTACCAGCACTGATTTCCCCACGCAGCACTCACCAGAGGAGTTCATCATGCAATTCAGGTTTTCCTTTTCGGCCATCGCCGCTGCGCTCGGCATGGCCCTGGCCTGCCAGGCTGCCTCGGCCCAGGACGACACCTCGGTCGTCACGGTGACGCAGCAGGGCAATGGCAATACCACCTATGCCGAGCAAGCCCGTAATCCAAATATCTTTGGGCACCTGACCGCAACGATCACCCAGATCGGCGACCACAATCACGTGGGCGGTCCCGGATCGACCACCAGCGGCCTACTGCAAATCGACAGTGGCGGCAATGTCGATGCCCAGATCCGGCAGACCGGCACCGGGAATAATGCAGGCATCACGCAAATCGAGGTGATCGCGCCAACCTTCCCGGTCACCGGCGAAATCACGCAATCCGGTAGCCATAACACCGCCATGCTGCGGCAGACGCTGACCTCGGATCTGAGCGCAGTCCTGATCCAGAACGGCAACGGCAACAGCGCCGCCGTCGCGCAACAGGAGTCGATTCCGGGTACCGCACGCACCACGCAAAACGGCAGCGACAACAGCGTGACGGTCAGCCAGCGTGGCACCGGCTACGCGAGCCCGAACGTCATCCAGAATGGCGACGGCAACGTCGCATCGGCGCTTGTCGACATCAACGTATTCGGCAGCCCTTCTATCGAGCAAACCGGTACCGCAAACCGCGCAAGCGCGCTGCAAACCAGCACCGAGGATGCAGACATTCGGATCCGGCAAGTCGGCAGCGATAACCACGCCGATGCAAGCCAGAGCGGCAGCATCGACCATTCCATTGATATCCAGCAGAACGGTATCGGCAATGCCGCAACTGTCACTCAGACTGGTATTGGACCTGGCGCCTTTGGCGGCGGCAACTTGGCCATCGTTGCCCAGTACGGCACCAGCAACACGGCGATCGTGCGCCAGGTGGGCCAGCCCTGGATAGCCAACGTCAGCCAGACCGGTTCGGGCAATTACACCAACATCTATCAGCACTGAGCGCGTCAGCCAGCACCAGGGGCGCGGAGCGTATTCGATCCACGTCCCTGTTCACCTCAAGGAGTACCCATGAAATTCTCACTCTCGGCCATCGCCGCCGGCGTCACCCTGGCGTGCGCCTGTCAGCTGGCGGCCGCCCAATCGAACGTCACGGTGACGCAACAGGGCAATGCCAACACCGCATCGGCGGAGCAGGTCGTCCCGAATCCGAACGATCCCTCGGTGCCACGCGCCGCCAACGCGACCATCATCCAGGTCGGCAACGGCAACCATGCCGGCGGCGCCGGCGCCAGGAGCGGCGGCATCTACCAGCGCGACAACGTCGGCACGTCCGCGCTGATCCAGCAGCATGGTACGGCCAACAACGCCGGCATCACGCAGGATGGAACGCGAGGCTTTGCGGGACGGGTCGAAGCCACCATCACGCAAGCCGGCAACGCCAACGACGCCACGATCAGGCAGCACATCGTAACCTCCAGTCCCGCAATCATCGAGCAGACCGGCAGCGGCAATGTCGCCGCCGTGGAACAGGGGGGCGCCGACATGATCGTGCGCACCACGCAGAACGGCGTCGGCAACCGGGTGACGATCAGCCAGACCGGCGGGCCGTTCGGTGGATCGAATGTGACGCAAACCGGCGATGGGAATACGGCGTCGGTGCTGACGTCCGGTGCGGGCGCACCGAGCGGTCCGTCGATCGTGCAAATCGGGACCATGAACAACGCGAGCACGGTGCAAATCAACACCTTCGGTTCATCGACATCGATCCAGCAACAGGGTTCAGGCAACCATGCCGACACCGACCAGACCGGCGGCGACAATCTCATCGACATCAACCAGAACGGCAGCAACAACCTGGCGAGCGTCAGCCAGGCCAGCCCTGTCGAGTCTTCTCCGGGAAACCGTGCGCTGATTGCGCAGACGGGCAGCAGCAACAGCGCGACGGTGCGCCAGGTCGGCCAGAACTATGTGGCCAACGTCAGCCAGGTCGGTTCGGGGAATTACACCAACATTTATCAGCACTGAAACCAACGCCGCGCGGCGGCAACGCAAAGCTGCCGGGCAAAAAAAAACGGCACCCCGAAGGGTGCCGTTTCATCAGCCATCGACGCTAGCGATTACTCGCCGTCGCTCTGATGGTGTTCAGCATGCGCAGTCGCCTGCTGTTGATCCTCAACAGCCTGCAACTCGGCAGCCATGTTGGCCTTCTCCTGCTGCAGCAGTGCCTGGCGCTCTTCCGCTTCCCATGCTTCCTTCTCCTTGCGGGCACGGTGGAAGGCCAGACCGGTACCACCAGGGATCAGGCGGCCGACGATGACGTTTTCCTTCAGGCCGCGCAGGCCGTCGCGCTTGCCCATGATCGCCGCTTCGGTCAGCACGCGGGTGGT
>Ga0265797_10010349_pt1 | contig 11897 bp, 4 predicted proteins | sample P2T30metagenome_FD_192433 | JGI IMG/M metagenome (GOLD analysis project Ga0265797, IMG submission 192433) | Plant litter microbial communities from East Loma Ridge, Irvine, California - P2 T30 | ecosystem: Environmental > Terrestrial > Plant litter > Unclassified | place: USA: California... | reverse complement strand
TAAGCCTTCGCTAGATTGCGATCATTCGGTGCTTGACATGTGCCCTGAGACCTAGACCCTCCGAGCAATCTATACTCACGCAGCGTGGCGTCGCTGTATAGCGACGCCTTGTTTCGTCGTCCAAGCAGCGAGGTCATTTTGGTAAGGCCGCGACAACCTTCGTAGATTGGAATAATATGGGTTTTGCGGGATGTTGCGGGGAAACTGCGCGCCATTGGTGGAAAGAAGAACGTGGGTGCTGGGATCAAGGGAAGGTTTGTTTCGGACTTTAGGACTCCTGACGGCTGGCCATCAACATGGAACATCCAAAGATCCGTGTCCTTTTTGATCCCGGACCGCGGAGGCTTCTAGATCCGCCTGTCAGTGGTTTCGTCTTTTTTGTATGTAGCCCGGTTCGATCACCACCAGATACAAAAATGCATCGTGTCTGCAGAATATTAAAGTCAGCAGAAGTCGCGGTCCTTTTGCGAAGAGAGCTTTTGGTAGTCAAGATTACGAATGGTCGTCGAGTCCCCTAACCTACACCACCGAAATGCAAGCAAGCGCAGGCAGAGTCGCAATCTAGCTTCAACCCCCGTACTGGCATCTCAGTGGCGAGCATCACGCATCTCCTAGTTTTGCGCGGTCGGCGTATTCTCACTTGGATGATCAAACCAGTGAGGTTCTGACAATGCTTCAGTGACAAGCACCGTGAATCCTACAGCCTAGCGCGGTCGATAGTTTCTCAGTAGGACCGCCGGACTAGTGAGATGCTGATGATGTTTCAGCAGCAAGTATTGTGGATCTCCCAATTTGGCGTAGTATGTGCATTCTTGATGAGGCTCTTTAAACCAGTGAGATTGCGATCATATCTCAGCGGTAAGGATAAGCGTGAAATATACTTGCATACGATGATAGTAGCATTCTAAATCCTAGAAAATGTACAATATAGATATCATCTCAATGGTAGGAATGAGCGTATGATCGACTATCTTCGATGGCATGAGTGTACTATAAATCGTAGCGAATGTCAGCTTAGGTTGTATCTCAGCGGTACGGCAAGCAGTACCCACACAGAAGCTAGACCGCGAGGCAGATGAACCACACCTACAACCACAAATAGCGTGAGCTGAAAACAAAGATCAAAGATCGTAACATCATACACATTATATCCCCCTCTACTACCTAGCTACCTAGCAACAACCCAACTTTTTTGTTATTCTACAACGACTCCTTTCCGCAACCACCCTCGTGGTTGTGCTTGTGCGCAGGCACAGCATTCCTCCTCCTGTTGACAACAGTAGTGGCGTTGACGGGGCCCAGGCTCTCGAAGCTAGTAGCGTACTCGGCAACGGCAGCAGCGATGGCCTTGGTGTTCCACTCGAAAGCGTCCCATGCGAGGTTGGTGATATTATCTCCTGCGCGGTGGTAGTTAATATCATAGCTGACGCCAGCCTCGCCGCCGAAGAGCTCAGCCTCTTCAGCAGTCTTGACGACCTCAGCGCCAGTGAAGAGACCACCAGAGGCGATACCAAGGTTGAGGAAACCAGCGTAGTCGCTACGGCCGCTGAAGTCGGTAGGGACAGAGTTAAGACCGTTGGCAGCGAAGAACTCCTCGAAGAAGACCTCTGCCTGGCCACTGCCGGCGGGGCCGGTCTGGTTGAAAGCACTTCCGTCGCCGTCGTAGATGCCGAGAATGTAGTTGGGCGAGGCGATCATGTCGAAGTTGAGGTACAGGCGGATCTTAGCAGCCTCTTCGGCAGAGAGGTTCTCAGTGTAGTGGTAGGAGCCGAGCAGACCGAACTCCTCAGCGGCCCAGAAGCCGATGCGGACGGAGTTGTTGACTGCGTAGCCGGTAAGCTGCTCAGCAACTTCGAGGATACCAATGATGCCGGAGCCGTCATCGTTAATACCAGGGCCGGCTTGCACAGAGTCGGAGTGGCCGCCAATGACGAGGACGGAGTCCTTGTTGCCGCCAACAGTCTCTGCAATGACGTTCTCACTATGGACGATTAGTTTGATGAGTTTCCAATCAAGTCAGAGGTCTCAACTTACACAGTAATGTTGTAGATGTCGCTGTCAATGTCGATAGTGACCTCGATCGCCTCGCCGCCAGTGATACGCTCGATCCAAGAAGTGGCGTTGGCAAGAGCAACACCCGCAGTAGGAACGTAGTCACCCTCAGGACGAGGAGGCGGGCCAAGGGTACCGCTGCCAAGCGGCTCAGGGGCGTTGTTGTAGATGATGGCACCAGCGGCGCCGGCAGCACCAGCGAGAGCGGACTTCTGGCCGAATGGGCAAGTACCACGCTTGATGAGGGCGATCTTGCCCTCGACCTCAGCAGGGTAGTTGGCTGCCTCGCAACCGATGTCGGCGACGGGGACGAGCTCGGCGGTGACTGTTCCACCAGGGGAGTACTCGAAGAGCGAGGGCACGGTGGTAACACCATCGACAATCAGCTCACCCTCCACGTTGCTGTACAGCGCGGTGAATGGCTGTCTGTACACGGTCCAGTAGTCGCCGAGAGCCTCGATGCTCTCAACAAGGTAGGTGACAGTGTTGTTGTGGCCCTCGGAGCCAATGACTCTGTTGCGGTCCGGGGTGGCGTATGCAATGTCCTCCAGATCCTGAGCCTTGACCCTGAGGTTCTCGACATCGATCGCTGCTTGAAGAGCTGCAGAGTCGACAGGTGGGTTGACAGGCACAGTCGGCTTTCCAGGCTTGCCAGGCTTACCGGGCTTTCCAGGTTTGCCAGGTTTTCCAGGCTTGCCGGGCTTGCCAGGCTTGCTAGGGTAGTGAGGAGGATGAGGAGGCTGCTTGCTCGGGCCCTTGTACTTGGAGGGCACGTTGGCGTACTTGGGCTCCTGCGGCGCGGCAGCAGCAAGACCGAGAGAGGCCGCGAGGACGGCGGTGGAGAGCTTCATGATACAGTAAGAATGTCTTGAAGATGCCGTGTATGGATGATCACGTCTGGAAGCTTGGAGGAAGGGAGGACTGCATGGAGAGAGGGCGAAAGCATACTTATACCTATACAAGGGTCGATCGGCTGCAACATCCATGCTGTGCACGCAAGGCAATGCAACGGAAGATCGTCCATAGGTACCTGCATCTGCAGCGAACGAATGCACTTCCCTGTTGGATCTCAGAGGGGAAGCCAAGAGATAGCATTATTGCGCGGGAAGGCGAACACTGCAGGGTCGCATGATCGTTTGCCCACTTTGCGTAGTATCGGCGGGCTCGCCAAGTGATAATACGCTCAGGTGCATGGCGAAGCATGGCTAGTGAGGCTGCGATAGCAATATATACTTTATACAAATTGCGGAGGACGCGCTGAAGAGAGCAGGAGGCAAGCAATGCCCAGAGAGTGCCAAGTAGGGACTCAGCAAGGCGTGGAGCGTGGTGGCATTGGCACTGGATGGATTTAGTCCACTTCGGGCAGGACAATCTGATTGTTGACTCTTGGTATAGCAACGTGGATGGTGAAATGTGCGCAGTGGATGGTGTATATCAAATGAAGGAGGCGGGAGTATGAGTCGGTGGTGGGTGGCGAATTTTGGTCGCGCACATCTTCAGCTCCAACCACTCTCTCCGGTTTTCAGGATGTTATCACGACATACCTGCATGAAGGGCCCAGTTGACAGGTCGGTGTCGCGGCGACGCCGTAAAGCTTGCCGATCGCAATGCCTAGACGCCACCGCCACTGCGCGTGAACCTCACGTGTACCGGCTCTGTAATACACCGCCAAGTGACCGATAGACGACTGTACGATCATGAGCTACTGTACAGAACATTAGATCGTCCGAGTACTTGGAGCTCCAACGAGAAGGCGTATGGGTCGCTGTCGGCTCATTGTAAGACAGATGACATCCGAGTGCATGCACCCGAGACAAGCCTGCCCAGCGTACCACAACTACCTGATCCATGGGACATGTTTGCTAGATGTCTCGAGTACACGCCGGAAACTCTCACGGCGAACCAGCATATGCATTAGGAAGCATACTCGCATGCATACATCGATAGCAAGTCGGCCAGCGAGAGCGCAAAGTATTGTTTATGCGCCTATTTAACACGGTTTGAACAACACACGGCCGATCACAAGGCACGACAATCAAACCTCCAAAACCTTCATCGGATTATGCATTATTCTACATACACGCTTTACCCGAAGAAATTAATAGCCACCTCTCTCCCCTAATCTTGCCCCAAAAAAAAGGGGGAGAGAAGCAGAAGAAGAAAGAAACCTCCAACACTCAGCAATAAACGCCTCCCAATGCATCTCAAACTACCATCATACAATAATCTTTCTTCGGGTTTCCTTTGCAATCCCTGACCGCCGAGGATAGATAGAAGCAGAACAGACGCCGCCGCTTGAACTTTTTCGTTTGGTTCTCGCAAACATGCCAGCCAGTAGTATCCCGAAGGCCGTTTCTCCATCCATTCGTCGTTTTCAGTAAAAGCCAGAAAATAATGTCGTCCCCGTTTTGTTTGTCAAGTAATAACATGAATAAGATCGTGAAGTTGTGCGTCTTCGGTAAGCCTCGTCTTGATTTGTTTTCCAGATGTTCTAGACTGAAGTTTCAGCGAGGACTCGCGAAGCGCTTAGGTACAACTCAGTCGCCGCGGAGTCGGCGTCCGGTGTGGTTTCGGGCCATGGGCCTTTGTGTATGTATTGCGAGCTCGGTCTCTCTAAGACACAGAGCGCATCGGGCTGTTGTGCGGCATGCGCTCTTGGTGCTGGACCAGAGTCATGAGCATGTTCTCCACCTGCGGGTGCGCCTTGATCCAGGAGAAGTTCCAGATGTCGTAGGCCGGGTTCTTGATCAGCTCGAGCATGGTTACCAGGAGACCCCAGGGGTGGGGACGCGCCATGCTGAGTCTGTTGACGAAGACGTTCATGAGCGACTGGCGGATCTCATCGGACTCCACGGAGAACATGTGCACAAGGGCTGTGGAGAAGTACTGGGTGTGGCCGTTGACATAGCGCAGCTGGTTGGTCAAGGCGCACAGAATGTGGAAGCGCACTTCAGGGCGGGCCTCGGTCAGCAGACGCTCGAGGAACTTGGCAGGAGGTGCTGCGGCTGAGAAGACGGTAGATGTCGCAGTGGCGCGGACACCAACGTGGAGGATCAACACGTTGACGAGAAGTGTGTCAACCTGGCCATCTTCATTGTCAAAGGCTTCGAGAACTGCAGAGGTCTCATCGAGGGTTCCGTTAAGTGCGCGCTCAACAGACTGGAGGATGTTGGCCTCGCGGAGAACCTTTTCGTGGTCCGTGTGGACAGGTGGCGCCGACCTGACTGCGTCAAGCCTGTTGATCTTCAGGCCGCGCTCGAAGGGATCGGGCTGCTCGGCAACAACTGCGTGCGTAGCAGCGCTGTTGATCAAGTTGTGAAGCTGCGAGATGCGCTCGGGGACCATAGCGTTCAGCACGGCGTGGTTCTCAATAAGGAACTCGGGGTAATCGCGGTGCAGCATAAGCATCAAGCGGCAGATACCAGGGTAGAACTCCCTAAGCGTACCGCTGCCCTCTCCCTCCGCAGATGCGAGTGTGAAGAACTTGAAGAGAGCACCGAAGAGCTTCAGAAGAGTGTCCCAGCCTCCAGAGGAACGACCTTGGGCCTGGAGCATGGCGGGCAAGAACAGCCTGTGAGTGATCAAAGTGAGCCATCCGAAGGAGAAGCCTTCGAAAACGCTGGGCTGGATTGTGTAGAAGGCAATGCCGAAGGTCTGCAAGATCTCCTTGTGCACTTCCTCGCCAAGCTGCTCCCTCAGGTCGTGCATCTCGCAGAGCAACGCCGAGAAAAGGCGGAAGTAGACGCGGCTGGGGAAGCGTTCACCTTGCTTGTAGTACTGGTCCTGGAACACCAACAAGATCAAACGCATGATGGCGTTGAAGAACTTGGCAGGAGGTGCGTTCTCCTTGGAGTACGAGCTCTGGTATGCGACCATGACAGCGATCAGGCGTGCGAATGCATCGGTTTGAATGTGAGAATTGTCAATACTGGCAAATGGCATCGAAGAAGCACGCTCGAATGCAGCGATTGACATATCCAGGCAAGAGCGGAAGAAGTGAGAAGCTTCCTCCACGCGGCCAAGAATGTGCTTCTGGTGGAGCTGCTGCACGAAAGCAATCTGTGCTCTCTCGGGTGCATGCTTGCGTTGCAGGTGGATCCACTCCTCGAAGATGTACTCGAATTGATCCTGCTTCTCAGAGCCAGGCGGGCTGGGCATGCCATTGGGCTGGTCGGACGGGAACTGCAGCTTCGCAATGATCTGGCGTGCAATATCGTTGTCGGGTTCTTCCGCGAGCCACTGGCTGAGCGCCTCGTAACATTGGGTGAAGTCGGATCGGAAAGCATGGACAGGGCTCTCACCGAGAACAACTTCCACGATGAGATCGTTGAGGAACGGCAACGCAACCTCCCTGCGCTGGCGCATAGCCTTGGCTGCCAACATGTCAATCTGTTCGACGTCCATGAGGTGCTCGGTCATCATTGCGACCGTGACAGGTGTGTTAAACACCTTGTCATCTTCAAGAGTAGCCAAGAAGGAAGTCACACCACGAAGGGCGTTGTTGCTAAGCTTGCACAATGACCAAAGCAGTCTGACGAGGACTTCAATCTCCAGACGCTTGTGTGAATCGGTGTAGACACGCATAAGAGTCTCCTGACCGGCAGCAAGGGCAAGTTGCTCTCTCTGAACAGCGCCGTCAATAAGGGCGATCAACTCCTCGAAAATACGACGAACAGCACTAGTGTCAGCGATGTCGGAGATGTGGTCCTCGGCGGCTTCTCTGCAGGCTTGCTGGAGGTTCTCAAGAAGACTTCTGATTGTCTGGCCAATGTTCTGTGCTTCGGCGAAGCCGTTGACCTGTTGCTGACCACCTGGCACCTGCATTTGCATGCGTTGCTGTTGAGGGGTAGCGCGAGGCATTGCGGGAACTTCGGCTGGGGTAGGCAGGCTCGGCAAGTAGTTGTCATTGAGCACGTCTCCAATCTGGCGGGTCGCGTCGCCAACGCCAGGTGTGGCCTGGGAAGATGGTGCAAGGCGAGCTTGGCGGCCAAAATTCTCGTAAAGGGCGAGCTGCTGTCTGTTAAGACCTCCAAGTTCCTGGCTGAAGGGCGCAGGGATCAATTGAGACCACCTTGTGAGCGGCGGGTTGTTGAAGGGATCATTGGGCCTCTGGTCGTTGTGGTGCTTACGCTGCTCGACTGCCTGCGCCAATTGAGCGTCAGACTCTGACAGCGAGTGCTCCTCTGCGGCTGACTCAACGAGGCTGCAGACAGTATCGATGTTGTCGTTCACGAACATCAGAATCTGACCTTCCGGCAACTGACCGGGCAGGTTGTTCGATGCAAGGATGCGGATGTTGTTCATGATGCTCATCCTCAAAGGCTCCTTGCACGTTACCAGAGCAAGGCTTCCGGAAAGGCTCTTGACCATGGTGTGTGCACCGTTCCTCAACTTCTCCACGTCACTTTCTGCCGCGAAGTCCTTCTGAATCAGCTCCGCAGTTGAGATCGCTGCGATAGTAACGGAGCGTTCAACTACGGGCGCAATGATTTCATAGATAGCCTGTTGGGCGGCCTGTACGAAAATGCTGCGGAGCTGTGGCTGTGTGACGTTACCAACAGCTGTGGGAATTTGGAGCATGTTATCCAGGCCGGGAAGTGCTGCGATGACGGCCTCGGGAGTGAAGCGCTCGCTTGCAGCACGCTTGGAAAGACCCATGAGGGCCATGTCTCCAAAGCCGTCTGGACCCCCTTCCGGCACGTACTGCTGCAGCATGTTGTTCTCATGCAGCATAGGTCTGGAGCGGATGACGTCCAAGGGCTCAAGCTTGTTCACATCGATGTTGAGCTCCTTGCACAGAACCTCAATCTCGAACTTCTGGTTAAGCTTCAACTCCATGAAGTGGTAGAGCTCGGCAAGGAAGCCAAGGAGTTCCATCAACCACGGGTTCGGAGGCTGGAAGATCTTCGACTTTGCGGCGTGGACGAGAACCTTGCAGGTGAACGGAATTGCGATGATGAGTCTCTGCGTGTCGTTGGCTTCGAGAAGGAGATCCTTGAATGACAGGTTGCGGTGCAGGATGGGCTGATTGCGCGCCAAAGTCAGAGAGCCCAACCAGCCAGCGAGGTTTTTAAGGCTGGTACGTTCCTGGGGAGAGTCCATGGTACTCTGAGCGTTGAGCATCTTCGCGCAGCTGATATAAGTCTCGCGGAGGACCTCGGCCCAGAGGTACTTCTGGTTAAAGTTGTCCAGGAGCTGCAGATACATGGTCTGGTAGTTCGGCTGTGACTTGGCGAGCTCTTCGACAAGGTAGTGAGCGAACCACTGATGGTGTCTGTCCTCCAGAGCACCTTGCAGATCCTTGAACTTCTCATCCAAATTACGCTTAGACATGTTGTTGAGTACGAAAATGACCTTGTCGGAGACCTCCTCATCCGGGGTCTCGTAGATCTCTGGACGGATGGGAGCGTCGACATTGATGCTCGAGAAAGGTGGTGTGGGAGAGTCGACGGGGAACTCGTCATCGAGGGCGCCATTGGTGATGCCATTGGTGCCATCGCCGTTCAGGCTCACACTGTCTTGGCGGAGTTCAGCTAGCACCTTCTCTGCGGCCGGGACAACCTGAGTGTTGCGCAAGTTCGGGATGTGCAGGATACGCTCAGCAAGCTGCGGCCAATCCTTCAGACGATCAGTGAAATGCAGCATTGCCTGCATGCCAAACTTCCACATGGAGTCCTCGGAGCCATAGATGGACACTGCCTCGAACACCATGTAAAGGGCCACTTGCATGCTGAATCCGAACAAAACTTCATACTTGATAAGACCTCCGAAAAGCACAGCAGTCGTAGCGAGGGCCTCGTTGGGGTACTCGCCGAAGCAGTTGTACTCGTCGAACAGCCCGTGAATCATGCTGGCGAAGAGATCCTGGTCCGCAGGGTTGTCGGATGTTTTGAGCTGCTTCAGCTGGTCGATCACGTCGTTCGCGTCCACTTCGCCGCCGTACATCCTCTTGTACTGCTCTTCCATTTGGGTGCCTGCTTCTTCAGGCAAGCTGTTGCCACGCTCACCGTTGGCTGTAATGAGCATATCGCGCCTGTCGTCCTCGCCGTAGTTGACCAAGCGAGGGTAGACCTGGAGGGCTTGCCTGAGCAATGGAACAAAGTCGTCTTCTGGAATCGCATCGTTGATCATGAGGAGCAGCTTGTGTGCGGTCTTCAGTTGCAATTGTGGGCTTGCGGGCTGTAGGCGCTCCCGTTGCACGATCGCTTCGCCTTCCATCTTGCTTCTGACGAAATCCACAATCGCGCGAGCGAATGACTGAATGCCCATAGCACTCACGTGCTGCTGCGCAAAATCGTCGAGATCGCATGTTCCCTTGCTGTGAGCGTAAGCCGCAAGCTCCAGAACGAAGCTGCTCTGGATTGTGAGCAGTGCCTCGAGCCAGCCGTGCTCCAGCGCATGCTCGTAGATTATACCAATGAGCATGTTTTCCTGCTGGTAAAATTCGACCATGCGGCCGGCAACCCAGATCTTGTCATTACGCCACAATGAGTGCATTACAAAGTCGTAGTTCTCGTGCTGCTTAAGCAGGAATGGGAAGAACAGCTGCTTCAAGGCCTGATCCTGAAGAGCTCCCCATGGTTTCGGCACCGCGGCGGCGGCACACACAAACACTGTCATGTTCGGGTTGATCAAAGTCTCGGGGATTCCAAGCATCTGGGCACCGTTATATGTCTCCTGGGATTGGAAAATCATCGTGAAGAGAGCTTCAGTCGCGTCCATGGAGACCAGAGGGTGTCTGACGGCCTTTTCGGCGAAAGTTCGCACGCTGTCTGATGCATCCTGGAAGTCTTCGATCAAGAATGCTCGGCGCAAGTTAGGAATTTGCGAGACGTCAAGCTCCTCTGGAGTCGTAGACAAGAAAGCAACGACAAAGCTAAGCTGCGTTTCAGGAGCGCTCCATGTACCACCCCAGAGATTCTGAATGTCGAAATTGGCGTACTCGCGTGCGAGGGGAAGAAGCGCCTTGTAAAGAACCAGGAATTGTGTCTTCGTGACGTTCAACTTAGGAATGTCGAAACCTTGGACAACATCGGCCCAGTCGATCTTAGCCCCAGCGCGATGCTGCCTGAGTGCCTGGACAAAAATACCCGCATTGTACGCCTCGCCATTCTCGACGATTGCCATGAGCAGTAGTGCCATTGCAATGGTTCTGTACGCAATTTCCTGGGTCGGTACACCGGCCAGTACATCTTTGCAAGCCTCCAGGCTTTGTGTGCATCCTGGTCCAGCGCGCTGTACATGACGAGCTAGCCTTCCGTCTTGCGAGTCCAGCAGGTCCATGAGTGTGATCACGGATTGCACAATGGGAGGCGGTCTCATCTTGAGCTCACTGTACCTCCCGAGGGTTGCGAATTTAAGGTTCTCCCGCTGCTCTTCACCCCAGTTCCTCGGAGGGTCCTGGATTATGCGCTCGATGATGGATGCGATCACTTCGTCGGATACATTCATTTGTGATTGGGCGCCTGATTTGAGCGCGAGGACTTGTAGGAAGTTGGAGAGGTTGTTGTTGAAAAGCGCATCGCCTATAAAGTAGAGTTTATGTTAGCGTGCGTTGCAATGTTGGATGAAGTGAAAATGACCATACCTTTGGATCTAAGATCTGATTTGGAAGCCTTTTTGCAGGCAAGTGCAAGAGTGACCTTTGCGAGCGGATCTAGTCTGAAGTGATCCACGAGCGCGTACAGGTCGAAATCCCTGAAGAGGTCACCTTCGTTGGTGTCCAATGCCTCTGCGATCTTGCTCGCCTGCTGTGCTTCAGTCGTGATCTTTTGCATCTCTTGCACCAATAATTGGTAGTTGCCGGCAGTGCCTGTCTCTGCTGACTGTCTGGCATTGCCGGGGAATATGGCGGCTGCATTGTTCTGCAGCAGACGCCTGAAATACTGCGGGAAGACCTCCATGCCGTTATCCTCCACCAGTTTCTGAATCTTGTCAACTTGAGCTTGCCACTTCACGCGGTCGCCGTCGTCTTTGATGGTGCTCAGTAGGATATTGAGCTGTGTGACAACCAAGCTGGTGAGCTGTCCAGAAAGGCCACTGGCGCTGTAAGGTCCAGATGAGATTGGTGATCCTGCGGTCGAGAGTGAAACTGAAGGCGAGTGCCGAGAGAGTCTAGATGCACCAACACTTGCTTGCGACAGTGAGGAGACGCCTGCGATGGGTGAAGTCACACGTGGACTGCTGCCCGAAGTGACTGTTCGCGAGCGCGGGCCCGAGAGCGAGGTTGCTGACGCGTAGTGTTGCTGCTGGCCTGCGGCTGGAATACCACCGAATGAATGGGTGGATGAGGTCGAGGACTGACGGCTCGCGACCTGGCGGTTGACGATGGAAGCAGTCTGACCGGCGTCGAGGCGAGTGGGCGAAAAGGTAGCTCGCGAGGGACTGCTAGTCGCGCTGCTGGTTGGCAACGGCTGGCCTGAGCTTGCGGTGGAAATGGGCGTCACGCCTCGCCGAGTGAACTGACGGGCAGATGAAGCTTGCCAGGGCGATTGTGATTGCTGCTGGGCTGCTCGGGTGGTGTTGCGGGCGGGCTGGATGGAGGGCTGTTGATTATGGGGTTGGGTGGTGGTGGTGGTGTGGTGGTTGAAGGAATTGTCCTGGGAGGTGGGAGGAAGGCGGCCGCTCATCGATACGGCGCGCACATTGGGATTGAGGGTTGTGTGGGTGATGGAAGGAGAGCTTGGTGGTGGTGAGGAAAGGGTTGCGGCACGTGTTACTGATCGTGCTGTGAGGTGCCAGCCCGGCGAATCTCAAGCATGCGGCCGTCCCCCGAACTTTAAATTCTACCGTGCGCTGCTGCATGCACATTGACTTCACTCTGATCTATCACATGTTCAAATATT